>JABLTR010031471.1_pt1 | contig 18683 bp, 14 predicted proteins | sample 7160071 | NCBI WGS metagenome assembly JABLTR01 (sample SAMN14651230, study PRJNA627086) | human gut metagenome | isolation source: feces | host: Homo sapiens | reverse complement strand
TAACGCCTGACCTATCCGACACAGCCCTAAGTGCCGGATAGGAACGGCAAAATTTTTTACACTTCTATTACTTCTTTATCGCACATTAGCAAAAAGCCAGGGCATGAAGCAGCTTATGGCGGGCGGCGGCGTTGCTCTCGTCGGTATGATTTTGGTACCTCTGCTTTCCGGGCTATTCGCATAAGCCGCGGAGGTAGCCTATGCAGAGCATACTTGACGCGATTAACGAATGGATAAAAGGTATTCTGATCGGAGCCATCAACGGTAATCTGTCAACTATGTTCGGGGACGTAAACGAAAAAGTAGGCACCATCGCAACACAGGTAGGGCAAACCCCGCAAGGCTGGAACGCGAATATCTTTTCCATGATACAAACCCTCTCGGAAAATGTCATTGTTCCGATTGCGGGGCTTGTCATTACCTATGTCCTATGCTATGAGCTAATCAGCATGGTAGTGGAAAAAAACAATATGCACGACGTTGACACCTTTATGTTTTTTAAGTGGTTTTTCAAAGCGTTTGTTGCCGTTTTCTTGGTAACGCACACTTTTGACATAACAATGGCGGTGTTTGACGTGGCGCAGCACGTTGTTTCCGGCGCAGCGGGGGTGATCGGCGGCGAAACAGCAATCGACGCCGCCGAAGCCCTCGCTTCCATGCAGGACGGGCTGGAAGCTATGGAAATCCCCGAATTGCTCTTGCTTGTTATGGAAACAAGCCTTGTCAGCCTTTGCATGAAAATCATGTCGGTGCTGATAACGGTTATCCTCTACGGCAGAATGATAGAAATTTACTTGTATTGCTCTGTTTCTCCTATTCCATTCGCAACCATGACAAACCGGGAATGGGGACAGATTGGAAACAACTATCTCAAAGGGCTTTTTGCCCTCGGCTTTCAAGGGTTTTTGATTATGATATGCGTTGGCATTTACGCTGTCCTTGTCAATGAAATGGTAGTAGCCGACAACTTGCACAGCGCGATTTTTTCCCTTGCAGCCTATACGGTGATCCTCTGTTTTTCCCTGTTCAAATCCGGCGCACTTGCAAAATCTATATTCAACGCCCATTAAGGGCAGAAAGGAGGTATTCGCTTGGCGTATGTTACCGTACCGAAAGACCTTTCCAAAGTCAAAACAAAGGTAGCGTTCAACCTTACGAAACGGCAGATTATTTGTCTTGGCGCGGCTCTCCTTGTGGGATTGCCGTTTTTCTTTTTGCTCAAAGACAGCGCAGGGACGACCCTTGCGGCTATGGCAATGATCGTCGTTATGCTGCCTTGTTTTCTCTTTGCCATGTATGAACGGCATGGACAGCCCCTTGAAGTCGTGATAAGAAACATTGTTCAGACAAAGTTTATCCGACCAAAGGAACGCCCTTACCAGACGGAAAATCTCTATACCGTATTGGAACGGCAACGAAAACTTGAAAAGGAGGTATCGGCTATTGTCAAAGGCACAAGCACCAAAGGCGCGGGAAGCCGCCGCAGGAACAAAGCGTAAATTGTCCCGCGCCGAAAAGAAACAGATCGCCGCCCTTATCCAGCAGGCAAAGGGCGACGGAAAAGCGCACACCGCACAACAGACCATTCCTTACTTGCAGATGTTCCCGGACGGGATTTGCAGGATTACGGAAAAGAAATACAGCAAGAGCATTGTGTTTGAAGATATTAACTATCAGCTTGCACAGGCAGACGACAAGACCGCCATTTTTGAAAACTGGTGCGATTTTCTCAACTACTTTGACGCGAGCGTGAGCGTGCAGCTCTCTTTCATCAATCAGGGAACGCAGCGCGGAGAAGCAGAAAAAGCTATCGACATTCCGGCGCAGGACGACGCTTTCAATTCCATTCGTACCGAGTATTCGGATATGCTCAAAAACCAGCTTTCAAAAGGCAACAACGGGCTTGTCAAATACAAGTACATTACATTTTCCATTGAAGCGGACAGCTTGGCGGCGGCAAAATCCCGCCTTGCCCGTATCGAAACGGACGTACTCAACAATTTTAAGGTACTTGGCGTATCTGCCCACCCCATGACGGGCTATGACCGTTTGAAAGTGCTGCATGGCGTATTCCACCCGGAGGGCGAGCCGTTTTCCTTTGATTGGGCTTGGCTTGCCCCGTCCGGGCTTTCCACCAAAGATTTTATTGCCCCCTCGTCATTCCGTTTCGGAGAGGGACGCACGTTCCGTATGGGACGCAAGATCGGCGCGGTGTCGTTCTTACAGATACTTGCGCCGGAGCTGAACGACCGTATCTTATCGGAAATCCTCGACCTTGAAACGGGCGTGATTGTCAATCTGCATATCCGCAGTATCGACCAAAGCGAAGCCATTAAGACGATTAAGCGGAAAATCACAGACCTTGACAAGATGAAGATTGAGGAACAGAAAAAGGCAGTCCGCAGCGGCTATGATATGGACATTATTCCGAGCGACCTTGCCACGTTCGGCAGCGAAGCAAAAAATCTCTTGCAGGATTTACAGAGCCGCAATGAGCGAATGTTTCTCCTTACGTTCCTTGTGGTAAATATGGCAGACACAAAGCGGAAATTGGAAAATGAAGTATTTGCGGCGGCGGGTATTGCACAGAAACATAACTGCGCTTTAACCCGCCTTGACTATCAGCAGGAAGCGGGCTTATTGTCGTGCGTTCCCATTGGGGAAAACCTTGTCCCCATTGAACGGGGTTTGACGACAAGCAGCACCGCTATTTTTATCCCCTTTATCACGCAAGAGCTTTTCCAGACGGGCGCAGCCCTGTATTACGGGCTGAACGCATTGAGCAATAACATGATCCTCTGCGACCGCAAGCAGCTTAAAAATCCGAACGGGCTTATCTTGGGTACACCGGGCAGCGGTAAATCGTTCGCAGCAAAACGGGAAATGACAAACGCTTTCCTCATTACCGACGACGATATTATTATCTGCGACCCGGAAGCCGAGTATTTTTCCCTTGTAGAACGGCTGAATGGACAGGTAATCCGGCTGTCCCCGACGGGCAAGGGCATAGACGGAAAACCGCAGTATGTCAATCCGATGGATATAAACCTCAACTATTCCGAGGACGACAGCCCCCTTGCCCTCAAATCAGACTTTATCCTTTCCCTTTGTGAGCTGGTGATCGGCGGCAAAGAGGGCTTGCAGCCCGTGGATAAGACTGTCATTGACCGGGCTGTAAGGAATGTGTACCGCCCGTATCTTGCCGACCCGGACCCGGCAAAAATGCCTATCTTGGGCGACCTTTACAACGAGCTTTTGAAACAGCCGGAGCCGGAAGCGGCGCGGATTGCGGCGGCGTTGGAGCTGTATGTTTCCGGTTCACTCAATGTCTTTAACCACCGTACCAACGTGGAGCTAAATAACCGCCTTGTCTGTTTTGATATAAAACAGCTTGGGAAGCAGCTCAAAAAGTTAGGTATGCTCATTGTGCAAGATCAGGTGTGGAACCGCGTTACCATCAACCGCGCCGAGAAAAAGGCGACGCGCTACTACATGGACGAGTTTCATTTGCTCTTGAAAGAGGAACAGACCGCAGCCTATTCCGTGGAAATCTGGAAGCGTTTTAGAAAGTGGGGCGGCATACCGACCGCCATTACACAGAACGTCAAAGACCTGTTATCCAGCCGCGAAGTCGAAAACATTTTTGAAAACAGCGATTTTGTCCTCATGCTCAATCAAGCCGCAGGCGACAGGGCTATCCTTGCAAAGCAACTCAATATCAGCCCGCAGCAGATGAAATACGTTACCCACACCGAAGCGGGCGAGGGACTTATCTTTTACGGCAATGTGGTACTGCCCTTTGTAGACCGTTTCCCGAAAGACACCGAGCTTTACCGGGTAATGACGACAAAGCCGGAGGAAGTGAGCGACGCATGAAAACAGACGTAATCATCAACCGGGACGCTCTCTGCGCTCTGCGGGAGCTGCCCGATGAAAGCGTCCATTGCGCCGTAACCAGCCCGCCCTACTACGCACTTAGGGACTATGGACTTGACGCGCAGATCGGGCGCGAGGACACGCCAGAACAGTACATTGATCGGCTTGTCGCTGTATTCCATGAGCTGAAACGGGTGTTGCGTTCTGACGGGACATTTTGGCTGAATATCGCGGACACCTACTGCGGTACCGGGAGCAAAGGCAGCTACACCGACCCCAAAAATCCAAAAGGCAGGAACGGGCAAGCCTTATCTATCGCAAGAAAGGCGGCGAACTGCAAGCAAAAAGATTTGATCGGTATTCCGTGGCTTCTTGCCTTTGCCCTACGCGCTGACGGGTGGTATTTACGCAGCGATATTATATGGCAGAAAGATAACCCCATGCCCGAAAGCTGCAAAGACCGTCCGAGCCGTTGCTACGAACACATTTTCCTGCTCTCAAAGTCAAAGCAGTATTTCTATGACTCTGCCGCCATAGCCGAGCCAGTCGCACCGGGAACGGCGGCGCGGTACAGGCAGGGGCGCAGCGCAGGCAGCAAATACACCGAGGAAATACCCGGACAAGGCAAAGTGCAGGGTATCAACAGAGCGCGGAAAGGCGGCTACTATGACGACGCACTAATCCCCACCATGCGGAACAAACGTGATGTGTGGCTGATTAACACTGTCCCGTACAAGGGCGGGCATTTTGCCGCGTTTCCCCCGAAGTTAGCGGAAACCTGTATTTTGGCGGGCTGTCCGAGGGGTGGCATTGTGATAGACCCGTTTTTCGGAAGCGGCACCACAGGCAAGGCGGCAAAAGACCTTGACCGCCACTATATCGGCATTGAGATCAACATTGAGTATTGCGCTCTTGCAAGGGCGCGGATTGGAGGTGAATAATTTTAGTTATATCTGCTTTTTACGTGTCAATATGATATAATCTAAGTTAAGGAGGTGTTGATAAATGCCATTCGTTGATACCAAAGAGATCAACCTTCAATATTTGCAGGCGCTTATTGATAACAAGGTTTTTGAAAACAAAGAGTTAGAATATAAAGATTACTCATTCGCGGGCGGCAAAATGACAGATAAGAACAAAGAGAAGTTCATGAAAGAAATCGCTGCTTTTGCAAATACAAACGGTGGTATTATTGTTGTAGGTATGCAGGAAGATGAAAATAGGCTACCCGTCAAATTAACAGGAGCTGGTTTTTCCTTAAATGAATTTGATAATTGGTTGTCCTCTTTCCGTCAACTTGTTTTATCACGTATTAGACCGCATTTACATGGTGTGGAATGTATCCCAGTTCAGATAAGTGATGATAACATTGCAATAGTGGTTTCCGTTCCTAAAAGCTATGCTCGTCCGCATAGTTTTTGGGATGGGAACAAAGATGAGTTCTTTATGCGCTATGCCAACGGAATTACCTACATGGACATTGACGACTTAAGAAAAGAATTTCTGTACGCAAATGGGTTGCAGGACAAAATCAGACAATTTCGTAAGGATAGAATTTCAATGATTTTGGCGAATGAATGTGTTGGCGATCTTGGAAATGACGCAAAAATTGTTTTTCACATTGTTCCAGAGTGGAGTTTTGAACTTGGAAACAGAATAAACCTTGAAGGACTACGCAATAACACATCATTTACACCGATTTCTGGAAGCGGCTGGTCATATCGTTATAATGCAGATGGGTATTGCATTTATTCCAGCGAACATAAGACAGGAGCTATAAATACATATACGCAAGTGTTCCACAGCGGAATAATTGAGGCGGTAGAAATTAGGCTGATTTCAAATTACAGATCAAAAGAAGTCTATAATTGGTTGGAAACGCAAGGAGCAATAATTAAGGCGTTAAATCAATATTGCAGTCTGTTAGAAAAATTAGGAGTTCCAAAGCCGTGGCACCTTTTCGGCACAATTCTTAATGGAAAAGGATATATTGCGTCTGCTGGTTGGGGAGATTCTTCACTACCCCTCGACAGGAATATTATCAATTCTTTAGACGGAATATGCACCGAGGAGATTCCACTTAACAGAGCATTGGAACCAGTGTTTGATTCCTTGTCAAACGCTTTTGGATTTAGTAAATCCGGTTGCTTTGAGTAAAAAAACATAAACATCAAAACGTCACTTTCGAGTGGCGTTTTTTTATGCCCAAAAGGAGGTGTTATATTTATCAAGAACCCAATAAAAGCCCGTGACAAAATCACGCAGAAAATGAGCCGTGACGGGCTGACCGAGCAAAACAAAGCCACGGGCGAAACCGAGCTTATCAGCAAGCGCATACAGGACGCGGATTTTCAGAAAACGCCGGAGCAGCAAGCCGCACAGGACGCGGCGCAGCTTCAAGGCGTATCTTCCCCGACCTCTCCTTTGCCCCATGCGCCGGAGCATATCGCAAAACAGCAGGACGTAGCCGCAGAGCGCGTCATGGAGCATATCGGCGCGGGACAGACCCGGAAAGCGTCAAAAAAAGCGGTTCGTCGGGCGCAGGAAGCAGCAACAGCAAAAACACAGTCGTCCCGTCTGCAATTTACCGACGAGGAACGGGCAACGCCGGAGCTGGAAAAGTACATCAAGCAATCGGATAAAGCCGCCGACCGTCTGGACGCGGCGCGGGCGGCACTTCCCAAAAAGAAAAAATCACGGTTGCAGTTTGAGGAACAGGAAACGCCGCCTAATTTTAAGGGCAAGCACAACCCCTTATCCCGTCCCGCGCAGGAAGCCGGGATTTTCGTCCATAACAAGATACATTCCGTGGAAAAGGACAATTCCGGCGTTGAGGGGGCGCATAAATCCGAGGAAGCCGCCGAGCGTATGGGAAAATACGGTGTCCGCAAGGTCAAAGAGGGCTACCACAGCCACAAGCTGAAACCTTACCGCAAGGCAGCACAAGCGGAAAAGGCAGCGGCAAAGGCAAACGCCAATTTTCACTATCACAAAGCCCTGTATGAGAACCCGCAGCTTAGTAGCAACCCTCTTTCCCGTTTCATGCAGAAACAGAAAATCAAGCGGGAGTATGCAAAAGCGGCGAAAAAAGGCGGTGCAGCCACCGCGAAAAAAGCGGCAGAAAGCACCCGCAAGGCAGCGAAGAAAACCGCCGAGGAAACAAGAAAAGCGGCGGCATTTGTGGCAAGGCACCCGGTAGGCGTACTGATTGTGATTGCCGCCCTGCTGCTGTTTATCATGGTTTTCGCAGGGCTGTCCTCTTGTTCCTCTATGTTTTCCGGCGCGGTAAATGGTGTCGTGGGAACTTCCTATACATCGGAGGACAGCGATCTTGTGGCGGTGGAAAACAACTATGTTGCTATGGAAAACGAGCTGCAAGCCGAAATTGACAACATCGAAAGCACCCACCCCGGCTATGATGAATACCGCTACCATTTGGACGCCATCGAGCATAACCCCCATGAGCTTGCGTCCTATTTGACCGCCCTTTTGCAGAGCTACACCCCGCAGAGCGCACAGGCAGAAATCCAGCGTATTTTTGATATGCAGTACACCTTGACGCTTACCGAGGAAATCCAGATACGCACCTACACCGACGAGGACGGGGACGAACACGAATACGAATACCGCATACTTCATGTGGAGCTGACGAACACCCCCATATCCTCACTTGCGCCGGAGCTGTTGAACGCAGAGCAGTTTGAAATGTTCCATGTCTACATGGAAACAAGCGGCAATAAGCCTTTAATTTTTGGCGGCGGCTCTCCCGATGGTAGCCCGTCCGAGGATTTAAGCGGCGTTCATTTTGTCAACGGCACTCGCCCCGGAAACACAGAGCTGGTAGACCTTGCAAAGCAGCAAGTCGGCAACGTGGGCGGCTATCCCTATTGGAGCTGGTACGGCTTTAACAGCCGCGTGGAGTGGTGCGCCTGTTTCGTGAGCTGGTGCTACAATCAAGCCGGAAAAAGCGAGCCGCGTTTTGCGGGCTGTCAGTCGCAGGGCGTTCCGTGGTTCCAGTCGCGGGGACAATGGGGCGCAAGGGATTATGAAAATATCGCCCCCGGCGACGCGATCTTTTTCGATTGGGATTTAGACGGGAGCGCAGACCATGTAGGCATTGTCATAGGCACCGACGGAAGCCGCGTTTATACCGTTGAGGGCAATTCCGGCGACGCCTGCAAAATCAAGAGCTATGCCCTTACCTATGAATGTATCAAAGGGTACGGGCTGATGAATTGGGACTAACCCACACAAGGAAAGGAGAATTTTTATTATGGCTATGAGTAAACTGGAACGTCTTGACCGGGAAATCCAAAAGACCCGCGAGAAGATCACCGAGCAGCAAAACAAGCTCAAAGAGCTGACCGCACAGAAAACCGAAGTGGAAAATCTGCAAATCGTCCAGATGGTACGCGCTATGAACCTGACCCCGCAGGAACTTACCGCTATGCTGTCCGGCGGCGGTATTCCCGGTATGGCTGCCGTTCCCGCAGACGATTTCAACGAGGAACAGGAGGAAGCCGCGTATGAAGAATAAAATTGTTCAGACATTGACCGCCCTTTGTGCCGCCCTTATGCTCATGGGCGGCTTTTCTGTTACCGCTTTTGCACAGACGCCGGAGAGAGACGCCACCAATGATACGGGCGTGATTGTGGAAGAAACCGAGGACACGCCGCCCCTTACCCCGGACGGAAACGCAACCCTTGTTGACGATTACGGCGGCAACAAGCAGCTTATTACCATTACTACGAAAAACGGCAACTATTTCTATATCATCATTGACCGGGACGACGAGGGCGAAAACACCGTCCATTTCCTCAATCAAGTAGACGAAGCCGACCTTATGGCACTGATGGAGGACGAGGACGGACAGACCGAAGAACCGCCCGCAGTCTGCACCTGTACGGAAAAATGCGAAGCCGGAGCCGTGAATACCGCTTGCCCTGTCTGCGCTGTCAATCTGAAAGACTGCACCGGCAAGGAAGCCGAGCCGGAAGAACCCGAACAGCCGCAGGAAGAAAAGCAAAACAACATGGGCGGTATTCTGCTGATCGTCCTTATCCTTGCCGGAGGTGGCGGCGCAGCGTTCTATTATTTCAAAGTCTTAAAGCCGAAAAAGGACGCGGCAAAGGGCAATGACAATCTGGACGAATACGATTTTGACGAGTACGACGAGGAAGCCGAGGACGAGCTGACCGACGATACCGCAGACGAGGAACAGGAGGACGATACTGTATGAGTGAAACGCTTGTAATTGCAGAAAAACCGAGCGTAGCGGCGACAATCGCCGCCGCGCTTGGCGCAACAGAGAAAAAAGACGGGGACATCAAGGGCAACGGCTATCTTGTTTCGTGGTGTGTCGGACATTTGGTACAGCTTACGGAAGCCGCCGCCTATGGCGAGCAGTACAAGAAATGGAGCTATGACAGTTTACCCATTCTGCCGCAGGAATGGCAATACACCGTTGCCGCCGACAAGGGAAAGCAATTCAAAATCCTAAAAGACCTCATGCACCGGGCCGACGTTTCCGAAGTCGTCAACGCTTGCGACGCAGGGCGCGAGGGCGAACTCATTTTCCGCTTTGTCTATGAAGTCGCCGGGTGTAAAAAGCCTATGCGTCGCCTTTGGATTTCCTCTATGGAAGAAAGCGCAATCAAGGCGGGCTTTGCTTCCCTCAAAGACGGGAAAGTGTATGACTCCCTGTATTCCTCTGCCCTTTGCAGGGCAAAAGCCGATTGGATTGTCGGTATCAATATGACCCGCCTGTTTTCCTGCCTGTATGGAAAGACGTTGAACGTGGGGCGCGTCCAGACCCCGACACTGAAAATGCTGGTTGATCGTGACGCAGCCATTACGACCTTTAGGAAAGAAAAATACTACCATGTGCGCCTGTCCCTGTCCGGCGTGGAAGCGGCAAGCGCGAAGATCCACGCCGCCGAGGACGCAGCCGCCTTGAAAGCAGCTTGTGAAGCGTCGCAGGCGGCTTGTGTTTCTATAATCCATGAAAAGAAAACCATAGCCCCGCCAAAGCTCTTTGACCTTACCAGCTTGCAGCGGGAAGCAAACCGCATTTATGGCTACACCGCAAAACAGACCCTTGACCTGGCACAAGCCCTGTATGAAAAGAAGCTGCTTACCTATCCGAGAACGGATAGCAGCTATCTTACCGACGACATGGGCGATACAGCGGCGGGGATTGCCACCCTGCTTGGCGGGACGCTTCCCTTTATGCAGGGTGCAGCCTTTACGCCGGAAATCTCCCGTCTGCTGGACAGCAAAAAAGTGTCCGACCACCACGCAATTATTCCCACAATGGAGCTTGAAAAAGCCGACCTTGCCGCGCTGCCGGAGAGTGAGCGCAATATCCTTGTCCTTGTAGGGGCGCGTCTTTTGATGGCTTGCGCCGAGCCGCATATCTTTGAAGCGGTTACGGCGGTTCTTTCCTGCGCCGGACAGGAGTTTACCGCAAAGGGAAAAACAGTGCTTGCCGCAGGGTGGAAAGACTTGGAACGCCGTTTTATGGCGACGTTAAAAAAGAAAACCGATACCGAGGACGACGAGGAAAACGCCCTTTCGCTGGACGTGCCGCCCTTTACCGAGGGACAGACCTTTGACAACCCACAAGCGGCGGTAACGGAGCATTTCACGACGCCGCCGAAGCCCCATAACGAAGCGTCGCTGCTCTCTGCTATGGAACGCGCCGGGAATGAGGAAACCGACCCGGACGCGGAACGCCGGGGGCTTGGAACACCCGCCACCCGCGCAGCTATTATTGAAAAGCTGGTAAAAGGCGGCTTTGTGGAGCGCAAAGGGAAACAGCTCATTCCTACCAAAAGCGGGACCGAGCTTGTTTGTGTTCTGCCGGACGTACTCACTTCCCCGAAGCTGACCGCCGATTGGGAAAACAATCTGACGCAGATTGCAAAGGGACAGGCGGACCCGGACAGCTTTATGACGGGGATAGCCGAAATGACACAGGGGCTTGTAAAGACCTATCCTTTTCTTTCCGACAAGGAAAAGGAGCGTTTCAAAGAGGAAAAGCCGGTGATCGGCAAATGCCCCCGTTGCGGCGCAAATGTCCATGAGAGCAAGAAAAACTACTACTGCTCAAATCGGGTCTGCGCCTTTACCATGTGGAAGAATGACCGTTTTTTTGAGGAACGCAAGGTAGCCTTTTCTCCAAAAATTGCCGCCGCCCTCTTAAAAGACGGGAAAGCAAAGGTTAAGAAGCTGTATTCCCCGAAAACAGGCAAAACCTATGACGGAACAATCCTGTTAGCCGATACGGGCGGGAAATACGTCAACTACCGAATTGCAATCCAGAGGGACAGAGAAGTTACGCAGCAAGCATAGGAAAGGGGTACCCTTTCCGTAAAAATCCCCGTTTTCGTCTGCCGACGATTGCGGGGATTTTGCTTGTTGGGAAGTGTCCCAAACCCTCTTGAAAATCAACGAAGAAAGGAGCTAACGAATGGAACAACCTATTTTAAGCGGCTATCTTTCCAATCTTGGGAAGTACACCGAGGGCAGACCTGCAGGCGAATGGGTAACATTCCCCACGACTGCCGCGCATTTGAAAGAAGTCTTTGACCGTATCGGGATTGATTTCCGAAATTATGAGGAATGGCACTTTACCGAATTTCAATCCCCTGTACCCGGTTTGACAGAACATTTAAGCGAGTATTCCCACCCCGACGAGCTGAATTATTTAGCGAAGCTCTTGGAAATGCAGTTTGATGACGACAGGGAAAAGTTTGTTGCCGCAATGGAACATGGCGACCATACAAGCAGTTTGCAGGAGCTTATCAACCTTGCACAAAACCTTGATTGCTATTGGCTTTATCCGTCCGTCCACAACGAGGAAGAATACGGGCATTATCTGATCGACGAGCTGGACGAATTGGAGTTGCCCGACGAAGCAAAAAAGTATTTCATGTATGAGGAATACGGGCGGGACGCTTCTATTAACGACGACGGTATGTTTACTGAACGCGGTTATATCTACAACAACCGAAACACCTTTACAGAATGGTATGACGGACGCGGCGTGCCGGAAGAATACCGGGTAACGCCGCAGCCCCCGCAGCCGGAACGCAGTGAAGCAGAAAAAACGGACTTTGACATAGCTGCTGCCACGCTTCCCGCCACCGAGCCACGCCCGGTTATTCCGCTGATCCTCTCGGCAGACAACCCCGCCGACAAGATGAAAGAGATTACCGACCGTCTGGAACAGGGCATTATGGGGGTGTTTGAAAGTGAACGGTATGCGGAGTATTTGCGTACCATGTCAAAATTCCATGATTACAGCCTGAACAACACAATCTTGATTGCCATGCAGGGCGGCAGTCTTGTAAAGGGTTACCGTCAATGGGAAAAGGAGTTTGACCGCCATGTAAAGCCCGGAGAAAAGGCAATCAAAATCCTTGCCCCCGCCCCCTATAAAGTCAAAAAAGAACGGGAGAAAATCGACCCCGACACGCAAAAGCCCATGATTGGCGCAGATGGAAAGCCGGTTATGGAAACGCAGGAAATTACCATACCCGCCTATAAGGTGGTATCTGTCTTTGATGTGTCCCAGACCGAGGGAAAAGAGCTGCCCGCCCTTTCTGTTTCCGAGCTGATGGGCAACGTGGAACAGTACCAGGACTTCTTTGCAGCTCTTGAACGGACTTCCCCCTTTGCTATGGGCTTTGAAGTATTAAGCGGCGGCGCAAAAGGACGCTGCTATTATGAAGAAAACCGTATCGCAATCAATGAGGGTATGAGTGAATTGCAGAATATCAAAACGGCAATCCATGAAATATCCCATGCCACCATGCACGACACCGACCCGGACGACCCAGCACGCCCCGACCGCCGCACCCGTGAGGTACAAGCGGAAAGTGTTGCGTATGTTGTCTGCCAGCATTACGGGCTTGATACGTCCGACTATTCTTTTGGTTACGTTGCCGGGTGGAGCAGCGGAAAAGAGCTTGCGGAGCTGAAAGGCTCTCTTGAAACAATCCGCAGCACCGCCACAAAGCTAATCGAAACCATAGACAGGAATTTTGCGGAAATCCAAAAGGAAAAAGCCGCCGTACAGGAACAGGAACTTTCCGGCACCGTAAAAGATACCCTGCAAACCTTGATTGAAATGGATATGAAGTCGCGGGGCGAGGTTACAGACAATACCCTTGAAGCAATTGCGGCGCAGGGCTATTCCTATGTGGACGGGCAGCTTGTAAAGGCAGAGCCGCAACTCGTACAGGAGCCGCAGGAACCGGCAGCGCAGCCGGAACAGGTAATGCCGGAAGCGACGCAGACCACAGCAACCTACTACACTATCAACGAAGCCGCAGCCCGACGCGCTAAGGAAATGAACAGCTATTCCGATTACAGGCAAGGCAGCGCAACGGCTGAATACAGGCAGTACGTTGATGAAGCCGTACAGCTTGCCGAGCGTCAAAAAGCGCGGGTAGACCCGATGTACCATGAGAAAATCGACAGTCTGCTTGATACCTACGCCCGGAAACTTGCGGCAAATATGAACAAGGGCTATGAGATCGACGCCCGCGTTCCCTCTATCTTGATTGCGGGCGGCTCTAATTTCCCTGTACGCAAGAAAGAAAAGCAAAACGCCGCCCGTGACACCAACTACCGGGAGTGGCAGGATATTCAAGGCTTGCTTGATAAAATCCGCAGTACAGGTATGGGCGGTATCAGCGCGGACGACCCGCAGGCGGTTCAAAAGCTGGAAAAGAAACTTGCGGGATTGGAGAAAGCGCAGGAAACCATGAAAGCGGTAAACGCCTATTACCGCAAACACAAGACCCTTGACGGTTGCCCCCATTTGTCGCCGGAGCGTATCGAGAAAATGAAAGCGGATATGTCGAGCCAGTGGCATATTGAGGATAAGCCGTACCCTACATGGGCGTTATCCAACAACAACGCGGAAATCCGGCGCGTGAAAGAGCGTATCAAATCCCTTTCGCTGCAAAAGGAAATCGGCTATGTCGGCTGGGAGTTTGAGGGCGGCAAGGTGGAAGCCAACACCGAAGCAAACCGCCTGCAAATTTTCTTTGACGAAAAGCCGGACGCAGCGACACGGGAAGAATTGAAATCAAACGGTTTTCGCTGGTCCCCCAAAGCCGAAGCGTGGCAACGTCAGCTTACCGACAACGCCTATTATTCCGCAAACTACATCAAAGCCATACAGCCCCTTACCGGGGAAAAGCCCACCGACTTACAGCGGGCGCATATCCAGCGGCAAAAGGCAGCTTCACAGGAAAAGCCCGCGCCGGAGCCGATCTATAAGGTACACGCCAACCCCAGCAGCGACAGCCGGGATAACCTGTATGTCTTACAGGCATATTTCCCGCAGGAGGACGGAAAGGCAAAAATCGGGGACGTGCTGTATATCGGGACGCCGGAGAAATGCCGCGAGCTGATGGCGCAGCTCAACGCCGGAGAGCTGACGCAAGGCGAGGTAAAGGAACTGTATGCACAGGCGCAGACCGCCGAGCAGGACAAGGACTCCTTTTCCATTTATCAGCTAAAGCGCGGGGACGAAACAAGAGATTTGCGTTTTGAGCCATACGACCGCTTACAGGCAACGGGACACGCCGTAGACCGGGCAAATTATGAGCTGATCTACACCGCGCCCCTTGCGCCAGACACTTCCCTTGAAGATATTTACACTCGGTTCAATCTCGACCACCCCGCCGATTTTAAGGGGCATAGTCGTTCCGGTTCCGATATTGTGGTACTCCATCAAAACGGCAAGGACACCGCCCACTATGTAGACAGTATCGGCTATCAAGAGATACCGGAGTTTTTCAAGGAACAGGCGCAGCAGCTTACCCCCGACGAACGGGAAACAGGCGAAACAATCCGAACACCGCGAGGGACTTTCTATGTAACAGACATGAGCCGTGAACAGATGGAAGCCGCCGGATATGGTTTTCATCATCAATCCGAGGACGGAAAATATCTGATTATGGGCAATGGTACGCGGGCGTTTGCCATTGCCGCCGAGCAGCCGGAAAAAGTCAATCCCTTAAAGCACATTGAAGATACCGTAGAGCAGAACGACAACAACTTTGACGGTATTATCAATAACACGCCCCAGACGCCCACTGTCGGAGAGCTGGAGCAAAAGGCAAAGGCAGGCGAGCCGATCTCCCTTGTGGATTATGCCGCCGCAATTAAGGCAGAAAAAGGACGCAGCAGCGATAAAGAGGAAAAGCCCTCTATCTTGGCGCAGCTTCGGGCAGAAAAGGAACGGGCGGCACAGAAAAAGACCGCAAAAACGAAAAATCACGAATTGGAGGTATGAGCATGGTACAGTTTACCGTTGAAGAAACAAATCTGTTGAGCATTTACCACGAGGGCGGCAAGGCGCAGCTTATGGAGAACATGACAGCCGCGCTGCCCGATATGGACGCGGATATGCGGGAGCTTGCAAGGCGCACCCTTTCTAAAGTGGACGCTTTAACCGATGAAGAATACGCCGAGCTTGCCGTATATGCCACTGATGAAGCATGAGCGCGGTTAAGCGGCTGACTCCGCCGCAAAGCCGGAAAGTCAATGCCCTTGTAAAACGGGAGTGCTGCAACTGTATCAATGGAAAATGCCTTTTGCTGGACGATGGGGACGAGTGTGTTTGTCCGCAGCTTATTTCTTATTCGCTGCTCTGTAAATGGTTTTGCGTCGCTGTACTTCCCGCCGACAAGCTCCTGTATGCGGAACTGATGAACACCGAGGACAAGAAACGGTGTACCGAGTGTGGCGCGTTCTTTGCGTCCAGCTCTAACAGCGTCAAATACTGCCCGGAGTGCCGTAAGCGGATTACCCGCAGACAAGCCGCCGAGCGTATGAAAAAAATGCGCTCCCTGTTACGCGATAGGGGCGCAAAAGCCCTTGTGTAGTGCGGCTCTGACAGCCGCTTTTCCATAAGGCAAGGGCTTTATACCTTTTCCCTTAAAAACAGCGTTCTACTGCGTAACGCCTTTTCCCTGCACCCACAGAAAACCGGGGCGCGGCGGCCATACAATCGGCTGCCGCGCCCCGGTTTTTATTTTTCTTGTGCTAAAAAGACTTTTTCAAAGAAAGTTAATCCGTCGTGTAGTTTACTACTTAAGGTTCCGTCATTGTGAAAATCCAATAAATGCTTTGTATATTCTTTGTTATCCGCAACGTCAAATGTAATTGTGTCATCCACCTCAAAAAGACGTCTTAGATTTTCATTGTAACTAAGCGAAAAATCATACTGTTCCTGTCGATCATACATATGCAAAAGGATTTTTATTATCATAATTCTGCTATCGTCTTCATAATCGACCAGTTTTGCAAAATCATGGGCGGTATTATCATATACTTTCAAGGCAGCTTGCAGATCATCAGCTAATTGCTTTGTTTTTCTTAACGACAATATAGTTGTTTGAGTAAGCTGCTCTAATTTGCGATTAAAGTGTTTATAGAATTTTTTAATAGCTTCTTTTGCGGGTAGGGAAATAAAATTTGACTGCCCAACGGTTCCGAAAAAGATTTGATTCTTTTCTCCATCTAAATTATATTGGTAAAGTTGGTAGGTATTATAACATGATATATTTGATACACCGGTATTGTATATTTTAATTTTATAGAAAACAACGCCCCAAAAGCAATAAATTACATATTTCCAGCCGTTTATATCAATATATTCAAACAAACAATGACTTCCATAATTGCAATGCTCTTTTAACGCCACATCGAGATTTCCATCAACAACTATTTCAACTACATCATTTATGGGTTGTTTCTTCAAAATGACATCGACAATTTCTTTATATTTCTCCGGTATATATTCATTGATTGCATTTACTGCGCAATGCCACTCATACGCAATTTTCGCAATCGTTAATAACATTTCATTAGAAGCTAAAAGTGTCTCTAAAGAATACGATACACTTACAACGACATCACTCATATCTAAAGGCTTTATATCCTCTTCTTTTACACCTTTTTTCTGTTTTAACTTTTCAATATTGCCTACTAAAACTTTTTTGCCATTATCTTCAGTTTGAAATAAACGTTTTTTATCATCATAAATAGATTTTCTCCCACTTACAGAAATATTGGGAACAGTAATTCCATCTATGATTACATTAGCCTTAAATTTAATATCAGCGCCTTTTCTTTCAGATAGACCTAATGAACTTCTAAAAAAATCAAGATTGCTGATAGCCGTTTTTTCAAAATTGTCATTTGTGAAAGCATTATGTTTGTAGCAGACAAATTTCTTTGTTAGCTTAGCACCAGTAAGACCATATGAAATAATGTCTGATACCGATAAATCTTCTGAATTGCAATATATACACTTGCACATTTATCTCACATCCTTTTTCCCATTGTAACACAAACATAAAGATAATTCTATTTATCTTCTTACTTCCTTTTCCCGTTCCGGCGGACGCTCTATTTTCAAAATGCTGTCAATGTTTCGCTTGATAACATCGTATTCCTTGACCTGTTTTTTTAGCTTGCCATAGTCGGCGTATAGGGCTTCTTTACGTTCTTGCAGCTTGGCGTACTCGGCTTGCAGCTCGGCAATATCGGGAAGTTTGGAAATGCCCGCCCCCTTGATTGCCTTTACTGCCGCTTCATGCAAAATGATTTCGCGCTCATGGGCTGCCCGGTAGCTGCCCTTATCTTTTGCCTTGCGGTATGCGTCATAAGCCGGTTTTGTCTTTTGGTAGGTGGTAATATTTTTGATAAGCACAGCCATATCGGAAAGCCTTGTTTCCACATCTTTTAGCGTGGCTGCTGCCTGTTCGCTTGCCGTTTGGACTTCTGCAATCTTGGCGGTCAAATCCGCATACTGATCAATCCCGTGTGTCGTGAGGAAGTTATACGTCTTTGCCGCCTGTTTCAGATTGTGGATTTTCGCCCATTGTTCATAGCCCCGACTCTGCGCCGCCTTGATACTGTTCTCAATGTCAATGAGCAGCGACACGCCCCGATCTGCTTGCGGGACTTTTGCAGCGCGGGTACGCTTGCCCTCTATCCGTTCCTTGATTGCTTCCTCGGTGTAGTCTGCGCCGATAGTCTTTAAGCGGGTAAACCGTTCCTGCCCCGGTACAAGGCAGGACACATATTTTCCGCGCTTTATCTCATAGCCCAACCCTTGCAGACGGGATAGCAATTCCTCGAAGCTGTTTACTTGCGGGATAAGGGTATCAACGGCAATCTTCAATTTTGCCTTTGCGGATTTCTCCTTGTGGTACGCGGCATAATTTTTTCCCTTGCTGCCTTTCTCCGGCACGACCACCGACAAGCCGTTTTCCCGGCACAGCCTGTCGCTGATGTTGCGTATGCCGTAATAGGTGCGCTTATTGGAAACGTACTTGTGGTGGTCTACAAAGTTGACCGCACAAAAAATAATATGGTTATGGATATGCCCCTTGTCAATGTGCGTCGTAAGGACGTATTCATGCTGCCCTTTTGTTACCGCGTCGGCAAGCTGCCGCCCGATCTCATGGGCTTTTTCGTAATCAACTTCCCCCGGCTCAAAGGATTGTATCAAGTGGTGGGCGAGGTTGTTTCCCTTATCCAACGCTTGGGACAGGGTAAAGGCAAACTCAATGTCTGCCGTTTCATAGGAGCAGCCGAAAGAGGACACAAGCATTTTTCCGTCGGTCTTATCCGGGTTTTGGATATAGTCAAGGGCTTTGCTCAACGTGCTTTTAACAGGTTTAATCTTTGTAACCGCCATATCTCCGCAAGCACCCCCTTGATTTCCTCTATGTCCTCTTTATAGACGCTGCCCGTCGCATTGACGCGCCGCGCT
>JABLTR010076801.1_pt1 | contig 18700 bp, 20 predicted proteins | sample 7160071 | NCBI WGS metagenome assembly JABLTR01 (sample SAMN14651230, study PRJNA627086) | human gut metagenome | isolation source: feces | host: Homo sapiens | reverse complement strand
TCCCCCCGCTCCATGGCCTCCTGCATCCGCAGCCGGATCTGGAGGGATTTCTCAAAATAGCGGTTCGCCTGCTCAAAATCCCGGTCGCAGGCCCAGGTGTGACAGCGGGCCACCTTCTCGTAGGACATGGCCAGATCCTCACTCAACTCTACGCCGGAACGCTCCATGCATCGGAGTCCCTGCTTGTACCAGGGGACAGACGACTCTATCTGCCCGCTGTTAAAATAACATCCCGCGAGAGCCTTCGCCGCGAAACCGGTTACAATGCTGTCCTCTCCCAGCCCCAGAAGACAGGCATCATAAACAATTTTTCCCAGACGAATCGATTGGTCGAACATTTCCACTTGCCAGAAGAAGGGCGGAAGAATCGCCCACAGGTACATCATAGACATGTCATAGGGTAAAAAATATTCCATAACCGCCAACACGTTGTCCGCCACAGCCTTATTTTCGCTGAGAGGCCGATACCAGGCCCGATAGACAAAAGCCCCGATCCTTTCCAGAAATTCCCTGCAGTTCTCCGCGTCCGGAGCCAGGACCTTTCGCACCACTTCATTTACCATCGGATGAAGCGACAGCCGCTGTCCCGCTTCCCGGCGCACCCAGCTTCTCTGAATCAATTGATTAACGGTATTAAAAGAGGAGAGCCCGGCCCATTCACGGAATCTCACGGCAGGCACTCCCCGCAGTCCCATAAGAGAAAGCATGCGAAGAATCTGCCGCTCTTCCTCACTCAGCCCGCTTACCGAAAAGAGAGAGCAAATATGGTCAAACGCCGTCTTTTGGTCGCCGCGGCCGCTTACCGTCTCCGTAAGGGATTCCGCCCGTCCTTCTTCCAGAAGGCAAAGCATCTCCCTGGGCGAAAGAAAGCTGGCTTCCATTTGCTTCGCAAGAAGTTCAATCGTATAGGTATGATACTCCACCTTTTGAAACAACTGTTCCAGCCAGGGTCGGTCTTCCTCCTCCACAGGCATCCCATAATGCGTCTCAAAAACGTAAAAAAGAGCTTCCGGATCGGGAATGGCCTTTACGGATATTTCCGCGTAACCGGGATGAGCGTTTCTGGTAGTAAAAAGAATCCGATGGCTCCCCTCCAGAAACAATTTCAAATCCGGATCGCCATCTACGTCAAAATTGTCCACGATCAGAAGGGTATGCTCATCCGTCAATGACCGGAAAATCTGCATCTTTCGCTGGAAGAATTCTTCATCTGTCTCCTCATCCCTCCGTTCCAGGGGATCGATTTCAATCTGAGAAGAATCGCAAACCAGATTTTGCAGAGAATCCACATAAGTTACAAACAGAATCCGATCATAGAGATCCGTATGGGAAAGGGCGTACTGTTTTGCAAGCTCACTCTTGCCGATACCTCCAATCCCCTCCAGGAAAAGCACACGCTCTCCGTTTAAAAACTGCCGGTGAATTTCCTCCAGAAGATCATTGCGGCCCGCGAAGACGCTTCTGGCCTGGGGAACTTTCGCGATCAACCGGTAAGCCGGCGCAGAAACAGACGCAGCCAAAGAAGACATTCCTGCGGCATTGTCCCGCCCCAGCGACTTGAGAACCATGGCGGTCAGCTCCTCTACCCGCTGATACATGGGAGGAGTCATGGCATCAATCCAATGAAGGCGTCCCAGATAATACTGCGCGTCCTCAGCGATCTCATCATCCGCCACATGAAAAGGAATCAGGCTGATTTTCTCCTTTTTCGTCAGACGTTTGGTAGCCATATCGATCTCGTTTAACACATGAACAGATTCCGACGCCGGCCGATTCAAAATCAAAAGAAAAACCGAACAGGCGTTGATTGCTCTGACAATACTGCCTGCGTAGGATCCCTCCGTATCCCTCGGCGCATACCAGCAACGAACACCGTTGGCTTCCAGTTTATTCACAATAGCCTCCACAATATGCAGTGATGAGCTTGTATGGTGGCTTACGAAAACATCGATATCCACGACAGCGTCCCTCCCCTCTCTTTATCAGCGCTGAGAAAGTTCCCCGGTAATATCCTCCCAGGTTACCCCCTTTTCCGCCATCAGCACCATCACATGGTAGAGGAAATCCGAAATCTCGTACTTGATTTCCTCGTTGTCCGGATTCTTGGCGGCGATGACGATCTCCGTGGCCTCCTCTCCCACCTTTTTGAGAATCTTGTCGATTCCCTTGTCGAAGAGGTAGTTGGTGTAAGACCCTTCCTTGGGATGCGCCTTCCGATCCAGGATGATGTCGTAGACGTCCTCAAAAATCTTTAAGGGATTCTTCTCCGAGTACTCCTTCTTCACGATATCGTTGAAGAAACAGGTGGGATTTCCGGTGTGGCAGGCGATACCTCCCACCTGGGAAACCTTTGCCAGGATCGTGTCGTAGTCACAGTCCGCTGTCAGGGACTTCAGATACTGGATATGTCCGCTGGTCATTCCCTTGGTCCAGAGTTCCTGGCGGCTCCTGCTGTAGTAGGTCATCTTGCCGATCCGGATGGTGGTGTCGAAGGCCTCCTCGTTCATGTAGGCCAGCATCAGCACCTCGTCGGTGCGGTAATCCTGCACGATAACCGGGATCAGCCCCTGCTCGTTGGGCTTTAAGTCGCTCCAGGAGAGGGCCGGCGCGAAATTGTCCATCTTGATGCCCGCGTCCGCCAGGGCGCCTTTGATCTGCATGATGTCCGTGTCCGGGTCGTTGATGAAAGCCCCGGAAATCCCCCGGATCTGGCAGGACTGCAGAAGCTCGCAGACCCGGATATAGTCATAGGTATCCACCTGGGCGATGTAGGGAATATCCGTCTCATTTTCCAGTCCCGGCAGCATGTCCGGGTTTAAGATAACCAGTTCATGTACATTTTCCTTCAGGAAATCCCTGGTCTTGAAGAGAAAATCCATGGTGCTTAAGGACACCAGCATTTTCTCGGGGCCAAACCGCTTGCTGGCCTCCTGAAGAAGCTCCCCCGTCTCCGGTTTGGAGCCGTTTAATACCACCTCCACGCATCCGGCGTAGAGCAGCTTTTTCACATCCTCCAGCCGCTTGATGTTGCCGCCGCCGCAGGTCTTGATCTCAATATTCCGGTTGATCTGGCGGATCGCCAGAATGTTCTTCTCGTGTTCCTCATCATCGTTGGACAAATCAAAGCAGATGATCTTGTCCACACCGCTGTCATTGTACAGCCTGGCAAGGGTCAGCACATCCATCTGTTCCTCGGGCTGCTCCGGGCTCTTTAAGGCCACGCCGTCCTTCAGATAAATGGTTGCCACCATATTTTTGTGATCCATCCGTCTTCCTCCTATAATGTTCCCTTTGTGGACAATACATCCCCGATTCTGGGATCCTTCGCCGTGGCCTCGTCCAACGCCCTTCCGAAAGCCTTGAACATGGCCTCCGCCATGTGATGGCTGTTTCCGCCGTCCAGCACTTTGATGTGCAGGTTCATCCCTGCCGCGTAGGAAACCGCGTAAAAGAATTCCTTTACCATCTCCGTGTCCATATCCCCGATCCGCTCGGTGGGAAAAACCGCGTCAAAAGAGAGATAGGGCCGCCCCGAAAGATCCACAGCGCAGAGCACCAGCGTCTCATCCATGGGAAGAATACAGCTTCCGAACCGGCGGATACCCCGCTTGTCCCCCGCTGCCTCCCGGATAGCCGTGCCCAGCACAATGCCGGCGTCCTCGATGGAGTGATGGCAGTCCACCTCCAGATCTCCGGTCATAGCCACCTTCAGATCGAAAAATCCGTGGCGGGCCATGCCGTTTAACATATGGTCGAAAAATCCGATTCCGGTGGAGATCTCCGTGGTACCGTCTCCGTCCAGATTCAGTTTTATGAAAATATCCGTCTCCTTCGTCTTGCGGGATACGGTTCCGATTCTTCTGTCTTCCATCATTCCGCCTCCGATGTATGATCCTCAAATCTTACTTTAACGGAATTTGCATGCGCCGTCAACTGTTCGCACTCGGCAAATTGAGCGATATCCCGGTAAACCTCCTTCAGGGCGTTCCTGGAGTAGGAGATAATGCTGGACTTCTTGATAAAGTCGTCCACGCTGAGGGCCGAGAAGAATTTCGCGGTACCGTTGGTGGGCAGCACATGGTTCGGGCCGGCGAAGTAGTCCCCCAGGGGCTCGCTGCTGTAAGCGCCCAGGAAGATTGCTCCGGCGTTTTTGACCTTTGTCATTACCTCGAAGGGATTTTCTGTCACGATCTCCAGATGCTCGGAAGCAATCTCGTTGACCGCGTCGATGGCCTGATCCATGTCGGAAGCCACCAGGATATAACCGTAATTTTCCAGAGATTTCGCGATGATCTCTCTCCGGGAGAGCACCTTCAGAAATCCGTCCACCTCCCGGGACACCTTCTCTGCCAGCTCACTGCTGGTGGTAATCAGGATCGCGGAGGCCATCTCGTCGTGCTCCGCCTGGGACAGAAGATCCGCCGCCACATACCTTGGGTTCGCGCTCCCGTCCGCCAGCACCAGAATCTCGCTGGGGCCCGCGATGGAGTCGATACTCACATGGCCGAAAACCGCCTTTTTCGCCAGAGCCACATAGATGTTGCCAGGGCCCACGATCTTGTCCACCTTGGGAATGCTCTCGGTGCCGAACGCCAGAGCCGCGATGGCCTGGGCGCCGCCCACCTTGTAGATCTTATCCACGCCGGCCTCCTTTGCCGCCACCAGTGTGGAGGCGCAGACCTTTCCCGACGCATCGGGAGGCGTCGTCATGTAGATGTGGGGAACCCCCGCCACCTTCGCGGGAACCACATTCATCAGCACAGAGGAGGGATAGACGGCTTTGCCGCCGGGCACATAGACGCCCACCTTGTCCAGGGGCGTTACCTTCTGTCCCAGGATAATGCCCTTCTCATTGCTGTCAAACCAGCTGTTCTGCCGCTGGCGGGAGTGAAAATCCCGGATGTGCACCAGCGATTTGCGGATAACTTCCAGAAGTTTCGGCTCCACCTCGCGGTAGGCCTCGGCGATCTCCTCCTCGGTAACCACCAGATTCTCCGGCGTCATTTTGGCGTGATCGAATTTCTCCGTGTAGGAAAACACCGCTGCGTCGCCGCCCTTGCGTACCGTTTCCACAATCTCCGCCACCGCGTCCTCGTAAGCAGTGTAGCTGCTGGGGCTCCTCTTCAACAGTTCCTCCAGCAGATTCTTTGTCGTCTCCTGATTTAACGTCAATGTCCTCATCTTAATCTTAACCCTCCTGTTTCTTCTGAACCTCTTCCTCGGCCAGAACTTCCTTCAACTTCTGGATCAGCGCTGTGATCCTCTCGTTTTCCATCTTCATGCTGACCTGGTTGACCACCATCCGGGCGGACAGGGGACAGACCTCCTCCAACACCTGAAGGCGGTTTTCCCTCAGGGTGCTGCCTGTCTCCACGATGACCACAATGACCTCGGACAGCCCCACGATGGGAGCCAGTTCGATGGACCCGTTCAGCTTGATGATCTCCACAGTCTGATATTTCTTATTATAAAAGTAATCCTTCGCGATGCGGGGATACTTCGTGGCCACACGGATCAGCTCGTGGTGCTGCAGAAGCTCCCGGGATTTCTAGGGGCCGCAGACACACATCCTGCTTTTCCCGAATCCCAGATCCAGCACCTCATAGATGTTCCGGGCCTCCTCCAGGATCGTGTCCTCCCCCACAATGCCGATGTCGGCGGCTCCGTACTCCACATAGGTGGGCACGTCCGGCCCCTTGGCCAGGAAAAACCGCATCTTCATCTCCTCGTTGACGAAAATCAGCTTTCTCGTGGCAGGATCCTTCATCTCCTCGCAGGTAATGCCGATCTTCTCAAATGTCTTCAGCGTCTGTTTCGCCAGACGTCCCTTGCCCAGGGCAAAGGTCAGATATCTCTCATCACTCATCGTCTCTCACTCCAGTACGGTAATCTTCGCGTTCTCAAATGCCTCAAACAGTCCCTGTCTCTCCGCCTCATCTTCCGGCAGGGCCGCCAGGGAGACACTCTTTCCCTCACCCCGCATCTTCTGCGCTGTGCGGATCGCCTTCTCAGTACAGCCGCTGCCGTAGAGGATGGCCTCCTCCTTCTTCGGGTGGAACACCTCGATCTTCTGACGCTCCAGCGCCAACAGCAGTTGATCCGCCATCAGGGCGAAGCCGATAGCCGGTGCGTTCTTGCCGAAGTAGGACAGCAGAGAATCGTAACGTCCGCCCTTCACGATGGGCTCGCCGCTCCCGAAGGTGTACCCGGCGAAGATGATGCCGGTGTAATAGCGGTAATTGCTCAGCACACCGGGCTCATAGGACACATAACCGTCCACACCGTAAACCTGAAGCTGTTCATGGAGAAGTTCCAGATGCCGGAGCGCCTCACAGATGGCCGGGTATTCTTTTGCCTCTTCCTTCATGTCTTTCCACTGCTCCGGGGAGGCGTACATGTTCTTTAACAGGTTAAAGAGATTTCTCAGATCTTTTGGAAGATCACGCTGATCGAGAAATTCCTCCACGCCGTAAAAATTCTTGTTGGCAATCAGATGGGACAGATGCTCTTCCTCCTCCGGAGAAAAACCGCAGGCTTCCATCAGCCCCCGGACAATGGCCACATGGCTCACGCTGATCTGAAAATCGGAAAGTCCCGAGGCCCGCAGGGCATCCACCACGATGGCGATGATCTCGCTGTCCGCGTCGACGGAATTGACGCCGATATACTCGCAGCCAAGCTGTGTGCTCTCCTTCATGCGCCCCTGATAGCTGTGATTGTTGATGAAAACATTTCCCTCATAACACAGCCGGATCGGCGCTGCCATCTCCCCGGTAAAATACTTTGCCGCGGCTCTGGCCACCGGCGGCGTCATATCCGGCCGAAGCACCAGCGTATTGCCCTCCCGGTCAAAGAACTTGTAGAGATCCCGGGACGGGGTCGTGCCCACTTCCTTTCCGAAAATATCAAAAAACTCAAAGGTCGGAGTCTGAATCGGATGGTAACCGTATTTGCGGATCTCCTGATTCATCCGGGCGAGAATCTCCAGTTTTCTCTCACACTCGCCGTTGTAGATATCCCGAACCCCCTCCGGTGTGTGCAACAGTTGATTTTCCATATTTCCTCCCATATTTCCTTTGGTAATTTACTATGATAAAGTGATAAAGCAATGAATCACTAAACTTACATCATTCTATCATCCGTCGGCTCTGCTGTCAAGATCCTTCTGAAGCATCTCCAGATAGGGGATGAAAAAGCCCCCCTGACCGCGGAAAAAATAAGTCGGATCCAGCTCCTCGACACGAAAACTCTTCCGGCCTCCCGCCTTTGCCCGATCCCAGAAGGTCGCCGCCTCCCGGTAGGTAAGATAATAGTAAATATCCCGCCTGGTAAAGTAGAGCAGAAAGAAAGCGACGCCTTTCTGACCCTCGAAGGCCTTCATGAAGTCCATCTGATGTTCATGTATATTCTGAAGAGGAAAGGTGTCGGCATGGCACTCCTTCGCGTCAAAGCAGACCGGAATCCCCTGCACGGCGCCGATATAGTCCACCGTGCTCTTCTTGTCAAAATAAGCCAGCGTGATATGACGGCTCTCCTTGTCGATCCGTATGGGCGTGATCGGCGTGGGAACTTTCTGGATCAGGGCCAGACCGTTCGCCGCGTAGGTCTCGTTTGTTCGATTGACAAATTCCTCCAGGCTGGAGCCCCGGAGTCCTCTGGAATTCCAGGTTGCCATACGTTTCTCCTTTCCGTTTTTCAGCTTTCCCGCAGATATCGCAACACCGTCTGAAAGACCGGCGGGTAAGGCGCGGTGATGACCGTCCCGTCTGTCAAAGTAATCTCGCAGGCGTGAAGCAGTTGAGATGTCACCTGAAAGCGCCTGCGGTACTTCTCGTTGAGCTTTCGGTCGCCGTACTTGAAGTCACCGATGACCGGATGACCGATGGCTGCCAGATGGGCGCGGATCTGATGGGCCCGGCCGGTCAGAAGATCCACCTGAAGGAGGGACAGACCCTTTCCCACCGCCAGCGGCTCATACGCTGTCTCCACATATTTTGCGCCGGGCCGCTGTTCGGCGAGCACCACCACCTGATTTTTCTGCTCGTCCTTCCACAGGTATCCCGCGAGATGTCCGCCTGAGGCGACCTCCCCCGCCACGATACAGTGGTAGATCTTTCTTAAGCTCCGATCCCGAAGCTGCTGTGAGAGCGCCTGCTGGCCCCGCAGAGTCTTCCCGGCGAGAAGCAGCCCGGTGGTGTTGCGGTCCAGCCGGTTGGCCACCGATGGATGAAAGAGCGCGAAATTCTCCGGCGTAAGCTTGCCCCTGTGGATCAGCCAGGCCAGGATCTCCTCGTTCATGGAGATGTCCGTATCTTTCGCCTTCTGGGAGAGGATGCCCGCCGGTTTGTTGACCGCCAGAATATCCGCATCCTCATAGATCACATCCACATCCTTATCCTCCAGCTCTGCCAGCTTCTCATAGAGGCCGATAGCCCGCTCCCCGCCCCGCATGGCCGCGAAGGTCTCATCGGAGAAAAAGACCCGGATCACATCCCCCTCACACAGGATTTCCTTTCCCTGAACTTTTTTCCCGTTGCGGACAATATTCTTTTTTCGCATCATTTTGTAGAGAAATCCCGCGGAGGCGTTCTCAAAATATTTCTGGAGATATTTGTCCAGCCTCTGGTGGGCCTCCTCTCTGCCGATGACCAGTTCTCTCATATTTGCTCCCTGATTTCCACTTTCTTCATCTCCGAATTACCGCGTCTTTTTCCTGTGAACATTGCGGATGGTCTTTTTCTTCTTTCCCTGCCGGTGGTTCCTCTCTCCCGCGCCGTCGTCGGTGTTCCCCGGACGGATCTTCGCCGCTTTCGAATGCTTTGAACTCCCGGATCTTTTGCCGCCCTCCTTCGGCTTTCTGGGCGGAATCAGGCACTCTCTTCCGTAGCCGATCAGATCCTCCCGGTGTTCCAGCAGCAGCGCCTCCTTGACCAGGTCGTAGTTCTTTGGATCCCGGTACTGAATCAACGCCCTCTGCATGGCCTTCTCATGGGGATTTCTCGCCACATAAACCGGCTCCATGGTTCTCGGATCCAGGCCGGTGTAGTACATACAGGTGGAGATCGTGGAGGGTGTCGGATAAAAATCCTGCACCTGTTCCGGCATATAGCCCAGGGTCCGCAGATACTCCGCCAGGGCGATGGCATCCTTTAAGGTGGAACCCGGATGGGAGGACATCAGATAGGGCACCAGGTACTGCTTCATGCCCAGCGCCTGATTAATCTTCTGATATTTGTCCACAAAGGAACAGTAAACCGAAAAAGAGGGCTTACCCATCTTCTGAAGCACCTCATCCGACACATGTTCCGGCGCCACCTTCAGCTGACCGCTCACATGGTACCGGCACAGCTCCCGCAGGAAGGTGTCATCCTTATCTGCCATCACGTAGTCGAAGCGGATGCCCGAGCGGATGAAGACCTTTTTCACGCCGGGGAGCTCACGGAGTTTTCTCAGGAGCTTCAGGTAATCCTCATGATCCACCTCAAGATGCTCACAGGGCTTCGGGAAAAGGCACTGCCGATTGATGCAGGCTCCGGCCTTCAGCTGCTTTTTGCAGGCGGGATGCCGGAAATTCGCTGTGGGACCGCCCACATCGTGGATGTAGCCCTTGAAGTCCGGCTCCTCTGTCATCTCTCTGGCCTCCGCCAGAATGGAACCGTGGCTTCTGGTCTGAATGATCCGGCCCTGATGGAAGGTCAGGGCACAGAAACTGCACCCGCCAAAGCATCCCCGGTTGCTGACCAGGCTGAATTTTACCTCATTGATCGCCGGGATACCGCCTTCCTTCTCGTACATGGGATGGGCGGCGCGCATGTAGGGAAGAGCATAAATGTCGTCCATCTCCTGAGTAGTCAGGGGCTTCTGCGGCGGATTCTGAACCACGAACATGCTGCCGTCGTAGGTCTCATAGAGTTTTTTCGCCGTGAATGGATCTGTGTTGCAGTACTGAGTATAGAAGCTCTCGGCGTAGGCGCGCTTGCTGTCCCGGATCTCCTCGAAGCTGGGAAGTGCGAGAGCGTCCTCCACCAGAGAGGTATCTCTCGTCTTGAAAACCGTACCCCGGATAAAGGTAATATCCGCCACATCGATGCCGGCGTCCAGACTCTCGGCAATCTCTACCATAGACCGTTCCCCCATGCCGTAGGAGATCAGGTTGGCGCCGGAATCCAGAAGGATCGAACGCCGCATATGGTCGGACCAGTAGTCGTAATGTCCCATGCGCCGCAGACTCGCCTCGATGCCGCCGATGATGATGGGAATCTTCCGGAAATGTTTCCGAATCATATTGCAGTACACGATGGTGGCATAGTCCGGCCGTTTTCCCATGACGCCGCCGGGGGAGAAGGCGTCGGTTTTCCGCCGTCTCTTGGACACCGAATAGTGATTTACCATGGAATCCATATTGCCGGCAGAGACGAGAAAAGCCAGCCGCGGTTCCCCCAGGGCAAGAATCGCGTTCTCATCCTTCACATCCGGCTGGGGAATCATACCCACCGTGTAGCCTCTGGACTGCAGCACGCGCCCGATGATCGCATGTCCGAAGGAGGGATGGTCCACATAGGCATCCCCGCAGATGTACACGAAATCCAGCTGACGGATTCCCTGACGCTCCATATCCTGCCTGCTTACCGGCAAAAATCCTTCCATATCTTTCCACCTCTCATCAGATCATAGTAGTCCCGGATATAAAAATCCGCAGCGGACCGCTTCTCCTCGTCGATATCTTTTGTATAGTCGTCGTAGACAGCGCAGACTTTCATCCCCGCGTTGTGTCCCGCCGCGATGCCCGGCAGAATATCCTCGAACACCAGACATTCCTCCGATGCCGCGCCGATCCGCTCCTTCGCCTTCAGGTACACATCCGGCGCCGGCTTTCCCCGCGAGACCTCGTTGGCTGTCACCACACAGTCAAAAAAGGTTTCCTTCCCCCTGGCCAGAAGAAAGGCCTTTACCAGCTCCGGGGAATTGCTGGTGGCGCTCCCCATGGCGATCCCCTCATGGCGCAGCTGCGTCAGAAACTCCTCCGCGCCGGGTTTCCAGGGCACCTCTGAGACGTAAGCGCGGTAGGCCATATCGTTCCACTCGCCCATCAGTTCCTCCTCGGTATCCCTCAGTCCGAACCGTTCCCGGAAATACACCGCCGTCTCCCGCATGCTGAGCCCTTCGATCTCCCGCTGGAGCCCCTCGGGCATCGGCAGGTGCCGCTGGGCCAGAAAACGGATATCAATTTCCTTCCAGATCCACATGGAGTCCGCAAGGGTGCCGTCCAGGTCAAAGATGACCGCCTTTGTATTTTTCCACATCCTCCAGTTCCCTCTCATTCAGTCTCCGCCACTCTCCCGGCGCGAGTTTTTCATCCAGTACAAAAGTTCCCATCTGAAGCCGCTTCAGCCACAGGACTTCCTTTCCCAGGCTGTGGAACATTCGCTTGATCTGATGATAGCGCCCTTCATGAATCGTCACCCGGCAAAGGGATTCCTCCCCGCTCACTGTGATCACAAGCTCTGCCGGAAGGGTCGGCTTCTCATCCCCGATATCGATCCCCCTGGCAAAGGCCGCGATATCCTCCTCCGCAAGACGGCCGGATACCCGGGCCTCGTAGAGTTTGTCCACGTGATGCCGGGGACTTAACAGCCGGTGGGAAAGAACTCCGTCGTTGGTAACCAGAAGCAGACCCTCCGTGTCCAGATCCAGCCTCCCCACAGCAGCCAGATCTTTTCGCGGATTCATGGGAATCCAGTCAAAAATCGTCGGATGCAGATTGTCTCTGGCCGCGCAGACGCATCCGGCGGGTTTGTTGAGCATATAATACTCAAATCCACGATACCCCAGCGTCCGGCCCTGAAAGGAGACGGTATCCGACTCCGGGGAAATCTTCGTCTCCGGCGAGCGGCAGATCTCTCCGTTTACACAGACCCTGCCATCGCGGATATCCTTTTTTACCTGAGACCGGGTTCCGACGCCACAGTCGCTCAAGAATTTGTCCAGACGCATACCATCATAAATCTCCTCCCTGTCTCATAAAATGTGACATGAAAAAGACCATCCTCCTGTTTGTTATCTCATTTTTGCTGTTTGCCCTGTCCCATCCGGCTCTGACCCTGACCGGGGCCTCCAACGGCCTGATGATATGGTTCGAAAAGCTGCTTCCGACGCTGCTTCCCTTCCTCATCGCCGTCAATCTGCTCCAGAACGCGGACATCTTTACCTCTGCCCTCCGCTTCTTCCCCCGAGCCGGCAGCGTGATGGCGATTCTCGCCGCAGCCCTCCCGGGCTTTCTGTTCGGACTTCCGGTAGGCGCCAAGCTGACCGCCGACTTTACCGAAAAGGGCCTGCTGACACAGAAAGCGGGGAATCTCCTGCTGATCTGCTGTAACCAGCTCAGCCCGGCCTTCGTGGGCAGTTATGTGATGATCCAGTGTTTAAACAGCCCGGATCTGATCCCTGTGAGCTATCTTCTTCTCTATCTTCCGCCGGCCATCCCGGTCGTCATTCTGCTGGCACGAACCGCCCTCGCGAAGGACAATCCGTCCCCCGCGGCTGCCGACCGCATCACAACAAAAAAGGCATCCAGATTTCAAACTTTATTTCAAATCATAGATGCCAGTATACTCAATGGATTCGAAACCATCGCCAAGCTGGGAGGATATCTGATTTTCTTCGGCATTCTCTGCCAGTATCTGGAAAATCTGCTTCCTCTGTCCCAGACTGCCAATGGCTGCGTCATGATGCTTATGGAAGTGACCAGCGGCATCCACTATTTCTCCGGGAGCGCTCTGCCCTTTTTCCCAAAATATCTTCTGTGCATGACGGCGCTCTCCTTCGGCGGGCTCTGCACCCACGCCCAGACTTTCTCCGTCATATCCGGCGCGCCCCTGTCCAAACGCCGCTATGTCGTGGCAAAAACCGTCTTCGCCCTGATAACACTCCTGCTATCCTTCGGGGCTCTCACGATTCTTTCCCGTTGAAGAAATGCTCCGGCACATCCAGATCCTTCAGATCCTCGTCGGCGGACTCGCTGCTCTCCTTCTCCTGAGGCACAACGGTATTCTCCTGAGGCTGCTCCTCCGCCGGCTGTGCCTCCCGGGTCTCCTCCTCGTCGGCACTGCCCGATGACAGCTCCATACGGTTGGAGATAACCACATCCAGAAATCCCTGCATGGAAGCCAGATAGCTGTCGGTTCTGGCTCTCGTGGTGTCCATGGAGCTGACCAGCACATCCTCGATTTTCTTGAGAAGATCGTCCGTGTAGCTGATCGCGCTCAGGCGGATGTTGTTGGCATCCTCTGTGGCCTTGTCCAGCATCTCCTGGGCATTCTTGGTGGCGATCATGACCACCTCGTTGGCCTGGGCGTATGCCTGTTGCATGATCTGATGCTCACTCACCAGCTCATTGGTCTGGATCTGGGCCTGGGCGATGATAGCGTCCGCCTTGCTCTGGGCATCTGCCAGGATGGCCTCCTTATTGCTTATAATCTTCTGATAGCGCTTGATCTCATCCGGCGTCTTGGTCCGCAGTTCCTCCAGAAGGCCTTCCAGCTCGTCCCGGTTGACGACAATCTTGGAGCTGGAAAACGCGGAGGGCTTGCAGCTGTCAATATAATCTTCGATTTCCTCAATGATTTCTTCAATTCTGCTTGCCATAATCTTCTCCTTTATAATTGATGATATTTCTCCTGTATCTTTGGAATAATCTGCGCCGGGACAAATCTGGAAATATCCCCGCCGTAGGACGCGAACTCTCTGACAATCGTGGAACTCAAATAGGAATAGTTCAGGGACGTCGTGAGAAAAATCGTCTCCAGATCCGGATATTCCACCTTGTTTGTCTGGGCAATCTGAATCTCATACTCGAAATCCGTCACTGCCCGCAGTCCGCGGACCACCACATTGGCCTGCATTTCTTTCGCAAAATCCACCAGCAGTCCCTCAAAAGCCACAGCTCTCACATTCGGGTAATCTTCTGTCAATTCTTCTATCATACTAACACGTTCATTTATGGAAAACAACGCATTTTTTTGACTGTTGTACAAAACACCGATGATCAGCTCGTCAAACAGACGCGATGCGCGATCAATGATGTCCAGATGCCCGAAGGTAATCGGGTCAAAGCTGCCGGGATAAATTGCCTTTCTCATATTACTGTCCTCTTGTGATAAACACATGTTGATTTGTTTTATATTTCTTCTGCCGTATCTGTTCATATCCCAGGTCATCCAGGTAGGAAAAATCCGTCTGCAGGGAAGCCTCCACTACAATCAGGGCGTCCTCTGCCAGGAGCGGGCCATCGGCAAGCAGCGCGAGGGCTTTTTCCTCCAGCCCTTTGTCGTAGGGCGGGTCGAGAAAGATCAAATCAAAGGGCTCTTCCCCGCCGGGATGCTGCAGAAAATCCATGACATCCCGCGTGTAGAGACGACCGGTCTCCTCCAGGCGGGTAAAGGCAAGGTTTCTCTTGATACACCGGGCCGCGGCCGGGTTTTTCTCGACGAACACCGCCTCCCTGGCTCCCCGGCTCAAAGCCTCGATTCCCATCTGTCCGCTTCCCGCGAAGAGATCCAGGAACCGGCACTGATAAATCTCCGGCTGCAGCATGTTAAAGAGCGTCTCCTTGATCCGGTCCGTGGTGGGACGGGTCTCCATTCCCTTTATCGTCTCCAGCGGCATCCGTTTGCGGCTGCCCCCTATCACTCTCATAGGCTCTGCTCCTTTGCCATACATTCCTCCAGGAGGGCGAGAGCTCTTTCGGCCGCCTGGGTGCGCACCCGGGTGCGGTCTCCGGAAAACACATGGCGTTCCACCTGCGTTCCTGCGGCATGAGCGCATGCTATGTATACCAGTCCCACCGGCTTCTCCGCAGTTCCGCCATCCGGCCCCGCAATTCCGGTCGTGGCCACACCGTAGTCAGCCTCCCCGCGCCTGCGAACGCCCTCCGCCATCTGCCGGGCTGTCTGCTCGCTCACCGCGCCGCAGGCTTCCAGCACCTCGTGAGATACGCCGAGATTTTTCTCCTTCGCCTCGTTGGAGTAAGTCACATATCCCTCCGCGAAACAGGCGGAAGCTCCGGCCTGCTCCACCAGCATGCTGCAGATCATCCCACCGGTGCAGGACTCCGCCACGGCCACCGTCTTACCATGCCTGGTCAGTTTCTCAATAATCTCCGCCGCTGCCATCACTTCTGCTCTTTCAGGATGTCTTTATTTTTGGCAATATAGTCCACCAGAGACACTACAGTCAGCACCAGCGCCACATAGGTCAGCACGGTTCCGATCATGTCGAAAGCCGCCAGCGGGATGTTGGCGATCAGCACGATAATCATCAGCATCTGGAACACCGTCTTGAATTTGCCCCACATGCTGGCAGCGATCACAATGCCGTTGTCAGAGGCAATCAGACGGAATCCGCTGATGATGAACTCTCTGCTGATAATGATGATAACAATCCAGGCGGCAAGCTGTCCGGTTGCCACCAGACACACCATCGCCGCGCACACCAGCAGTTTGTCTGCCAGCGGATCCATAAATTTTCCGAAATTGGTTACCAGATGATACTTTCTCGCGATCTTTCCATCCAGCATATCTGTAAGGCTGGCCACGATAAAGATCAGATCCGCGATCAGACGGAAAGTCTGATTGTCCGGCTCCAGCAACAGAAAGAGCACAAAAAAGGGAATCAATATCACACGAAAAATCGTCAGTTTATTTGGTAAATTCATTCTGCCAGATCTCCTATCAAATCATATTCATAAGCGCCGGTAATGTCCACCTCGACAAACTCCCCGGTCACAAGTTCCCGCTCCGATGAGATGAATACATATCCATCCACATCCGGCGCGTCCCGGTAGGTCCTGCCGATGTATACCGGCTCGTCCGCCACCTTGCCCTCCACGAAGGCTTCCAGCCGTTTTCCGACAAAGGTCTCATTCTTTGCCGCGGAGACTTCCTGCTGAAGTTCCATAACTTCATCGGCCCAGAGTTTCTTCGTCTCCTCGGGCACCTGATGCTCGAAATCCGCGGCGGGTGTCTGCTCCTGTCTGGAGTAGGGAAAAGCCCCCAGACGGTCGAACTTCATCTGGCGGATAAAATCCAGAAGTTCCTCATGCTGAGCCTGATTCTCTCCCGGAAATCCGCAGATCAGCGTTGTACGGATGGCGATGTCCGGCATTCTCTTCCTGAGAGCGGCGATGATCTCCTCGATATCCTGCCGGCTGGTTCTGCGCCCCATCCGGCGCAGGATCTCGTCATTGCAGTGCTGAATCGGCATGTCAATATAGTGACAGATCTTCGGGTTGGATGCCATCACATCCATCAGTTCCCCGGTAATCTCCTCGGGATAGCAGTACAGCAGCCGGATCCATCGAAGCCCCTCCAGCGCACCGAGACGGGTAAGCAGTTCCGGCAACGCCTTTTTCCCGTAGAGATCCCGGCCGTAAACGGTCGTCTCCTGGGCCACGAGAATCAGTTCCTGTACGCCCTGATTTACCAGATCGGCCGCCTCCGCCACAAGCTGTTCCATGGGAACGCTGCGGTAATCGCCGCGAATCTGGGGAATGACGCAGTAGGTACACCGCTTGTCACATCCCTCGGCGATCTTCAGGTAGGCGTAGTGACCGCCGGTGGTCAGAACACGCCCCGCGTTGTCATCGCAGAGCCCTTTCAGGGGCCGGATGACCGTCGGGCGCTCTCCCTTCAGGGTACTGCGCAGCACCGCCACAATCTCGTCGTAGGCGTTGGTGCCCACAATGGCGTCCACCTCCGGAATTTCCTGACGAATCTCCTGGGCATACCGCTGTGCGAGACATCCCACAGCCACCAGAGCTTTCAGAGATCCCTCCTCCTTGTAGCGGCCCAGATCGATCAGAGTCTGAATGCTCTCCTCCATGGCGTCGTGAATGAAACAACAGGTATTTACCACAATGGCGTCCGCCTCCGCCTCGTCGTCGGTCAGTTCAAAGCCCTCACGCCGCAGCATGGCCAGCATATGCTCGGAATCCACCAGATTTTTGTCGCATCCAAGGGATACAAAAAGAATTTTCATCGGTATATCCCCTACATTTCCTCCGGCTCCTCAGCCGAGTCCTCTGTTGTCTGCTCCTGAGCCTCCGCGCGCTCCTGTTCCTGCTCCTCCATCTCCCGGGCTTCCTCCTCGGTGAGAATCTTCAGCTTGCCCTGATAGAGTTCATCCACCGCGATGGACAGGGGTTTCTCTGAAGCGGAATAGGGAACCAGAGGCTCTGCGCCGTCGATGATCTGACGGGCTCTCTTGGCGGTCGCGCACACAATGCTGTAGCGGCTGTTTACCACCGGCTCCTCTCCGATTTCCACGTTGTCGTTTACCACTTTCATCAATTCCACATAGGACGGGTGTATCATGTTACATACTCCTTTCAAACTTCTTTAAATCTTCCTGCATTTTTTTTATGGTCAAATGATTTCGCTCCACGCGATAGTGCTCGCTCTGGATGATCTCATGTACCTGCCTGACACTCTCCTCGAGAACGTCGTTTACCACCAGATAATCATACTGAGGCATGAACTGGGACTCTTTGGCGGAGATCGCCAGTCTCTGGGCGATGACCTCCGGGGACTCCGTTCCCCTGCCCACCAGCCGCTCTTTCAGCTCGTCGGCGGAGGGAGGCATCACAAAGAGCAGAAGGGCGTCCGGGTAAAGTTCCCGCACCTGAAGCGCTCCCTGGATCTCGATCTCAAGGATCACATCCTTCCCCTCCGACACCAGCTTTTCCACATAGTCCCGGGGCGTCCCGTAGGAATTGCCGTTGAAGGTGGCATATTCCAGCAGCTCCCGGTTGGCGATCATTGCGTCAAATTCCTCCCGTGTCTTGAAGAAATACTCCCTGCCCTCCTGCTCGCCGTCGCGCATCTGACGCGTGGTGGCGGAAATGGAGAGACAGTATTCTCCGGGATAGGACTCGAGAAGGTGCTTCATGATGGTACCTTTTCCCGCTCCGGAAAATCCCGATAAAACAATAATCAGACCATTTTCATGCTTCATTTCCAATCTCCTCCCTCTCCGCGGCACCTCTGGTGCGGTTTGCGATGGTTTCCGGCAAAAGAGCCGACAACACCAGCGGTCCGTCCGTGATGATGACCGCCTTGGTCTTTCTGCCCTGGGTCGCGTCCACAATATTCCCCTCCTCTTTTGCCCTCTGCACCATGCGCTTCGCCGGCGCGGAATCCGGCGTAATCATGGCGACAATTCTGTCTGCCTGTATAATATTGCCAAAGCCGATATTTACAAAAAACATAGTCCTACCTACTCGATATTCTGTACCTGTTCCCTCACTTTTTCGATCAGTGTCTTCAGGGAAATTCCCACGTTGGCGATGGTCACATCCGTGGATTTGGACAACACTGTGTTGGCCTCCCGGTTCATCTCCTGGGCGATAAAATCCAGCTTCCGCCCCACCTCGCCGCCATTCTCCAGCGCATGCCGCATCTGCGCCACATGACTTTCCAAGCGGACGATCTCCTCATCAATGCAGATCTTATCCGCGTAGATGATGACTTCCGAAGCGATCCGGTTCTCGTCCAGCGACGTGTCTCCCAGCAGTTCTCTTACCTTCTGGGTCAGCCGGGCGCGGTACTCCTCCAGGATCTGCGGCGTCCGTTCTTTCAGGATCGCGACGTCCTGCTCCATGGCCGTGAGTTTCTCCAGAAGATCCTGACACAGCCGCTCCCCTTCC
>JABLTR010019573.1_pt1 | contig 18708 bp, 13 predicted proteins | sample 7160071 | NCBI WGS metagenome assembly JABLTR01 (sample SAMN14651230, study PRJNA627086) | human gut metagenome | isolation source: feces | host: Homo sapiens | reverse complement strand
GCGATTTTGCTCTGCGGTGTACCCAGTGTGCTGGAGGCTTTCATCGGGTTGGTTACCGCCTTTGACATAAAGGCGGACGTATTGGTATCCATGGCGTTGATCGCATCCATCTGTATCGGGGAGGATTTTGCCGCCGGGGAGGTGGCCTTTATCATGCAGATTGGCGGGCTTCTGGAGGAACTGACGGTGGCGAAGGCGAGGGCCGGCATCGAGAAGCTGGTGCATCTGACGCCGCGGACGGCCAGAAGACAAGGACCGGACGGGGAGGAGATCATTCCCGCGGAGCAGGTGCGCGTGGGGGATCTGCTTCGGTTGCTGCCAGGGGAGAGTATCCCGGTGGACGGCGTGATCGTCAGCGGTCAGACATCTGTCAACCAGGCGGTTATGACTGGGGAGTCCCTGCCGGTGGATAAGACTGTGGGAGACTCGGTGGCCAGCGGCACCGTCAATCAGTTCGGCACCTTTGAGATGCGGGCGGAAAAGGTGGTAGAGGACAGTTCTATCCAGCGCATGATCCGCCTGGTACAGTCGGCGGACGCGGGAAAGGCAAAGATTGTTGGGCTGGCGGACCGCTGGGCCACCTGGATTGTGGTTATCGCTCTGGTGGCTGCGGCACTGACCTGGCTGATTTCCGGAGAGATCATCCGGGCGGTAACGATTCTCGTGGTATTCTGTCCCTGCGGGTTGGTTCTGGCGACACCTACGGCCGTGATGGCGGCCATCGGAAACGCGACGAAGCACGGTTTTCTGGTAAGGGAGGGGGATGCTCTGGAAAGGCTTACTTCCGTGCGGGCACTGGCTTTTGACAAGACGGGAACCCTGACTTACGGGACACCGGAGGTCACGGAGGTGGTAAGCATTTCTGAAGATGTGTCCCGGGAGGAGCTCTACGAGTTGGCTGTCGCGGCGGAGCAGTATTCCGAGCATCCTCTGGGCAAGGCTATAGTGCGCTGCTGGAAACAGGAGAACAGTGGAAAGCGGGAAATTCCGGAAGCAAAAAACTTCGCGATGCTGCCGGGCAGAGGCGTTTTGGCGAGGGTTTATGGAAAGGAAGTCTGGGCCGGAAACGGGAAACTTTTCGCGGAGAAAATGTGCGAGCTGCCCCGGGAACTTCTGGAGGCGGCAGAAAATCGAACCTGTAAGGGCGCGACAGTCATTTTTCTTGGCATTGATGGGAAGCCGGCCGGTTTTGTGGTTCTGGCGGATACGGTGCGGCCGGACAGCGTGCGGACAATCCGGGAACTGAAGGAACTGGCGGTGGAGCCGATGCTTTTGACCGGAGACAATGAGCAGGCTGCCTCCGCCATTGCAGGAGAGCTTGGCATAGAAAAGGTCTGGGCAAATTGTCTCCCGGAGGATAAGCTGCATCATCTGCAGGAGTGTCAGGATCAGGGGCGGCAGGTTTGCATGATCGGGGACGGTATCAACGACGCCCCGGCGCTGAAACTGGCGGAGGTCGGAATCGCCATGGGCGGCGTCGGAAGCGACATTGCCGTGGATGCGGCGGATATCGCCCTGGTGGACGATGAGGTAAAGGAATTGCCCCATCTGTTTGCCTTGTCCCGGCGGATGATGGTTACCATCAAGTGCAATCTGTCCTTTTCCATGGGACTGAATTTTCTGGCCATCATCCTTGCCATTACCGGCATCTTAAATCCGGTGGTGGGAGCCCTGGTACACAACGCCGGATCGGTCGTCGTGATCGTGCATTCCGCGATCCTGCTTGGGTGGAAAAGGAAAGAGAAGCTGCTTGGAGAAAAAAGAAAACAGAAGCTGGACGTTTCCGGGGAAATCCGCTAAACTCTAAGTATTGGAGAACCGTGTCTTGGAAGCAGGCCGGGATTCGAATAGGGATCCGGGGGCATGGTGGAGGATGTCGGTACGGCATCAGAAAATAGCAGATGGGGGATTTATCATGGACCGGCAGATGCTGGATGCGCTGGAAGAACAGGAGAGAGAAGATCAGGTTATGGAGGCGGGCTCCTGGTATGACCTGGTAATGAAGGATTTCGCGAACGGCCGGGAAGTGGTTCCGATCATGGAGGAAATGCTGCAGCGGCAGGCGCCGAAGCTGCGGTATCTGCCGCTCCTCTACCGGACCATGCGTCAGCGGGGCGAGGTGGTGGACCGGGGAGCGCCGGTGCGCACCGGCAGAACATTTTCCCTGCGCAAGCACGCCACCTGTTTTGTGGCCTATTTTCACAGCCATGACTTCTATGAAATGATCTATGTCTGCCGGGGACATCTGCGTCAGTACGCTCAGGGTTCCCGTGTCCCCACGGTCTTTGCGGGGGGCGGGCTCTGCCTGATGGCGCCGGGGATGGTGCACGCCATGGAGCCGGCCGGCCAGGAGGATCTGATTTTCAAGATCGTTATTCCATGTGAAATGTTCGAGAAAATAGAGAAGGGCAGTCCTGACACAGTTCAAAAACTCGGGAAAGTGCTGGATCAGGGCATGATACAGATTTTGCGCAGCGGCGGACAGATGCGGTCTCTGATGGAACTTCTGGCCAGGGAGCAGCTCTGCGAAGGGCATCCCCGGGCGGAGGTGCTGCAGGCCTGTCTGGCTTTGATTTTCGCGGAGATTGTGCGGATGGTGCAGTCGCCCGCTGTTATCGGAAAGTTGATCGGTCAAATTGAGGAGATTCTGGATCAGGCTGACGCGGGAATATCTCTGGAGGAACTTGCGAAACGTCTCGGGTACTCCCCAGATTATCTGGGACGCCGTATCCGAAGGGAGAGCGGGACGTCTTTTACCAGGCTGCGGCAGAAATTTTTTCTGGAAAAGGCTGCGGAGCTGCTGCTGGACTCCAGCCTGTCAGTGGACGAGGTGGCCTCCCGGCTGGGGTATCAGAGCACGTCGAGCTTTTACAAGTTGTTTCAGAAGGAGTACGGCGTCGCGCCTGGGGCTTACCGGAAAATGATGGAGTGAGATCCGGCATCGAAATGCCGGAGGAATGCGGGTATCGGAATGCCGGCGGAAAACAGACATGGCAATACAGGTCGTGAACGGACAGTTTTAGGTCTTCTGGGAAGATATTCCCGGAAGGCTTTTTTTTATAAAATAAGAGATATCCGAAGGGGTTCTCTTTATTTTCATTGTGGGATCTGGGCGCTGGTATATCAGCCCCTTTATGCTGGCGCCGCCCTCTCTTTGCCGAGGAAGGGAAAAGTGGGCAATCCCCATGGCATGCGTCAGAGGGAATATTTTCCTTTGAGAAATGGACGGTGGATGGGACATGGGGAAAATCCATGTGAAGGATAGAAGTAAGTGAGCATGGGAGGAGAAGCGTATGAAAGCGATCACAAAAAATCTGCTGCCGGAGGAGAAGATCCGGGAACTGGTAAAGATTCATTTTGGGGAGGACAGGAAAGTTACCTCTGTCCGGGAATTGACGGGAGGCTTTTTTGCCGCTGTCTATCTGATTGGAGTGACAGGGGAACCGGATCAGATGGTGCTGAAGGTAGGAGTTATCCCGGGAACGCCGCTTTTGACCTATGAGCGTGATGTGATGCCTACCGAAGTGGCCTGCCTTACGATGCTGGGGGAAAAGACGACGGTGCCGGTGCCGAAGATTTACGCCTGCGATTTCAGCAAAACGCACATCAAGAGCAATTATTTTTTCATGGAGGTCATGGAGGGATCCGTGCTCTCGGAGGTCTCCAGGAAACTGTCCGATAAGGATACAGCACAGATCCGAAGAGAGCTGGCGTATATTCTGACCCAGATGCACAGTGTGAAAGGCCCCTATTTCGGATATTTTACGGAGGAGAAAGAGAAGCAGTTTGCCACTTGGAAGGAAGCCTTTTATCAGATGGTGGGAATGGTGCTGGAGGATGGAAGAAGGCTGAAAAAGAAAATACCCTATGACCGGATTGAACACGCGTTGCAGGCGCATGGAGACTGTCTGGAGACGCCGAAAGTGCCGGCGCTGGTGGATTTTGACTGCCACGAGGGCAATATCTTTGTAAAACAGGGCGCGGACGGATGGCATATCTCCGGCATTGTGGATCTGGAGCGGGCGTTCTGGGGAGATCCCATCGGCGACTTTCCAACGGCTTTTATTTTCTGCGACGATATCCGGAAGGAGAAGGTACTGCTGGAGACTTATCTGGAAAAGAGCGATGAGATCCGGGCGTATACCGGGACAGAAGTGCGGAAATTCTTGTTGTACCGCATGTATGTGCTGACAATTATGATCGCAGAAACTTTTCGGTTCGGCGGATCGGTTTATGGAAAACTGCAGGAGGTATTTGCCAGGAAAAATCTGAAAAAGACATTGAAGGAACTGGAGAAGCTGGAAGGGTAGTAATGGTAAAAGGGAGAGATCGCAAACAAAACATGGCGGAAAAGGAAACGTTCCTCGGCACAGAGCCGGTGGGAAGGCTGATCCGAAAGATGGCCCTCCCATCCATTGTGGGAGTTCTGGCCTACAACATCTATAATCTGGCGGACACCTTCTTTATCGCCAGGGGCGTCGGCACGGAGGCGGCGGGGGGACTGGCGGTGTCCTTTCCCCTCTTTGTCTTTCTGTCGGCGGTGACTACAACGCTTGGGAGCGGGGCAGCTTCCGTGATCTCCCGGGCTCTGGGGGAGAAGGACGGGGAGCGGGTGTCCCGGGCGGTGGGCAATTCCTTTGCTTTTTTTCTTGCGGTGGCGCTGCTGGTTACCGTCTTCGGGCTGCTTTTTCTGGATCCGCTGCTGTATCTGATGGGGGTAACGCCGTCGCTTCTGCCCTATGCGCGTACATATCTGCGGATCATTCTTCTGGGAGCTGTAACCTGCACCGGATTTTCCACTCTGATCCGGGCGGATGGAAGCAGCCTATATGCCATGTGCATCTGGGTTATCCCGCTGTCCATCAACATGGTGCTGGATCCGGTACTGATCTTCGGCTTCGATATGGGGATTGCCGGCGCGGCCATCGGTACCGTGGCGGCTCAGTGCGTGTCCATGGGTATGAGCGTCTGGTACTTTTTCCTCTCTCCGAAACGGACGAGAAAAATCCGCCTTCGCCATTTTCGACCGGATTTTCCCCTTCTCCGGGAAATTCTTCTGACGGGGCTGCCCTCCTTTTTGCAGACCATGGGCTACAGCATCGCCATGGTGGTGGTCAACCGTCTGCTCCGGGAGCAGGGAGGGGATCTGGCGATCTCCACCTACGGGATTGTCAGCAAGATCTGGACCTTTCTGGGTCTGTGCGTGACCGGGCTGGTGCAGGGAGTGCAGCCGATTGTGGGCTATAATTTCGGGGAGAAAAAATTCGGACGGGTGCGGGAGACAATGAGAAAGTCCTGTGGCATTCTGGGCTGTTACGGGATCGGCGCTTTTCTTCTAATGCTTTTGGGGGCACCTCTCATCACAGGGATTTTCACGTCGGATGAGGCCGTCATCGGGATGGGAGGACATATTTTGCGGATCTTTGCCGCGGGGACGGCCTTTTCGGGGATACAGGCGGTTCAGACCATGTACTTTCAGGCGGTGGGGAAAAAGAAAACTGCGCTGTTTCTGTCTCTCTGCGGTAACGTGCTGTGCCTGATTCCCCTGCTGACGCTTCTCTCCGGGTGGATGGGGCTTGACGGTATCTGGTACGCCTTTCCGCTGGCAAACGTGACGGCAGCCGCCATCTCGACACTGTTTATCCGGCGAGCGCTGTCGTCGAATAGTTAAGATTCCGGGAGCGTAAAATCTTCTCTTGACATAATGGAAAAAGAGCGTAAAATACTTTCTAGTAGAAATTTCTATTAGAAAGTATTTTTGCGTCAGGAGGAATGAGATGGATTACGAGACATACGCGAGAACATTCTGTGAGATGCAGTTTATGCAGGCAAAGCGGAAGATGGAGGAGGAACAGTCCATCTCGCCGCGGGGGGAGACCGGGGTGCTGCTGTGCATTTTCAACTGCGGAAGAAAGGTTCTGGTGGGGGATATCTCAAAATTGATGGGTCTGTCGCCGGGACGTGTGACGAACATTCTGAATATGCTGGAAAAGCGGGGATACATCGAGCGGGAGCACGATGAGGCTGACCGGCGGAAGGTATACGTGGCGCTGACAAAGAGCGGCGGAAAACATCTCCAGGAAAAGTACGAGGAGACGATCCGCTATATCAGCGGTATTTTCGAGGAACTGGGGGAGGAAGACACCAGAGAGTACCTTCGGATTACCGGGCAGATCCACCGGATTACGGAGAAGATGAGAGAAGAGAGACAGGGGAAAGGAGAATGATAAGATGCTGAAATTGCTGAGAAAGTTTACGCCGAAGGAATGGGCCTTATCCGCGGTCGCCTTCGTGCTGATTCTGATCCAGGTGTGGCTGACGCTGACCATGCCGGATTACATGTCGGAGATTACCATGCTGGTGCAGACGGAGGGAAGCGCCATGTCGGATATTCTGGCGGCGGGAGGCATGATGCTTCTGTGTGCGCTGGGGACGCTGTTGGCATCCGTCGCCACCGCTGTGTGCGCCGCCAGAATTTCCTCCAATTTTTCCGCCAATCTGCGGGATGATCTGTTTGACAAAGTGCAGTCTTTTTCCATGGAGGAGATCGGACGGTTTTCCACCGCGAGCCTGATTACCCGGTCCACCAACGATGTGATGCAGGTGCAGATGCTGATCGTCATGGGACTTGAGGTGCTGCTGCGGGCGCCGGTCATGGCTGTGTGGGCCATAGGCAAGATCGCAGGGAGGAACTGGCAGTGGACCACGACGACAGCCATCGCGGTGGTGGTTCTTTTGTGCGTGGTTGGAACCTGCATCCTTTTTGCCATGCCGAAGTTCAAGAAGATGCAGGTGCTGACAGATAACTTAAACCGGGTAACCCGGGAGAATCTGACGGGACTGCAGGTCATCCGGGCTTACAACGCGGAGGGCTATCAGGAGGCGAAATTCGAGAAAGCCAACGATGATCTGAAGCGTACCCAGCTGTTTGCCAACCGGGTCATGTGTTTCCTTACCCCGGGAATTCAGCTGGTCATGAGCGGACTGACGCTGGCAGTATACTGGATCGGAGCGTTTCTGATCCAGGAAGCGGCCATGGGCGATAAGCTCACGCTGTTTTCCGAGATGATCGTGTTCTCCCAGTACGCGATGCAGGTTGTTATGTCCTTTATGATGCTGGTTATGATCTTTATTCTTCTGCCCAGAGCGTCGGTGGCTGCGAAACGAATCAATGAGGTGCTGGATACGGAGCCGGCCATTGAGGACGGCGATGGAAATATCCGGGAGCAGGGCAGCGGAGAGATCGAATTCCGCAATGTGAGCTTCCGCTATCCCGACGCGGAACATCCGGTGCTGGAGAATATCACTTTTACCGCCCACAAGGGCGAGACGGTGGCCTTTATCGGAGCCACCGGATGTGGAAAAAGTACCGTCATCAACCTGATTCCCCGGTTTTATGACGCTACGGAAGGGGAAGTTCTGGTGGATGGCGTCAATGTGAAGGAATACCGCCAGAAGCAGCTGCGCGATAAGATCGGATATGTGTCCCAGAAGGCTACGCTGTTTTCCGGGACCATCGCCTCCAATGTTGCCTTTGGCGACAACGGCCGGGGAGAATTTACCGAGGAGGACGTGAAGGACGCCGTGCGCACAGCCCAGGCGGAGGAGTTCGTCTCCAAGCTGGAGGGCACCTATGACGGCTATGTGGCCCAGGGCGGAGGAAACCTCTCCGGCGGCCAGCGGCAGAGGATATCCATTGCAAGAGCCGTCTGCAGGAAACCGGAGATTCTGATCTTTGACGATTCCTTCTCGGCACTGGATTACAAGACGGACCGGATTCTGCGAAACGCCCTGGCACATGAGTGCAGGGATGCGACGAGACTGATTGTGGCCCAGCGGATCGGAACCATCCGGGACGCGGATAAGATTATCGTGCTGGAGGATGGCAAAATCGCCGGAATGGGCACCCACGAGGAGCTGATGGAACAGTGTGAAGTGTACCGTCAGATCGCGTATTCTCAGCTTTCAAAGGAGGAGTTGGCATGATGGATAACAGACAGGATACATCACAGCAGAGCAGAATGCACCAGGCCCGGCCGGTTCGCGGCGGAATGCGGGGCATGGGAATGGGCCGGGGGCCGGCGGAAAAATCCGCGGACTTTGTGGGCACATGGAAAAAGATGCTGATCTACTGCCGGAGATATCTGCCGGCAATGGGCATCGCTATTCTCTGTGCCGTCGCCGGAACGGTTCTGACGCTGCTGGGACCGGATAAACTTTCCGATCTGACAAAGGTTATTACCGACGGAATGATGACCGGGATCGACATGGACGCGGTATGGGCCATCGGCATGACGCTGGTCATCTTTTACCTGTGCAGCGCGTTGCTGACCTTTACCCAGCATTTTATTACCAGTACGGTTACTCAGAACGTGGCGAAGAAACTGCGGAGCGATATCTCGGTAAAAATCAACCGTCTGCCCATGTGGTACTACAACCAGACGTCCACCGGAGACGTGCTCTCGCGGGTTACCAACGACGTGGATATGATTTCCCAGTCCCTCAATCAGAGTGTGGGAAATCTGGTCACGGCCCTGACCATGTTCTTCGGCTCCCTGTTTATGATGCTCATAACCGACGGCATCATGACGCTGACAGCGGTGCTGGCCACCCTGATCGGTTTTGGCCTGATGACGCTGATTACCGGCCGGTCCCAGAAATATTTCTCCCGGCAGCAGCGCAGCCTCGGCGAGCTGAACGGCCATGTGGAGGAGATCTACACGGGCCACACGGTGGTAAAGGCCTACAACGGCGAGGACAACGCGAGACGGGAGTTTGACCGGCTCAACAATCAGCTGAAGGACAGTGCCTTTATGGCCCAGAGCCTGGCGGGCCTGATGCAGCCGCTGATGACCTTCATCGGAAATTTCGGATATGTGGCAGTCTGTATCGTCGGTGCGGTGCTGACCATGCGCGGTACCATCGGCTTCGAGGTCATCGTGGCTTTCATGATGTACGTGCGCTACTTTACCCAGCCGCTGTCTCAGATGGCCCAGGCGGTACAGTCCCTCCAGTCGGCGGCGGCAGCAGGGGAGCGTGTCTTTGCCTTCCTGGAAGCCGAGGAGATGGAGGATGAGAGCGACAAGAAGCCATGGGGAAATACCGCTGAGGGTTATGTGGATTTCGAGCATGTGGCCTTCGGATATGAGGGGACAGACCGGGAGATCATCCATGATTTCTCCGCCAGCGCGCGTCCGGGACAGAAGATCGCCATTGTGGGGCCCACCGGCGCCGGAAAATCCACGCTGGTCAATCTGCTGATGCGCTTCCACGAGATTCAGAAGGGAAAGATCTGCATCGACGGCGTTTCCACGAAGGATATGCGCCGGGAGGATGTTCACGCTCAGTTCTGTATGGTGCTTCAGGATACCTGGCTCTTTGAGGGCACCGTGCGGGAGAATCTGATCTACTGCACGGAAGGGGTGGATGACGCCAAGATGGAGGCTGCCTGCAAGGCTGTCGGCCTGGATCACTTTATCCGCACGCTGCCCCAGGGCTATGACACAGTGCTCAACGATCAGGTCAACCTGTCCCAGGGGCAGAAGCAGCAGCTGACCATCGCCAGAGCCATGATCGCCGACAAGCCCATGCTGATCCTGGATGAGGCCACCAGTTCCGTGGACACCAGAACCGAGCTGCAGATTCAGAACGCCATGGATGAACTGATGAAGAACCGCACATCCTTCGTCATCGCCCACCGGCTCTCCACCATCAAGAACTCGGATCTGATCCTTGTGCTGAAGGACGGGGATGTCATCGAGAGCGGCACCCATCAGGAACTTCTGGATCAGGGCGGATTTTACGCGGAACTCTACAACAGTCAGTTTGAACAGGCATCCTGAAGGGAGGAAGAAGTATGAAATGCAGATATGTAGCGATTGAGCGGGAGTACGGAAGCGGCGGCACGAAGATAGCGAATATGCTGGCGGAGGCCTGCGGCATTTCCTGCTACGGACACGAGATTCTGGAGCGGGTGGCGAAAGAGCACCATTTCACGGTGGAGGAGCTGGAGCGTTATGAGGAGAAATCCACCGGCAGTTTCCTGTACACGGTATTTCTCATGAGCCAGTCCCAGAATGCGGACGCTGATATGGTAACAGGAGAGGGACGTCTTTTCCTGGAGGAGCAGAAACAGATACAGGAAATGGCTGTGGGCGGGCCGGCAGTGTTCCTGGGACACTGCGCTGCCGAGGCCCTGAAAGATAAGCAGGGGCTGGTGCGCGTCTTTATCCGCTGCAGCGGCGAGGCGAAAAAGAAGCGCATTCAGGAGGATTACCAGCTTCCTCCCGAGAAGATGGAATCCATCCGGAAGTTCTTTGACCGGAAACGGGCTGCCTACTACAAGGCAAACACTTCCAGAGACTGGCGGGATCCGGAAAATTATGACATTGTCCTGGACTCCTCCCGCCTGGGTATCGAGGGCTGCGTGGCGGTCTTAAAAGGTCTCTTTGACAAATAGGAGATGCGTGTTATAATGAAAGCGGTTAGGATGAACTAACATCCTTGCCGCTTTTTTGCATGTTATGATGTGAGAGACAGGAGGAAGAGAAGATGACGGAGACAAGGGTAAAGATTGACGGCATGGCCTGCGGAATGTGCGAGTCCCATGTGAATGAGGCGATCCGCAGCGGATGCAGGGTAAAAAAAGTGACCTCCTCCCACAAAAAGGGAGAGGCGGTCATCCTGAGCGAGGAGCCGCTGGAGGAGGCGGCGATCCGGCAGTGCCTGGCGCCCACCGGATACCGGGTGCTGGATATTTCCAGCAGACCCTACGAGAAGAAGGGATTTTTCCGCTGAAGATCCGTCAGTCGTTCGGTATTTTCCCGGTACTGGGTAAGGACGTAGGAAAGGTCGGGAGAGATGACCTGGGGCAGCGGGGAGGGAGCGCCGGAGGTTGAAGCGGACGCCCCGGGGGTTAGCGCGGAGGTTTTAGAAGCCGGTGCGGATTTGCCGGAGACCGGTGCGGAGGCCGCGGAGAGACCTGCGATGCGCTTCTGCTCCGCCCCGGCAAAGAGATAGACGGACGCCAGATCTCTTCGCTCCAGGGTGCCGGATCCCACCAGAAAGGCAATCTGCTCCAGCTCTGACATAATCTGCCACAGGCCGATCAGAAGAGGCCGCAGGGCTTCCCGCTGCTCCTTTGCGGGAACTGCGCGGATCTGTTCCACGCAGCGATGGTAGAGCATGCCGTAATAGCTCAAAATTTCCCCGGACACGGGCAGGCTGTGCTCTCCCTGGGCCGCGTCGGAGACGATGCCCCAGTAGGAGCCCAGAAGACGCTGCAGCCGTCGGAGGTTGATGGCCAGCTGCTTTTCCGCCGGCGTGGGGAATACCAGACGGTTGACCAGAAACACCAGGGCTACCGCCAGGAAAATATAGAGGATCCGCAGCTCGATAGCGGTAGTGGCGCCCATACTCATGGAGGTCAGTGTCAGCGCGTAGCAGGTGGAAAAGATCGGATGATTCCAGGTGCCGGGAGTGGCGCAGTACATCATGGACAGCATGAAGAGAGCGAAGACGAAGCGGGCGGCGGTTCCCGGGAGCAGAGGGCCCACGACGGCTTCCACCAGGCATCCTAAGACCGTGCCGATGGGTCTCGTCCGCATCCGGTGTTCGCTCTCCTCCATGGAGGGCTGAATCAGGATGAAGGCGTTGATGGGCAGCCAGTAAGCCCGGGGCAGCGGCAGGAGCATGCTGATGACATAGCCGATGGTAATGACCAGCGCGCAGCGGAGGGCAAAGCGAAACTCGAAAGCCTCCAGCCGGCAGCGGCACTTCAGATCTTCTGTAAATTTTTTCAGGCGGCGGGACAGGGGCGGACGGCGGTGCCGGACATCCTGCGGCAGAAGCTGTTCCAGCGTTTGCATCAGCAGAATCAGCATGTGGAGGAAACTTCTGGAAAAAATCCGCAGGCGGCCGTTGGAGAGGGGCATATCATCCAGCAGTTCCCTGGCCTCCGCAGTCAGGGCGGAATTGTCTCCGTCGACAGAGAAACGCCCGGCGGCTCTGCCGAGGAAGGAGGAGAGCCGTCGGAGATACTGGGTGTGTTTCCCGTTCAATTCCACGTGCCAGGAATCATCGGTAACCAGATAGGCTGCCCGCTGAAACAGGATGGCCAGCATATCGTAGATCTGGCTGTGCCGGCGGCTTTTGGAGAAGAGCCGGTGGCTCTGGTAGGAGTAGTTCTGAAATTTCAGCTCCAGGCTCTCCATTTTGGCGGCGGCGTCGGAAGGAATTTCCCGGTCGGCGATCTGTGTGAGGAGACAGGCCAGCTCCATGAGACTGTCCCGCACTTCCTTTTCCCGGTTTTTCGGGCGGCTGAAAAACGTCCGGTACAAAAGGCATCCGACGATCAGAAAGGCGAGACCGAGGGAGAGGGCGGCAAATTCCTGGGGAATGTGGGCAGCGTCCGGCGGCCGCAGCTCCAGAAAGACAAAGAGCATGGTGTAGGCGAAGTATCCCTTGGGGCTGAACTGGGAACTGTGGATCAGAATCAGCAGAAAGGGCACGATCAGGTTGATGGCGATACAGGCGATCAGGTGCAGGGAGGCGGCATAGGCCAGCAGGCACAAAAGGAAACTGTTAAAGATCAGCCGCAGAAAGTAGGAGCCGGTAACTTCATGTTTCCGGCGGATTTTAAAGTTGGTGGTAAAGGCGGAGACGATGACCGCGTAACGGAGGCCGAAAATCCCCACCATGGCGGAGAACAGCAGAATGAAAAAGAGAATGACCGGCCACACATCCAGAAAGTTTTTCCGGAAGGTGGCGGCGGATTTTTTCAGTTTTTCCCGGCAGATAGCTGACGACATGGCGGTTTTCTCCCCTCTCAGGCGTCCTCCCCGGTCAGGGGAGCGTAATCTTACTGGATTATATCACAATTTTTCTTTTTTTGCATGGAGCGGTCCGCTGTGATATGATAGATCCGACAGGCATCGGGAGCAGGAAGAATGAACCCGGATGCGGAACGAAAAAGAAGAGCGGATCGACTGCAAGGAGGAACCAACCCATGCTGAATATCAATCTGATTTACGATGAGCTTCCCGAGGGAAAACGCCAGGAGGAGATAACATTCATTCGCCGGACAGCGGTGCGGGGCATTATTTACGACAGGGACCGGCTGCTGATGGTGCAGACCCGGCTGGGAGACTACAAGTTCCCCGGCGGGGGCGTGCAGGAGAACGAGACTCACGAGGAGGCGCTTAAGAGGGAGATTGCCGAGGAGACCGGCTACACCGATGTGACGATCTGCTGCTGTTTCGGCACCGTGTTTGAACAGAACATTGACTGGTTTGAGGGGGACGATTATTTTCAGATGCGTTCCTACTATTATATTTGTCGCCTGAACAGTGACCGCCGGCAGGAGGGAAAGCTGGAGGGCTACGAGCAGGACATGGAATATCGCGGTGTAAAGACCACGGCCACGGAGGCCTTTGCCGTGAACCGGCGGATCCGCCGGGAGGCCTGGGAGAAGAGCCGGGAGGCCGGCAGCCGTTACCTGCCCCGGGAATTGGACGGGCTGGACCGGGAGACGGAGGTTCTGAAACAGCTGAAGGATCTGTATGTGGGAAAAATGATTGCCCAGATCTACGGCTGCGGACAGATGATCAGGCATGCCGACCGCAGCCGGATGGTCGTAGACGAGAAGGAGGGAAAGGCCAACTTTGTCACGGACTATGACCGCAGAGTGCAGGAAGAGGCTGAGCGCTGCCTGGGCGAGGTATTCCCGGAGGCTGTCTTTGTGGGCGAGGAGGAGGATGTCCACGCCTCCATCGAAAAGGGGCAGGCATTTATCATCGATCCCATCGACGGAACCACCAATTTTATGAAGGATTATCACGCCAGCTGCATTTCCGTGGGCATGACGGCGGACGGTCAGCGGGTGGCCGGGGTGGTGTACAACCCGTATCTGGAGGAGTTTTATTACGCCCAGAAGGGAAGGGGAGCCTACTGCAACGGCAAGGCTATCCATGTATCCGATGAGCCTCTGGAGCGGGGAATCGTGATCTTCGGCACTGCGCCATACTATCAGGAGTATGCGGACCAAACGTTCGCGCTGGCCCGGAAATATTTCGACAAGGCGCTGGATCTGAGAAGGAGCGGATCGGCTGCCATCGATCTGTGCAATGTGGCGGCCGGCAGGGCGGAGCTCTATTTCGAGTGTGTCTTGAGCCCCTGGGATTTCGCGGCGGGTTCTCTGATCGTGGAGGAGGCCGGGGGAAAGGTCACAACGCTGGATGGCGGCCCTCTGACCCTGGAACGGAAATGTTCAGTGCTGGCCACCAACGGGGTGGTGGAGAAAATTTAAGATTCTCTTAAGATTTTTTCCGGGTTTTCTTAAAATCCCGGCGGTATCTTTACAATTGCAGAAGGAAAAACGGGTATCGGGTGTCCTTGTGGTTCCCGATACTTCCGTGTTATGGAGGAAATGCTGTGAAAGAGGAAACCATACTGGTGGTGGACGACAACCGCGAGATTGTCTACTCCATCGGCGAACTGCTGAAATACGAAGGATATCATGTGCTGACGGCCTACGACGGCATGGAGGCTTTGGAGGTGCTGGAGAGCGCTGAGGTGGATCTGATCCTGCTGGATGTGATGATGCCCCGGCTCAACGGCCTGTCGGCTTTGATGAAGCTGCGGGAGCGCCACAAGATCCCGGTCATCATTCTCTCGGCCAAGACGGAGGAGAGCGATAAGGTGTCGGGGCTGACCCTGGGGGCGGACGACTATATCAGCAAGCCCTACAATTCAGCGGAGCTGATCGCCCGGGTCAAGGCTCAGTTGCGGCGGTATCATATGTGGGGCAGCCAGATGCCGAAGGAGGACAAGGACCGTCTGGTCAACGGCGGACTGGTGCTGGATAAAAGACAGCGGATCGCCATCGTGGACGGCCAGGAAACTCGGCTTACCGCGAAGGAATACAGCATTCTGCTCCTTCTGATGGAACATCCCGGACAGGTGTTCTCCGCGGAGCAGATCTATGAGCATGTGTGGGAGGAGAGCGCGGATTTCGCGGTGGAGAATACCGTGATGGTGCATATTCGCCATATCCGGGAAAAAATTGAGATTGACACAAAAAATCCGAGATATGTAAAGGTGGTGTGGGGACTTGGATACAAAATGGAAAAGTATGTTTGAAACATTGGATGAATCCGTGGGTCAAAAAAAAAGATGGAGCCTGAACAGATATTTCGATTACAGCGGAAGGGTAACGCTGGCGGTAATTCTCGCGGTGCTGGCGGTCATGCTGCTCTATCATCTGTTCGCGAACAGTTACTATGGCACGATGGCGGTGTGGTTTCTGGGAATCCCGGTCAATCTGCTGCTTGGTGCGGCAGTTTTTCTGGTGGTGCCTGAGACGCTGAAGCGCAGGTACAGCGGATGGGATCTGTCAGAGGAAAGTTTTTTCGAGGAGTGGAGCAGACAGTGGGACAGTCAGCAGAAGATAATGCTTCGGACTTTTCTGATTCTGATGATTTTCGGCGGTCTGATCTGTTTCATGGCCTTCAACGGATCTTTCCTATTTACTTATTATTATCCTTACAACTATGCGCCCTACTATCTTCTGGTCGCCACGATGATCCTGCAGACCGGCCTCTGCGAGGGGATGATCATCCGATTTATGATGAAAAAGCTGCGGGAGCACATGGAGGGCATCCGGAAGATTCGCCAGGAGAAGATGGATGCCGCCCTGGCGGAGACGCTGGAGATTGAGCGGCGCAGCATGGAAAAGGTTTCCCGCAGCGATCAGCTGCGGATGGATCTGATCAGCAACGTGTCCCATGATCTGAAGACGCCTCTGACTTCCATGGTGGGATATCTGGAACTTCTGAAAAAGGAGGAGCTGGGGGACACCGCCCGGGATTATCTGGAAGTGATCTCACGGCGGGCTGAAAAGCTCAAGGAGATGATTGAGAGTCTCTTCTCTCTGGCGAAGGTCAGCAGCGGTAACGTGGAACTGCGGCGGGATTCCATTACCATGAACCGGTTGATGGAGCAGGTTTTCGCGGACATGGAGGACCGGATCCGGGATTCGAAGCTGGAATTTGTGGTGCGCCTGACCCGGGATGACACCGCCATGGTCACGGACAACGGTTATCTCTACCGGATCTGTCAGAACCTGATGGAAAATGCCCTGAAGTATTCGGCCGCAGGGACCAGAGTGTTCGTGAAGACCTTTGTGGACGAGCAAAATCAGATCGGCCTGGAGATTACCAACACGGCCGGGTACCGGATGGATTTTGACAAGGAAGATATCGTGGAGCGCTTTGCCCGGGGCGACAAGGCGAGAACTACCGAGGGCAACGGCCTGGGGCTGGCCATCGTCAGCACCTATGCGAAAGCGCTGGGGGGCTCCTTCGACATCTTTATCGACTGCGACCAGTTCAAGGCGAGGCTGTTGTTTGGACGGGGCGAGGCCGTGAAGGAAGAGACGGCGGAAGAAAAGAAAAACGAAGCGTGTCCGGATGAACTGGCAGCGGAGGCATAGGGCAGTGGAAACATAGCCGGCGCTTTGTACACCGACGCTACGGTTGTCTTCGAAAAATTAATGTTTCCAGGGGTAGATCTATCTGGTGCAGTACCTCTATTTGGCCAGTTTCTGTTTTTCTACCGTACAAAACAAAACGTCCGTACGGCCATATAAGCCAAAGCTGTCTGCCTACCGCATACCCTGCGAAGGAAATACGGTTACAGGATCAGAATTTGTATCGTGGCGGTATAAAGCCAAAAATCGTATGGTTATTCAGAAAAAAGTCTGATTTTTACCGTATTGCCAATTCGTATACCGACGCTTTAAGAAATTTGTAAATGAATCTTAAGAAAAATGTCAAAAATCGTTCAGAGCGAATGACTATAGTAAAAACAGACAACAGGATGGGAGAGACAAAAGATGAAAACGTTGAAAAGTCTGTATCAAACATATCGGGAAGTATTCTGGTATCTGGTGTGCGGAGCCGGGACGACGGTGGTAAACCTGATCTGTTTCTGGTGCTGCGCGAATCTGTTGAGGACACCCACGGCGGTCTCCACCGCCATTGCCTGGCTGTTTTCGGTTATCTTCGCTTACATAACCAACCGGACCTTTGTGTTTCGCAGCCAAAACAGCGGGCTGGCGGCAATTCTTCGGGAGATGACCGCCTTTTTCGGGGCGCGGATTTTCTCCGGGGCGCTGGATGTGGCACTGATGGTCATTTTTGTGGATGGGCTGCATCTGCCGGAAATGTGGATGAAGATGGCGGTCAATGTGCTGGTGACAGTCTGCAATTTTGTGGCCAGCAAGTGGATCGTTTTCCGCAAGAAGCCGTCAAAATCCGCCGGGGAATGTCCGGAAACATTTTCCGGGAATTTTTCCGGAAAAGCGAGAAAGAGGGAGGGCAGCCGCCCTTTTAAAGAGGGAGGGCAGCCGCCCTTTTGAGGGAAGGCTGTGGGCGCCGTACCTTCTGCTGGCGATCATCACAGCCGGATTGCTGCTCCTTCCTGTGGGAACCGGCAATTTCTTCGGGTCCCTGGGAGACTGGTACAGCCAGCATGTGGCGGTGGCGGACAGCCTGCGTCAGACTATGCTGGCCACAGGAAGGATACTTCCCCAGTGGATTTCGCTGGGAGCAGGCAGCAGTGCCTATGATTTTTCATACTACGGGCTGCTGCGGCCGGATGTGCTGATTGCCTGTCTGATGCCGGATGTGGAGATGAAGGTCATCATAGCGGTCTACATGGTCTGCTGTGTGATAGCTTCGGTGCTTCTCTGTTATTTCTGGTTGAAGAGGAGCGGACGGCCCTGGGGGATCGCTTTTGCGGGAGCGCTGCTTCTCGCCTTTTCCACCTGCTTTTATCAGGCCCACCATCAGATCATGTTTGTAAATTACATGCCGTTTCTTTTGATGGCGCTGATCGGTATGGATCGGCTGGTCTTAAAAGGAAAGATCGGTCTTTTGTCCATCGGGCTGCTTCTGATTATCCTCCACAGTTTTTACTACGCGCCGGCCTGTATCGTGGCGCTGGGGGTCTATGTCCTGCACAGATGTTTTTTCGGAAATTTTGGCAGGGCTCATGAGATGTCTGCGGATTGCTGCTGTCCGGGCAGTGCAGAGGCTTCAGAAACCAGGTGGACGGGCGGGACAAGGGCTTCGGAAAATAAGCGGGCAGACAGGAAACGGGTTCTTATAAAATTTGCCGGAGCGGTCGCCCTGGCAGTCGGCATGGGGATGGCGCTGCTGCTCCCGACGGCCCTCGACATTCTGTCCACCTCCAAGGACGGGGGAAGTTTTGCGGGGGAGGGGTTCCTGCCGCTGGACCCGGGGATGGAAAATCTTCTCTACTCGCCCTACGGCTGCGGCATGACATTGCTGTGCCTCTACTGTCTTCTGATTTCCCTGAAGAGAAAAGGAAGGAGATTTCTGGCTCTTTGCCTCCTTATCGCGGCGGCAGTGCCGGCGGTCTCTCTGGTGTTGAACGGCTTTCTCTATGCCAGGGGAAAAATCCTGATTCCCTTCGTGCCGCTTCTGGCGATGGTGTGCTCCGATACGCTGAAGGAATTGCGGGAAGATCCCACTAGGCATTCCGTTCCGGCTCTGGCGCTCTGCTTTGTGCCGGCGCTTTTTTCCGAATGGAAACCGCTGGTGCTGGCAGACGGCGCAATTCTGGCGGTCTGGGTGTGCTGGCAGAGATGTGGACGGAAAAAGCGGACGCAAGCATTTGCGGAAAAGG
>JABLTR010012626.1_pt1 | contig 18719 bp, 19 predicted proteins | sample 7160071 | NCBI WGS metagenome assembly JABLTR01 (sample SAMN14651230, study PRJNA627086) | human gut metagenome | isolation source: feces | host: Homo sapiens | reverse complement strand
GGCGCCAACAAGAACTCCATCAAGATCATCGGCGACCACACCGACAAGTACGTGCAGGCCTACTTCCAGTACGACTCCAAGAAGACCGGCGGCGTGACCATCAGCCACCTGCGCTTCGGCGACAAGCCCATCAAGAGCCCCTACTATATCAACAAGGCTGACTTCGTGGCCTGCCACGTGCCCAGCTATATCACCAAGAGCTTCCCCATCGTCCGGGATGTGAAGCCCGGCGGTACCTTCCTGATCAACTGCCAGTGGTCCTTCGAGGAGCTGGAGCACCACCTGGATGCCGCTTCCAAGCGCTACATCGCCAAGAACAACATCCAGCTCTATACCATCAACGCCATTGACCTGGCCATTGAGATCGGCATGGGCAAGCGCACCAACACCATCCTCCAGTCCGCCTTCTTCTCCCTGGCCAAGATCATGCCTGAGGCCGAGGCCATTCAGTACATGAAGGATGCGGCCACCCACTCCTACCTGAAGAAGGGCCAGGATATTGTGGACATGAACCACAAGGCCATCGACCTGGGCGCTACCGCCTACAAGAAGGTGGAGGTCCCTGCCTCTTGGGCTACCGCCGAGGACGGCAAGAAGGAGAGCGTGCTCACCGGCCCCGAGAAGCTGGTGAAGATGGTGGAGTCCATCCTGGACCCCGTGGACCGCATGGACGGCGACAGCCTGCCCGTGTCCGCCTTCGTGGACCACGTGGATGGCACCTTCGAGCTGGGCGCCTCCGCCTATGAGAAGCGCGGCGTGGCCGTGACCGTGCCCACCTGGGATTCCAGCAAGTGTATCCAGTGCAACCAGTGCTCCTTCGTCTGCCCCCACGCCACCATCCGTCCCTATGCTCTGACCGAGGAGGAGGCCAAGAACGCCCCCGAGGCGGCCAAGATCGTGGACGTGAAGGCCGGCAAGGGCAAGGGTGTGTACAAGTTCGCCATGGCTGTCAGCCCCCTGGACTGCATGGGCTGCGGCGTGTGCGCCAAGATCTGCCCCGCCGGCGCCCTGACCATGGTGCCTCAGGAGCAGGAGGCCGCCCAGCAGGACGTGTTCAACTACATGGTGGCCAATGTCACCACCAAGTCCGACGTGGCCGACATGACCGTGAAGGGCAGCCAGTTCAAGAAGCCTCTGCTGGAGTTCTCCGGCTCCTGCGCCGGCTGTGCCGAGACCGCTTACGCCCGTCTCATCACCCAGCTGTTCGGCGACCGGATGTATATCTCCAATGCCACCGGCTGTTCCTCCATCTGGGGCGGCCCGGCTGCTACTTCTCCCTACACCACCACCGCCGAGGGCAAGGGTCCCGCTTGGGCCAACTCCCTGTTTGAGGACAACGCCGAGCACGGCCTGGGCATGTATCTGGGCCAGAACGCCATCCGCAACCGGCTGGCCGACAAGACCCGCGCACTGATCAATGTGGACTGGTGCACCGCTGAGATCAAGGAGGCCGGCCAGAAGTGGCTGGACACCATGAACGACGGCGCCGCCAACGGCGAGGCCACCAAGGCCTATGTGGCCGCTCTGGAGGCCGGTATCTGCACCGTGGACGAGCTCATTGCCAGCGGCGATCCCAAGTTCCAGGCCCACGGCCAGGAGCTGAAGGCTGCCGGCAAGCAGTTCTGCGACTGCGACGCCTGCAAGCTGGTGGCTGAGATCCTCCAGGAGAAGGAGTATTTGGCCAAGAAGTCCGTGTGGATCTTCGGCGGCGACGGCTGGGCCTACGACATCGGCTTCGGCGGCGTGGACCACGTGCTGGCCTCCGGTGAGGACGTGAACGTGTTCGTGTTCGACACCGAGGTGTACTCCAACACCGGCGGACAGGCCTCCAAGGCCTCCAACATCGGCCAGGTGGCTCAGTTCGCCGCCTCCGGTAAGGTCACTCCCAAGAAGAGCCTGGCGGAGATCGCCATGACCTACGGCTATGTGTACGTGGCTCAGGTGGCCATGGGCGCCAACATGAACCAGACTCTGAAGGCCATTGCCGAGGCCGAGGCCTATCACGGTCCCTCCCTCATCATCGGCTACGCCCCCTGTGAGATGCACTCCATCAAGGGCGGCATGACCAACTGCCAGAGCGAGATGAAGAAGGCCGTGGAGTGCGGCTACTGGAACCTGTTCCGGTTCAACCCCGCTCTGAAGGCCGAGGGCAAGAACCCCTTCACTCTGGACTCCAAGGCCCCCGCTGGCGGCTATCAGGAGTTCCTGATGAACGAGGCCCGCTACTCCAGCCTGACCCGCTCCTTCCCCGAGCGCGCCAAGGAGCTCTTCGCCGAGAACGAAGAGGCCGCCAAGGCCCGCTACGAGCATCTGACTCGTCTGGTGGAGCTGTACAAGTAAATAGAACGCATAAGGGCCCCGGGCATCTGCCCGGGGCCGTTCTATCGTGCGGCCTCTTCGGGGCCCCACCGCAGGTGGGGCGGCGCTTTGCGCCGTCCAAGCGTTTTTCGCCGGGGTCCCCACACGAGCCCAGCGGAGCGGGTCGTGTGGGGAGAGTCGGAGCAAGGGAGCGGACGCAGTTTTCGCCGTCAGGCGGAAACGGAGTCAAGCGGACTTTGCGACGACGAGGCGGAGGGGCGGCTTTGCCGCCCCGAGCATTTCAATCCAGAATGGGGACCCCGGCGGGCCCTGGCCCGCTGGGGGACGGCCGCCAAGGCCCGCTACGAGCATCACCCGCAGGGCCCCATCCCCAGTCGAGCGAAGCGGCTGGGGATGGGAGAGGAGGCGCAGCGGAGGGAGTGAGCTTTCGCGCGGACGCGGAAGCGAATGATCCGCAGCTTGTGCCGACGAGGTGGAGCTGTACAAGTAAATTAGAACGCATAAGGGCCCCGGGCATCTGCCCGGGGCCCGTTCTTTCTGTAAAAAATTCCTGGAGCCAACTGGTTCCAGGAATTTTCTGTCTATTACAAAATAAAATATTACCGCTCCCAGGGGGGCTTGGAGTTTTTTCGTCTGGTCCAGCTGGGGCGTGGCTCCGGCTGGACATGTTCCTGCTCCCGAGGCTCGGCGTCGGGATTTGCCTTCCGCTCCTCCAGCAGATGCCGGGCAGCGGCTTGGGCCACCTCGTCATACCCGGAGAACAGGGAGCCGCCGGAGGCGATCTTCTCCAGCTTCTGGCTGCTGTATGCTGCGAAATCCCGCAGGAAAGCCTGGAAACGGGCCTGAAAATTGGCCTGCTGCCGCTGCTGTTCCCGCTCCACTTCGGCGCGCTGCTCTTCCCACCAGGCCTTCCGCTCCGAGATCCAAATGGCATTGGCGCAGAAGCGCAGGCAGCGGCACCGGTCACAGACATACAGCTCGCCGGGGATACACTTCTCCTCCACGTCCTTATCCACCAGAAACTGAATGTTGCCCGTACGAAGGAACTCAGGCCCCAGGTACTGGAACATTCCGCCGCAGCTGCATTTGATTTCCTCCATGATGCCTCTGTCCTTTCCAAAACGATTGTGTTATCCCCGCTTCCGGCCCTTTGTGCCCTTCTTGGGAGCGGCGGGCTTGGCCCAGCCCGCCTTCCGCTTGGCGGGGCCGGAGCGCCTGGAGGCTTCGGACTTCTCTGAGCGGGTCGCTCTGCTGCCCACGGACTTTCGAGGCGCGGAGCGGTCCGGACGCCCTCCTCCCTCGCCGCCGTGGGGAGCGCCCCCCTTGTCCGGGCGGATGAGACACCGCTTGCCGTAGCCGATCAGGTCCTCCCGGCCCGTCTTGTGGAGGGCCTCCAGCACCAGCTTCCGGTTCTGGGGCTTGCGCCACTGCATAAGGGCTCGCTGGAGGGCCTTGTCGTGGGGCGTCTTGGGGACAAATACCGGCTTCATGGTCCGGGGGTCCAGGCCGGTGTACCACATGCAGGTGGCCAGGGTGCCCGGAGTGGGGTAGAAGTCCTGGACCTGCTCGGGCATGTGGCCCTGCTTGTTCAGCCACTCGGCCAGCTGCACCGCGTCCTCCAGGGTGCACCCCGGGTGGGAGGAGATCAGGTAGGGTACCAGATACTGGTCCTTGCCGTACCGGCGGTTGAGCTTGAAGTACTTCTCCCGGAATTTCTCGTACACCTCAATGTGGGGCTTGCCCATGTAGTCCAGGGTGTGGGCCACGCAGTGCTCCGGGGCCACCTTCAGCTGGCCGGAGATGTGGTACTGGACCAAGTCGGTGAAAAACTCCCCGCTGGGGTCCTTCATCAGATAGTCGAAGCGGATGCCCGAGCGGATAAAGACCTTCTTGACCTTGGGCAGCTCCCGCAGCTTCCGCAGGAGCATCATGTAGTCGGTGTGGTCGGCGTTCAGGTTGGGGCAGGCCTCCGGGGCCAGACAGGCCCGGTTTTTACACAGACCGTGCTTGAGCTGCTTCTCACAGGAGGGGTGCCGGAAGGTGGCGGAGGGGCCGCCCACGTCGTGGATGTACCCCTTGAAGCCCGGGTGCTGGGTGAGGAGCTTGGCCTCTCGGAGGACGCTCTCGTGGCTGCGGGCGGAGATGACCCGCCCCTGGTGGAAGGCCAGGGAGCAGAAGTTGCAGGCCCCAAAGCAGCCCCGGTTGTGGGTGATGGAGAAGCGCACCTCCTCAATGGCGGGCACGCCCCCCATGTCGTCGTACATGGGGTGGGGCTCCCGCACATAGGGGAGCTCGGCCACCCGGTCCATCTCCGCTGTGGTGAGGGGCATGGCCGGGGGATTGACCAGCAGCAGGTCCCGGCCGTGGCGCTGGAGGATGGCCTTGCCCACGAAGGGGTCGTGCTCGTTATACTCGATCATGTTGGCCCGGGCGTAGTCCTCCTTGCTGGCGGACACCTGCTCGAAGGAGGGAACCTCCACCTTGGGGTAGGCGCACACACCCGGGTCCCGGATGGACACGCAGGTGCCCCGCACGTCGGTGATCTCCTCCACCGGAGTGCCGGAGGCCAGTCGGGAGACGATCTCCACCGAGGCCTTCTCCCCCATGCCGTAGGTGAGGATGTCCGCCTGGGCGTCAAGGAGGATGGAGCGGCGCACTTTGTCCTCCCAGTAATCGTAGTGGGCAAACCGCCGCAGGGAGGCCTCCAGGCCGCCGATGATGACGGGGATGTCCCCAAACACCTCCCGCACCCGGTTGGAGTACACCACGGTGGCGTGGTCGGGACGGAGCCCGGCCTTTCTCCCGGGGGAGTAGGCGTCGTCGTGGCGGCGCTTCCGAGCTGCCGTGTAGTGGGCCACCATGGAGTCCAGGTTGCCCGCGGAGATCATTACCGCCAGCTTTGGACGGCCCAGGGCGGTGAAGGACTCCGGGGTGCGCCAGTCGGGCTGGGCCAGGATGGCCACCCGGTAGCCCTCCGCCTCCAGCACCCGGCCGATGATGGTGGGGCCGAAGGAGGGGTGGTCCACATAGGCGTCCCCGGTGATGATCAAAATGTCATAGGAATCCCAGCCCCGGCGGGCCATGTCCTCCCGGGAGACGGGGAGGAAAAGATCGCGGTCAAAGCTCATGGAGGACCTCCTGAGTGAAGTTTTGATGGCGCATGTCAGCATGCGCGGAGACAAAACGGCGTGTGCGCCGGACGCACGCGCCGTTTTGGGATTATCGAGAAAAGGGCTGGGACCGGCTCATGGCGAACCCCAGGGCGGCCCCGCACAGCCCGCCCACGATGTGGGTGAGCTGGGAGACGCTGTCCTGTGCGGCCACTGCGTCCACTACCTCGCCCCCCAGGTAGAGAATCACCACCAGGATCAGGGTCAGGGGAATGGCCCCCTCCCGCATGCCCGCCAGGGAGGACAGGACGATCATCATAAAGACGATGCCGCTGGCCCCCAGCAGGGCGGCGCCGGGGAACAGGAGAACCTGGACCAGCCCGGACACCAGGGCGGTGATGGCGATGCATACCAACAGCCGGCGGCTGCCGTATTTCTCTTCCAGGGGCGGGCCCACCACCAGAAGCAGCATGATGTTGCTGATGAAATGGCCGTACCCCGCATGGCCCAGCACATGGCCGAACAGTCGCACATAGGTGAGGGGATCGGTGAGGGGGGAGCGGTAGACGCAGAACAGCAGCCAGGTGGATCGCTCCCCTGTGGCCATCCCCAGCAGCAGGGCCGCCAGGGAGAGCAGGCTGAAGGTGAGCACCACCGGCGCGTTATACTGGATGCGCAGCCGGCCCATTTTATCAGTGGTTGAGCACCCGCACCCGGATCATGCCGGGGATGGCCCGCAGCTCATCGGCCACTGTGTCCTTGATGCGGCTGTTCAGATCCACCATGGTGTAGGCGTAGTCCTTCCGGGACTTGTTGGTCATATTCTCCACGTTGACCCCCTCGTCCGCCAGAATGGAGGTGATGCGGGTGAGCATAGCGGGAATGTTCTTGTGGATCAGACACACCCGGGAGATGCCGCTCCACTCCTGGGACACATTGGGCAGGTTGACGGAGTTTTTGATGTTGCCGTTGATCAGGTAGTCCTTCAGCTGGTCGGCGGCCATGCGGGCGCAGTTTTCCTCGCTCTCCGGTGTGGAGGCGCCCAGGTGGGGGAAGGCGATGACGTTCTTCACCGGGGCGATCTTGTCGTCGGGGAAGTCGGTGATGTACCGGGCCACCCGGCCGGACTCCAGAGCCTCGATCATGTCGTCGTCGTTCACCAGACCGCCCCGGGCCAGGTTCAGCACCCGCACCTGGCCCTTCATCTTGGAGATGGCCTCGGCGTTGATGAAGTCCTTGGTGTCGTTGTTGTAGGGGATGTGGATGGTGATGTAGTCGGACACCCGGTACAGGTCGTCCACATTTTTCACCACGTGGACGTGGCGGTCCAGCCGCAGGGCGGCGTCCACCGACAGGAAGGGGTCATAGCCGTACACGTCCATCCCCAGGTCCAGGGCAATGTTGCACACCAGGGCCCCGATGGCCCCCAGGCCGATGACGCCCAGGGTCTTGCGATAGATCTCCGGCCCCACGAAGGCGGACTTGCCCTTCTCCACCGCCTGGGCGATGTCCACGCCGGGGGTGTGGACCTGCTCCTGTACCCACTCCACGCCGCCGATGATGTCCCGGGAGGCGATGAGCATGGCGGCCACCACCAGTTCCTTCACCGCGTTGGAGTTGGCACCGGGGGTGTTGAACACCACGATGCCGCTCTCACTGCACCGGTCAATGGGGATGTTGTTGGTGCCCGCGCCCGCCCGGGCGATGGCACGCAGGGCGTCGGGGAACTCATAGTCGTGCATGGGGGCGGAGCGGACCAGAATGCCGTCCTCGTTCTCCACGTCACTGCCCACCTGGAAGCGGGTCTGGTCCAGCAGGTTCAGACCGGCATTGGAAATTTTATTCAGCGTTTTAATACGATACATGGTTGAAAACCTCGAATCCTTCTCACTTGTTGGGTGTTTTTTTGGGGGGTATTTCGCCGCCATCTCCGCGCTAAGAGCCGCCCTTCAGGCGGTTGCGCTCCGAAACGCGCCTGCGGGCGCAGCCGGCGGCGAGTTTCTTTCTGGATGCCCAGAAAGAAACCAAAGAGGCACCAGGGGGTGAGCTCAGATGAACGCTTCGCGCTCATATTCACGGTCCCTATCCCCTCTGGCCCTTCAAGGGGAGTCGTCCCCCTGGGCCCCCATTTTACGGGAGCCGCCAATTAGGCGGGCCTTTCGACTGACGCAAAGGCGCGGGTGGCTCAAGCGACACACTGCACCTCGTCTTCCGCTGCCGCTTCGTCGTCGCAAAGTCCGCTTGTCTCCGTTTCCGCCTCGCGGCGAAAACTGCGCCCGCTTCCTTGCTCCTCCTCTCCAACGCAAACCCACTTCGTTGGGCTTTGCGTTGGGGGCCGCCTTCGGCGGCCTGTATAAACGGGCTGGGCACTCCCCTTTTGGAAAGCGCCTTTGTTTCGGTGGGGCTCAAGTTGTGCGGTGGAGAACGGCGGGCGGGTGAGGGCACCCGCCCCTACGGCTAATATAGAAGCTGTCTCTTCTTTCGTAGGGGCGGGTCCCAGACCAGCCCGCGATCAGGAACCAGCTATCACCTGCTCGGCAGAGCCAGGCGCAGTCCTTGAACCGCAACAGCAGCAATTTTTGCAAACCCAGGGCCCAGTGGCCCGGATTGAACTGCGGAAAGCCACTCAGATTTTGCGCGCCGGAAATACTCTGCCTGACCTTAAGGGATAACCCCCGTAAATGGGGTCCGGGGAAAGCGGTCCTATGGACCTAGGCGGAGCAAAGCGAAGCCGTAATCCATCGGCCGCGTCCCCGGGGGCGTTTTGCCTACTTTGCCGCCATGGGCAAAGTAGGTCGCCGCCCGCAGGAGGCGAAAACCTTGCGTCCCATAGTGTCACCCGTTGTTCTTGTCAAACTCCTTAATAAAGTCGCACAGCTTCTCCACGCCTCTCCCACAAAACGCAAGCGTTTTGTGGGGACCCTATCTTTTTAAAATCCTCGGGCGAAGTGAATTCGCCCTCCGGCAAGGTTTTTGCCTTTGGCAAAAACGCTTGGACGCGCCAAAGGCGCGGGCCGCTTGAGCGGCTGGAAGGCGTGGGAAACGTGACTGCACCACTGGGCGGCTTAGTTGTTCTGATCAAACTCCTTAATAAAATCGCACAGCTTCTCCACACCTTCCACGGGCATGGCGTTGTAGATGGAGGCTCGCATGCCGCCCACCTTCCGGTGGCCCTTCAGGTTGACGAAGCCCGCCGCAGTGGCCTCGGAGACAAACTTGGCGTCCAGCTCCTCATTGCCGGTGCGGAAGGTGACGTTCATCCCGGACCGGGAGCCCTTCTCCGCGTGGCACTTGAAGAGCTTGGAATTGTCCAGGGTATCGTACAGCATGGAGGAGCGCAGGTCCCGCAGCTTCTCCATCCCGGCCACGCCGCCCTGCTCCTCCACCCAGTCCAGGGTGAGGCCCAGCATGTAGATGCACCAGCAGGGGGGCGTATTGTACATGGAGTCCTTCTCGATCATGGTCTGATAGTTCATCATCAGCGGGGTGTAGGGCAGCTCGTGGCCGGCCAGATCCTTGCGGATGATGACCACCGTCAGACCGGCAGGGGACATATTCTTCTGAGCTCCGGCGTAGACAATGCCGTACTTGGACACATCCACCGGGCGGGAGAGAATGTCCGAGGACATGTCGCACACCAGGGGCACATTCCCGGTCTCGGGCACATACTGCCACTCGGTGCCGTAGATGGTGTTGTTGGCGCAGTAGTAGAAGTAGCTGGCCTCCGGGTCCAGTTTCAGCTGGTCCTGAGCGGGAATGTAGCTGTGGTCCCGGTCGCTGGTGTCGGCGGCGATGTTCACGGTGCCGTATTTCTTGGCCTCTTTGGCGGCAATGGAGGCGAAGTTGCCGGTGACGGCGTAATCCGCCTTGCCGGTGCGGCTCATCAGGTTCAGGGGGATCATGGAGAACTGGCCGGAGGCCCCGGTCTGGAGGAACAGGATCTGGTACTCGTCGGGCACATTCATCAGCCGGCGCAGCTTCTCCTGGGTCTCCGCAAAGATCTGCATGAAAATCTTTGACCGGTGACTCATCTCCATCACGGACATACCGGAGCCTCGGTAGTTGGTGATTTCAGACCCGGCGCGCTCCAGGGCGGAGAGAGGGAGCATGGACGGGCCGGCGGAGAAGTTGTAAACACGCTGGTCACTCATTTGGGAGAACCCCTTTCATTTCATAGATTAAAAATACTGTCCCGACCCGGAAAAGAAAAGGGTGGGACAGTATTTTATTATAGTTTAGTGCCTCAGAAGTGTCAATCCTTCCGGGGGAGGGAGGCAAAAATATTTCTCCCCATCAGGCCAGGGAGACGGAAAATTCCGCCGTCAGAGCCCGGTCCCGGTTCACCGGAGCCAGCTTCAATTTTGAATTCCGACAGACAGCGCAAAGCTTCACAGGACGAGCCCCACGGCGTCCAGCGCTTTCAGGCGGCTCTTGGAGGTGCTCCCGTAGCGCTGGCCGGAGTGGATGCCATCGGTATAGACCTCAGCCGCCCCCCTGCGCCAGAACAGGAGGAGGCTGTGGTAGTCCCGGTAGCCGTTCTCTCCCCGGGCGGGATGAATGAGCCCCTCGCTCTCGTAGTAACGGATGTTGGCCCGGGGCAGCCCGGTGCGCTCCTCCACCTCTTTGACGGTCATAGAGGCCGACCTCCCTTCCTGTTCTGACCCCATTGTAAGGGGTAAAGAGGGTTGACAGTCAAGGAAAATCATCGATTTTTCAAAAAAGTTTTTCTCCCCCCTTGACAACTGTGTATATCCTATATATACTGTGCATATAGTATATATACACTATGACAAAGAAAGGCAGACCGAGGCGGAGAGCGCCGGACCTATGCGCAGGGCCGACAGCCGGCCGCCCGGTTTACATGGTGCGCCAAATGGATATTATTCTCAGCAATTCCAGCGGAAAACCCATCTATGAGCAGATCACCGACCAGGTGAAGGAGCAGATCATGACCGGAGCCCTGGCGGCGGGGGACGCCCTGCCGTCCATGCGCTTGCTGGCCAAGGAGCTGCGCATCTCGGTGATCACCACCAAGCGGGCCTACGAGGAGCTGGAGCGGGAGGGGTTTCTTGAGAACGTCCCCGGCAAAGGCTGCTTTGTGGCCCCCCAGAACCGGGAGCTGCTGCGGGAAGCCCAGCTGCGCCGGGTGGAGGACATCCTCACCCAGGCGGTGGACGAGGCTCGGAAAGGCGGTATCCCCTTAGAGGAATTACAGGAACTTCTCAACCTACTGTATCAAGGTGACGAATCATGAAAAACTGTTTGGAAATCAAGGATCTGTGCAAGTCCTACGGGAACTTTGCCCTGGACCATGTGAATCTGACCATCCCCGGGGGGACCATCATGGGCCTCATTGGGGAGAACGGGGCGGGCAAGACTACCACCATCAAGTGCATTTTGAACCTGATCCGCCGGGACAGCGGAACCATCACCATTCTGGGCAAGGACAATGTGGCCGACGAGCGCGCCGCCAAGCTGGAGGTGGGAGTGGTGCTGGACGAGTGCTTCTTCCACGACTCCCTGCGTCCCAAGGATTTGAAGCGCATCCTGGGCCCCGTCTATCCCACATGGGACGACAACCTCTATGCGGACTACCTGAAAAAATTCAAGCTCCCGGAGGAGAAGCTCATCAAGGAGTTCTCCCGGGGCATGAAGATGAAGTTATCTTTGGCCGCCGCCCTGGCCCACCAGCCCAGGCTGCTGATCCTGGACGAGGCCACCGCCGGCCTGGACCCGGTGGTGCGGGACGAGATTTTGGATGAATTTCTGAGCTTCATCTGCGACGAGGATCACGCCATCCTCATCTCCAGCCACATCACCAGCGACCTGGAGAAGGCGGCGGACTACATCACCTATATCCACGAGGGGAAGATCGTCCTCTCTGAGGCCAAGGACGACATTCTGGACCGCTACGGCCGGGTGGGCTGCTCCGCCGCCGACCTGCGCGCCATCGACCCGTCCGACCTGCTGCGGGTGCGGAAGGGCTCCTTCGGATGCGAGGCCCTGGTGACAGACCGGGGGGCGTTCCATAAAAAATATCCCAAGCTGATGGTGGAGAAAATCCATCTGGAGGACATTATGCTGTTTGTTGGAAAGGGGGAAGAGGCATGACTGGCCTCATTTGGAAGGACGCCCTGGTTATGCGAAAGAACATCCGGTTTTATGTTATCTTTATGCTCGCCTACTTTGGTCTGGCAGTGCTGGGGGTTTTTGATGCTTCGATTGTGATCTCCTTCTCTACGGTCATTATCATGGTGCTGCCCATCTCCTGTTTCTCCTTTGACGAGACGGCCAAGTGGGATCGGTTCTGCCGCTCCCTCCCCCTGGAGTCCCGGGACATCGTGGGAGCACGGTATTTGTTTACCCTGTTAATCCTCCTGGTTTTGGCCGCTTGCAGTAGCATGTGCGCCGTGGCCCTCACTCTGTTGGACCTGGGCAACGCCTCTCTCATCGAAAACCTCGCCTCCATGCTGGGCTCTCTGGGAGCAGGGCTGTTCATTGTGGACGTAATGCTCCCCCTGTGCTATAAGCTGGGGCCGGAGCGGGCACGCCCCTATCTGTTCGCTGTCGTTCTGATTCCCTTCGTCGGCCTTTTTCTGCTTCTGCGCTTCGGCGGCGATCTGGGTCTCAGCCTGGAATTCCTGAACCAGATACCGGAAACCAACGCGCTGGGGGTAATTGCCCTGCTCCCCCTGGCGGGGCTGGCGTGCCTGGGGCTCTCCTTCCTGATCTCCTGCCGCATTGTGGACCGAAAGGAGTTTTGACCATGAGGCTCCAGGGCCTGCTCCGGTGGGCAGGGCGGGGACTGGCGGCATGCTCCGCTCTGCTCCCCTTTACCGGCCTCATCCCGCCGGGCGGGACCGCCGCCTGGGCCCTGCTGGCCCTGTCCGTCCCCCTCCTGGTGGCGGGAGAGGTGTGAGCCGGTTCACCCCTGGGCTCTTGCGCAAGAGGCCGCCTCTGTGCTATAATAAAACAAGAAAACGGAGAGGGGGTCCATGTTATGACCGCGCAATACGCCATTCACGAGCTCAAGCAGGTCCGGCAGTACTGCTCCGCCCGGGCTATCCCCGCCATCGACTATGCCATTCAGGTCCTCCAGGGCCTGGCCGAGCGGGAGCGCATGGTGGAGGAGGAGAAGGCCAGAGGCCCCCAGGGGCCCGCTCAGACAGACGGCTTTCCGGATTGACGGAATCATACATCATGGATACAGAAAAAGGCCGGCGCTTTTGCAAGCGCCGGCCTTTCCGCGCCGGGGGAGAGAGGAGCTACCGCAGCGCCCACTGGAGCATCAGCAGCAGGCCGAAGCCGGGGACCCCCAGCACCCCCAGCACCAGGGCGTTCACCAGATTGACCCCCAGGTTGACTCCGATGTAGTGCCCCACCGAGCTGAACAGGGCCAGGACGGCCAGCCCCACTGAGGAGCGCACCGCCAGCCGGAGCAGGCAGCCCAGGGGCCGGTGAAACAGGGCCAGGGCGGCCAGAAGCAGCAGGGCCAGCGCTCCCCAGGGGGAGAACTCGCCGGTCATGGGGCGCACTCCAGTTCCTTGACCCGGCGGAGCAGGTAGTCGTACCGGGACTGGAGCGCCTTGATCTCAAAGACGTAGGACTCGATCAGATCGCTGTCGCTGACGGTGTTGAAGCCGCCGTAGGCCTGTTGGATGAGGGTGCGGGTGCTGGCCAGAGAGGCGATCAGCTCCCGGCGTTCCGCCTCCCGGGCGGCCTTTTCCCGGCGGCGGGCGGAGGAGAGACGGAGAGACATGGCGGATGCTCCTTTCCGGGATATAATCTCAGTAGTAAGGATATGTATAGTTTGGACAAATATTCCAAGTCTAAAACCGCATGGAGCGAAACTTTGGGGACATACTAGACTCGGACAGCCGAGGCGGGGAGTTTTCTCCCCTCTCTAAGCCGGTGCTGGACCGTCTCTCCTTTGGCGAAAGGCGGGAGAGCAGGCATCTGGTCCCAAAGACCGGAGGAAACCTGTCCCGGGGGAATGCCCTGGGAAAGAATGCTCTCTTAAGCCGGTGCCGGAGAGAAATCAGAGGAATTTACTCTGAGTCGGTACGGAAGATATCATTCGGATGGAAGCCCAGCCGGATTCCCGGCGAAGCTTGAACGAAAGAAGCCCAGCGAAAGGCGGAGAGGGGTGCGGTCCGACGGGGCTCTGCCCCGAGGGGTCTGTCCCCGCATGCTGTCCTATACCAGGGCCCCTTCCGGGGGCCTGTGACCCTGCCGGATCTCCGGCAGTACGCGCAGCAGGCGCGAAAAGGCCGCCCATTTGGGCGGCCTTTTTCATTGGTTTGATTGTTCCGCGGATTATGTCTGGGTATCCTCCACCGGGATCTCCACGATGCCGGCGGCGCCGGCGGCGATGGTGTACTCTTGGAACACCAGGACGGGGATACCGTCGGAGCGGATATAAAACCGGGTGCTCTCATCCACCGTGGTGAAGCCTCCCGCCTCGGAATCAAAGAAGAGGGTGTAGCCGTGCTCGTCCGTGTGGGCGGCGATATAGCTCTGGACCGCCTGGTTGCATCGCTCCACCAAGGCGTCCCCCAGCAGATCCTGGAGAGTGATGTCCCGGTCCTCGGACAGATCCAGGTTATAGCAGTACCGCTCCTGGGCGGCGGTGACCCACCCTTCGCCGAAATCCACGGTAAAGGAGACGGCGTTTTCCGACTGGGATTTGATCTCATAGTCGACGATTGCGTCCATCTCCCGCTCATCCCACTGCTGCTGGGTGCCGCCGGTGGCGAAGAAGACCTCCCGGTAGTCCTCCCAGTCCTGCTGGGCCTGAGCGGTGAGGGCGTCCACCCGCTCCTGGATCTCCTGGTTGACCCGCTGGGCCAGCTCACTGTCGGAGATGACTCCGGGAACGCTCACATGGTAGTCGATCCCGTCTTCGCTCTGATCATATGCCCGGACGGTGAGCACTTGAAACAGGGGGCCCAACACAGGGAGGTCCGCGGCGGCGGCAGCCACCGGGGGAGAGACGTTCAATACGCCCACCGTCACCACCAGACAGGCGGCCGCCGTACCCAGAGAGCGGCGGCAGATCCGAAGGACGCGGCGGCGGCGGCCCTGTCGGATTCCCGACTGGATTCGGTCGTTCAGCTCCGGGGGGATGGGGGTGGCGTCATACTCCGCTTTCAGTTTCTCGAACTCCTTCATGGGTCGTACACTCCTTCCAACGAGACACGCAGCTTTTTCAGACCGGTGTACAGCCGGGTCTTGACCGTGCTCAGAGGCGCGCCGGTGACGGCGCTGATCTCCTTCAGGGAGAGCTCCTCGTAAAAGCGCAGGCGGATGACGGTGGCCACTTCGGGAGGAAGGGCGTCCACCCGGGCGGCCAGACTGTCGTCGGCGGGGAGGGGGTCCTCATAGCCCCCCTCCTTCAGGTCCTCCAGGGGAACGTAGGTCACCCGTCCACGCTGGCGGAGCAGGTCTGTGCATGCGTTGACCAGGATGCGGCAGAACCAGGTGTGCAGGGCCGACGGGTCCCGCAGGCTGTCCTGCCGCTCCCAGGCCCGGCACACAGCCGTCTGCACCGCGTCCAGCGCCTCCTCCCGATTTTTCAGGTAGCTGTAAGCCAGCCGGTAAAACCTGGCCTGCTCTCGGGTGAAATAGTCGGTGAGCAGCGCCTCGCGCTTTTTCGCCACTTGCAACGGTCCTTTCTGCGGTGTCCTGTTGAATAGACGGATGGGGAAGAGAAAAAGTTTGCGGAGTTTTCCAAAACATGTGGATGGGGTGGTTGAAGTTCATGTTTCAGGGTTAAAACGGTGCGGCTAGAAGTGCCCGGCGGCCCTTCTGGGCCGCGGCGCGAGTGCGCCGTACAAGCGTTTTTGCCGCAGGCAAAAACCTTCGCGGAGGGGCGGCTCCGCCGCCCTGAGCATTCAAATACCGAAGGGTGGAGGCCGCCTCCGGCGGCCGGAAGCCGAAATGAAAGGGAATGACCTTTCATTTTGGAAGGGACGGTTAAAATCGATATTTTGGATTAACGGGACCGTTGTAGGAGAATCTCCCGACGGCCCTTCTGGGCCGCGGCGCGAGTGCGCCGTACAAGCGTTTTTGCCGCAGGCAAAAACCTTGGCGGAGGGGCGGCTCCGCCGCCCTGAGCATTCAAATACCGAAGGGTGGAGGCCGCCTCCGGCGGCCGGAACCCAAAACAAAAGGCAACTGCTTTCGCAGTTGCCTTTTGTTTTGGTGCCGGTGACCGGACTCGAACCGGTACGCTGTCGCCAGCGGTGGATTTTGAGTCCACTACGTCTACCAATTCCATCACACCGGCAGACCGCCCTTTTTCAGGATAGCTTTTATATTATAGCGAAAGACCGGCAATTTTGCAAGCATAATTTTTGGGCCGTCTGCCGGAGGCAATCCGGCTCCGGCGGACGGCCCGGCCCCGGTCACATGGAATACCCAAACACCTTCTCCAGTTGAGGGATGGGGTCCTTATGCTGAACGCAGCGCACCGGGCGGCGGCGGTAGATCTGATAGCACCCGTTGCAGGCCAGACAGGCGCTCTTGGTCTGCGCCCCCCGCTTCATGCGGGCGATAAAATCCGGTTGGCAGATGAGGGCTCGGCTGAAGGAGACAAAGGAGAAGCCATGTTCCAGCACCGCCTCCGCCGTATCCAGGTCGAAGATGCCGCCCACCAGGCTGAAGGGGACCTGGATTCCATCCATAGCCCGAAGGGCCTCCTTGAGATAGAAGGGGGACTTCTCTCCGGCCCGGGCGGCAAAGTCCACGCCGCTGAGCTCCACCCCGTCCACGTCGGCCTCCTGATAGAGCTCCAGCAGACGGCGCAGGTCGCCGCAGCCGTTGCAGTCCGCCTTCACCAGCAGGGCCATCTCCGGCCCGCACGCCTCCCGGACCGCCTGGAGGATGCGGCCCACAAGGCGGAAGCGGTTCTCCAGGCTGCCGCCGTACTGGTCCGTACGGAGATTTTCTGTGGGGTTGAGGAAATTGGACAGCAGGTACCCGTGGGCGGTGTGGATCTGGACCGCGTCAAAGCCAGCTTCCCGGCATAGCTGTCCCCCCAGGAGGAACTGCTCCACCAGCCGGTCCAGCTCCTCGGGGGAGAAGTCATCCGGAGCCTTGGCCGGCCGGCCGTTGACCGCCTCCATGGCCTTCTTCCCGCTGTAGCTGAGCTGGGCGGCGATGCGCCCGCCGGCCCGGTGGACCTCCTCCGCCGCCTGGGCCAGCAGGGTCCGGTCGGTTTGGCTGTCCAGCACCGGCTGCCCCTCGTCCGCCCGCTGGGTGCGGTCCACACACAGGTGTCCGGTGATGACCAGTCCCACTTCGTTCCGGGCCAGCTCCGCCAGGGTCTCCGCCCACGCCTGGGTCAGCTGGCCGTCCGGCTGAGACAGGTGCTCGTTGGTGGCCGAGCGGATGGTCCGGTTGCGCAGCTCCACGGGGCCCAGCCGCCCCGGCTGCCACAGAAGTCCTTTCATGGCGTCTGCCTCCTCTGCTCTCTGCTCCGCGCACTGCGCGGCCGCTTGTGTGCAGAAAATTGTATCACAGCCCGCCCGGATGGGCAAGAAATTCTCTTGACGGCCTCCGGTTTTTCTTCTATATTGGAGGAAACGTGAACCGAAATGAGGATGAGCTATGGATTTATGCAGCATCAACGAGATCAAGGCCCTGCTGGCCCGCCACGGCTTCCGCTTCTCCAAGAGTATGGGGCAGAATTTCCTGATCCAGTCCTGGGTGCCTCAGGACATCGCGGCGGCCTCGGGAGCAGGGGAGGGGACTGGTGTGCTGGAGGTGGGACCGGGCATCGGCCCCCTTACCCGGGAACTGGCCAAACGGGCGGACAAGGTGGCGTCGGTGGAGCTGGACCGCTCTCTGCTGCCCATTCTGGAGGAGACGCTGGCCGACTGTCCCAATGCGGAGGTGTGTCCGGGTGATATTTTGAAGACGGACATTCCGGCTCTGGTGGGGGAGAAGTTCTCGGGACTCACCCCTCTGGCCTGCGCCAACCTGCCTTATAACATTACCACCCCAGCCATCACCGCCCTCATTGAGGCTGGGTGCTTCAAGACCATTACCGTGATGATCCAACGGGAGGTGGCCCGGCGGATCTGCGCCGCCCCGGGGACGGCGGACTATGGGGCCTTTTCGGTGTTCTGCCAGTACCACACCCGGCCGGAGCTCCTCTTTGACGTGCCGCCGGAGTGCTTCCTGCCCGCCCCCAAGGTCACTTCCTCCGTGCTGCGCATGGTTCCCTGCCCGCCGCCTCCGGAGGTGGATGACGAGGCCCACTTCTTCCGGGTGGTCCGGGCCGCCTTCGCCCAGCGGAGAAAGACACTGGTGAACAGTTTAAGCGCGTCCTTAGGGGGACCACTCTCCAAGGAAGAAATCTCCAATGCGGTCTCCAGCTGCGGCTTGCCGGAGAATATCCGGGGCGAGCGGCTGTCAATCTCCGACTTCGCCGCCCTTTCCAAAGCGCTGCGCCGGGCCGAGGGCTGAAATCCTCTGTTTTTCTCGGAATTCAGCTGGCAAAACCGCTGTCAAATATGTAAAATGCAATAAAAGCTATAACTAAATTGCAATTCTGAATGCGATTGACTTTAGTCCGGCTAACGTGTATTATTATAAATGTTTTGGGACACGCTCCGCTGCCCGGGCGGATGCCCGGCGGCTGGAAGATCATTCAGAAAAGAGGTCATTCAAATGGCAACCATTGATCTGAGCAAGTATGGTATTACTGGTACCACGGAGATTATCCGCAATCCCTCCTATGAGTTCCTGTTTGAGGAGGAGACCAAGGCAGGCCTGGAGGGCTATGACAAGGGACAGGTCACCGACCTGGGCGCCGTCAACGTCATGACCGGCATCTACACCGGCCGTTCCCCCAAGGACAAGTTTATCGTAATGGACGATACCTCCCGGGATACCGTGTGGTGGACCTCTGACGAGTTCAAAAACGACAACAAGCCCGCCTCTCAGGAGGCTTGGGACGCCTGCAAGAAGCTGGCGCAGGAGCAGCTGTCCAACAAGCGCCTGTTCGTGATGGACGTGTTCTGCGGCGCCAACCATGACTCCCGTATGGCCATCCGCTTCATCATGGAGGTGGCATGGCAGGCTCACTTCGTCAAGAATATGTTCATCCAGCCCACCGCCGAGGAGCTGGAGAACTTCGAGCCCGATTTCATCTCCTACAACGCCGCCAAGGCCAAGGTGGAGAACTATAAGGAGCTGGGCCTGAATTCCGAGACCGCCGCCATCTTCAACCTCACCTCCCGGGAGCAGGTCATCCTGAACACCTGGTACGGCGGCGAGATGAAG
>JABLTR010089459.1_pt1 | contig 18720 bp, 17 predicted proteins | sample 7160071 | NCBI WGS metagenome assembly JABLTR01 (sample SAMN14651230, study PRJNA627086) | human gut metagenome | isolation source: feces | host: Homo sapiens | reverse complement strand
CCCCAGCTCATCGCTGTATTCACTGAGCGGATAGACCTGCACATCGCTGCCCGTCCCGTCAAAATACATGACGGTCGGTGTGAACGACACCTCTTCAAAGCTGACGCTGTCATCCTGCGGATGATAGACGAGCGTCCACTGAGCCATACCGCCCAGCATGCGGTCATTGACATCCTGCGCAGATACAAAATTTCCCAGGGAATACCAGACGAGCGTTTCATTGCCGTCTTCCCCGGTCAGGATATCGGCCGGCTGCAGCACATGCGGATGTGTTCCGATGATCACGTCGGCACCCAGATCGGACAACAGCTGTGCCAGATGCTGCTGTTCCTCATTTGGCGCAAACTGATACTCCTCGCCCCAATGCATCGAAACGATCTGCACATCGCTGATTGCCTGGATCGCTTCCATATCGCTTTGGATCTTCTCCTCATCGATCAGATCAACCAAGTATTCTTTTCCCTGCGGCAGCACAAAGCCATTGAGGCCATACGTATAGCTTAACACTCCGATGCGCAGGCCATTTTTATTCATGACACGATACGTCTGCGCATCACTTTCATCCCCGTGGGTCCCGGTCTGTGTCAGTCCCAGCGTCTCGATGTGTGCCAGCTGATTCCGGATGCCCTGCTCACCGACATCCATCGAATGATTGCTGGAGGTAGAAAGCCAGTCAAAGCCGGCATTTGCCACGGCATCCAGGATCTCATAAGGACTGTTGAAGGTCGGATACGACTGCAGACCCAGCTCCGTACCGCCGCAGATCGTTTCCTGATTGATGTAGGCGATATCAGCCGTTGCGATCGTGTCGGCCGTACGGGCATACATCGAATCAAACTGATAGGTGCCATCCGGCTGGGCACCACTGGCGTAGATCAGGCCATGGATCAGATTGTCTCCGACCGCCAGGAAACGGACCTTTTGATCCGCTTCCACGACCTCTTCCTCGATCGGCTCCTGTTTTGGCTGTACGCTCCGCTGACAGCCGCTCAGGAGAAGTGCGACCATCAGCGTCCATGCCAGACATCGTTTCTTTTTCATCTCATCGTTTTCCTTTCCCTCGCGCAGCACGACGGCGCTGACGGTGTCCGCGTGGCTTTCGGCGAACCTCGTTCTTTTCGCTGTCCACTGCACGTTTTCGTCTGCGCTTACCGCCTTCGATCAGTTCAAAATCGATCTGGCGCTTCCAGCGGTTGGCCCCGACACAGCGCACCTTCACCAGATCGCCCATCCGATAGACGTTCGCTGTATGCTCACCGATCAGACACAGCGCCTCTTCATGGTACTGGTAGCGGTCATCCTTCAAGGAGGAGATGTGAACCAGTCCCTCGATCGTATTTTCCAGTTCGACGAACAGTCCGAAGCGGGTGATGCCGGAGATCCGTCCTTCGTAGGTATTCCCGACATAACGTTCCATGTACTGTGCTTTTTTCATATCATCGACCGCGCGTTCTGCCTCCTGGGCACAGCGTTCCCGCACGCTGCTGTCGGCCGCGGCCTGTTCGACCCATCTGCCGTCCTTTGCCAGCTGGCGCTCATCGCTGCAACCCTCAAAGACATAGCGGCGCAGCATCCGGTGGACCACCAGATCCGGATAGCGGCGGATCGGAGAGGTGAAGTGCAGATAATCGCTCAGTCCCAGGCCAAAGTGACCGAGGCAGTGCGCATCGTAGCGGGCCTTCTGCATGCTGCGAAGCATGTAGGAAGACAGCACATCATAGGTTTCCTTTCCCTTTGCTTCTTCCAGCAGTTTCTGAAACTGGTTGGCATGGACGTTGTTGATGTTGGCGACAAACGAATATCCCAGCGTTTTCGCAATGCGGGCAAAGGTGCGCACCTTCTTTGGCTCCGGCTGTTCATGCACACGGTAAAGCGCCGGTACTTCCAGCCATTTCAGATGGGCGGCCACACACTCGTTGGCACAGATCATGAAGTCCTCGATGATCCGTTCCGATTCCCCGCGCTCCCGCAGTACGACATCCGTCGGTTCGCCCTGTTCATCAACAAGGATCCTGGACTCCTTCGTATCAAAATCGATCGCACCCAGGTCATGCCGCCGACGACGGATCCATCCGGAACATTCCTGCATCCAGGCGATCATCGCCAGCAGATGTGAATACTGTTTCATCAGCGCTTCATCCCCCGCCAGGATGTGGTTGACCTTTGTGTAGGTCATCCGTTCATCACTGTTGATGACGGAAGGGTACAGTTGATAAGAGCGGATGGCACCATCCTTCCCGATATCCATCTGTGCGCTGATCGCAAAGCGATCCTCTTTCGGATTCAGAGAGCAGATGCCGTTGCTGAGCACCTGCGGCAGCATCGGTACGACCCGATCGGTCACATAGACGCTGGTCCCGCGCCGATACGCCTCCTGATCCAAAGCCGTTCCCGGACGCACATAATACGACACATCTGCGATGTGTACCCACAGGCGATAGCCGTCCTTCTGTTTCTGGATGCTGATGGCATCATCAAAGTCGCGGGCATCTTCCCCGTCGATCGTGATCGTCAGCAGCGAACGCAGATCGTGACGATCCTCACTGATCATGGAGTCATCCAGTGCGGAAGGCACCTCCCGCAGTTCCTCCAGCGTTTCCGGCGCAAACTCCGTATAGATGTCATTTTCTACCAGCAGCGACAGGATGTCGATGCCTGGATCATACTTATAGCCCAGCACCTGCGTGATGTGTCCCTGCAGTTCCCGTCCATACGAATCGATCTCCACCAGCACCTTGGAATCGTGTACCAGCGGGAATTCCGCATAGTTGGAAACGACGACCTTTCGCCCCGCCAGATCCTTATCCGGCAGAAAATAGAAGCGTTTACGGTCCTTTTTGACGACACCGACGAACCGTTTGTTGCGATGTTCCAGGATGCGAACGACCTCACAGGCGCTCTCCCGACGGGCATCCGGCAAGATGCGGGCGATGACCACATCCTGGTCCATGCCCAGATGCAGATGTTCCCTGGCAACATAGTAGCTGACATCCTCCAGATCGACAAAGCCAAACCCCTTTGGGTTGACCCGCAAGGTCCCCTGAAAATATCCCAGATCTTTTGCCAGATGATAGCGATCCCGCTCGTCGCGGGCAATCTCCAGTTCGTCCTCCAGCGCATTCAGCTGACGGATCAGCTTCGTATACTGCGCACTTCCCTGTATATTGAGCAGCTGCGCCAGCTCTTCGCTCGTGTAGCCACGATCGTTTTGTTCCAACAGCTCCAGCAGTTTTTCCTTCACTGCGCATCCCTCCATCCATAAAAAAAGACCCGATGCAGGGTCTTATCCAAATACTCGAATCAATACGACAAGCGCAAAGAACAAGATGCCAACGACCATGGTAGCGTTGGAGATGACTTTCTCCGCTCCACGTTCCTTCGTATTGGCGAACAGGTTCAGATCACCGGCACCGGTAAACGCTGAACTGAGTCCGTCAGACTTTCCACCTTGCAGTAAAGAGAGTATTATCAATACGACCGATACAAACATAAGTATAATCTGCAGAAATTCCATACAATAATCCCCCTTTCTAACGCATGGATGTCGTTCTTTGAAAAGATTGCGAAAACATTATAGCATTGATTGCGGGAAATGGCAAATACAATCTGCAGCACATGTCGCTGTCTTCGTTTTTATTATACCATATCCCGCCTGGTTCGAACATCTCTTCTCGCACTGCCTCACATCTTGATCAGTTCATACGCTCTGGTGCCCAGATGGATCTTTTCGGCATGTTCAAGACAGCTCTGCCACTCGGACTCCGGTGCGGAGTTGGTAAAATGATCGTGGTGTCTGACGAAATTCGGATCTTCGAGATGCTGCGCCAGCTGGCTGCCCGCGATCGGTTTCGCCGCCAGGCATGCATCCACGCACGCCTGATCCAGCGCCAGCGGATCCTTGGATACGAACATGCCGATGTTCGGCAGGATCGGCACATCGTTTTCCCCATGGCAGTCACAGTTCGGACTGACATCGACGACCAGTGAGATGTGCAGGCACGGACGTCCGTCCACGACCGCCTTTGTGTATTCCGCCATGCGGCAGTTCAGCAGAGCGTTAGCGGCATCGTTGTCAAACTGGATCGCATCGAAGTTGCAGGCGCCCAGACAGCGGCCGCAGCCGACACAGTGGTCCTGATCGACGTGCATCTTGCGCGTTGTCTCGTCAAATACCAGACCGCCGTTGGCGCATTCTTTCTGACAGCGCATGCAGCCGCGGCAGCGATCGACATCGATGGATGGTTTGCCGCTGCTGTGCTGATCACACTTGCCGGCACGTGACCCGCAGCCCATGCCGATGTTTTTGATGGCACCGCCAAAGCCGGTCATCTCATGTCCCTTGAAATGCGTCAGTGAGATGAACACATCCGCATCCATGATCGCCCGTCCGATCTTCGCATGCTGGATGTACTCCCCATCTCGGACCGGCACATCCACATCATCCGTCCCCTTGAGGCCGTCACCGATGAGGATCGGGCAGCCGACGGTCAGCGGCGTAAACCCGTTTTGCCATGCACATTCCAGATGTTCCAGCGCATTTTTGCGGCTGCCCGGATACATCGTGTTGCAGTCGGTCAGAAACGGCTTTCCGCCCAGCTCCTTGACGACATCCACGATCGCGCGGGCATACTTCGGACGCAGATAGGAGATGTTGCCCAGCTCTCCAAAATGCATCTTGATCGCCACAAACTTGCCATCCAGCTGCAGATCTGCAATCCCGGCGCGTCGCACCAGCTTCTGCAGCTTCGTCGGCAGTCCGTCACCAAACGCGATCGTATGAAAATCTGTATAATAAACCTTTGCTTTCTCCATAAAAGGGTCCCTTCCTTTCGCTTCCTGTTTATTATTTTACCACCACAGCCAGTAAATTGTCGCGCTCTTTTCCATTTTTTACACAAACAAAACAGACGGTCCTCACCGTCTGCATTCACTCTTCAATGTCGGCCGTGATCAGCTCGCGCAGATCATCGATCACATGATCCGCATAAATCTGCAGACGCTCCATATCCGCCCGCTGATGAACACCGGTGGTCACCAGTACGGTCTCCACGCCCTGGCTCGCTCCCAGTGCGATGTCTGTTTCCAGATTGTCTCCGACGATGACGACATCCTCCTTTGTCAGCTGCAGCTGTTCCAGTGCCAGCAGCAGGATCGGGGCACAAGGCTTGCCGATCTTGGGGGAACGCTGGCCGCTGGCATATTCCAGCATGGCGACGATCGATCCGTTGCCTACATCGAAGCCTGCACTGGTTGCGATGATGCGGTCCGCATTGGTCCCGATCAGCTTCGCTCCCTTCAGCAATTCGCTCAGCGCATCGCTGTAACGACGGTAATCCGCATGCTTGTCCAGTCCGACGAACACCAGCTCCGCATCGTGCTCCACGATCGTAAAGCCTTCCTTCGTCAGCGCTTCCCGCAGCCCCTCCATGCCGATCACAAAGGCCCGCCGCCGTTTACTGTGCCGGGCGACATAACGGGCGCTTGCCATCGCACTGGTAAAGAAGTGCTCCTCCCGGATTCCACGATAGCCAAGCTTCTCCATGTGTGCCACGTTCTGACGCGCCGTACGGGTCGCATTGTTCGTCAGAAAAAGAAAGGAGCGTCCGCTCGCCAGCAGCCAGTCAACGAATATGCGTGCACCTTCGATCAACGTATCCCCACAGTACATCGTCCCATCCAGATCCAGCAGATAGGTCTTTTCACATCCCATGTCTCTTCCTCCCCAGACTCATGATCTTCGTTTGCCCTTATGCGGACGAAGCAGGATCAGTCCCAAAATGACGAGTCCGATCGGCCAATGTTCTACCGTTATGGCTGCTGCATTCAGCAAAAACTGCCGGTAATTGACATCCGGTGCAAACAACAACAGCATTCCCGCAATGCAAAGGATCATCCCAGCACGCTGACGCATCCTTACCACTTCCCACCTCAGCATACCGGTTTCTGTTCATATCTTTTGTCGCTTTATGCAAAAAACAGCTTGTACAAGCTGTTTTTTTACAGTTCAATCTTCTCCAGATCGCTGTACGGGATCTCGGTCGGCGTCTCTCGCCCAAACAGCACCAGCAACACGGTTGCGACCTGACGCGTGTCATCCAGTTCCTCGACCGTTCCCTCAGAACCCTTAAACGCACCATTGAGGATGCGCACGCGGTCCTTGACCTCGAAATCCACCTGTACATCGTGCTGATTTCTTCCCAGACGGCGCAGGATGTTTTCCATCTCTTCCTCTGCGACCGGGAATGGCTTCGCACCACCGCCGCTGGAACCGATGAATCCGGTCACTCCCGGCGTATTCCGGACGATATACCACGCCTCATCCGTCATGATCATCTGTACGAACAGATAACCGCTGAACAAATTCTTCGTCTTCTCTACTTCCTTGCCGTTTTTATACTCGATTTCCTTTTCTTCGGCCACGACGATCTGAAACAGGAAATCCTGCAGGCCCATCGTTTCGATGCGTCGCTCCAGATTTTCCTTTACGCGGTTCTCATGCCCCGCATAGGTATTGACCACATACCATTCCTTTTTTGCTTCGCTCATCGTCATCCTCCTATAATCCGACTACCGACAGGAATCCGCCGGCAACCAGTTCGCACAGAAAAAAGAAGATGCCAAACAGCACGGTGAATACGATGACCGTCAGACTGTTGGAAAACAACTCCTTCGCCTTCGGCCAGCGAATACGCTTGATTTCCTTGCGGATACCTGAAATACTAAACCATTTCAACATTTCGTTCACTCCTTACTTTGTTTCCTTGTGAAGTGTATGTCTGCCGCATTTCTTGCAGTATTTCTGCAGTTCGATGCGCTGTGTATGGGTCTTCTTGTTCTTATGGGTCGTATAGTTTCGTGAAAGACACTCGCTGCAAGTCAAAATTACCTTATCTTTCATGTACGCCACCTCATTTCACAATTAGCGAACCTACTTTATCACAAAGAGGAAGAATAGTCAATTCTTTCCCACGATATCTATTTTATTATATAATCGCGTCCTGGAAAAGTAAAGGAAAAGCCAAAGCTTTTCCTTCATTTTCATCTTTCGGATCAAATCGAAGAGCGATCATCTCTCCATGTAGCGCTTGCGCAGTGCAATGCCCAAAACACCGAGTCCCGTCAACAGAGCAGCTGTACCAAAAGCGAGCGCCGACGACTGCATTGCCGCAGTCGGTATCGATTCCTCTTCTGCCAGCTCCAAGTCATTGTATGCCGCAAGAAGTTCCTGGTATGCCGCATCGATGCTCTTCTGATCTGCATCGGCAGCCTCCATAACTTTACGGGCCGCATCCCATTTTTCCATCAGGACCTTCCAGGAGCGCTCCGTGTAATCCTTGCTGTTCAAAGCAGCAACCTGATCGATCAGATCTTTCAGCTTTGTCGCATCCCCTGCCGTTTTCAAAGCAGGAATGACTTCTTCTGCCTTGACATCTCCACAAATGGTGCATACCTGCTGTCTCAGTCCATCCGCGGTCTCTGTCGCTTCTTTAACGACCTTCCAGACATAATCGTGCGGTTCGATCGTACAACGGATCGGAACGCTCGTCGTTTCCGCAGAGTACAGGATCTCGTTTCCGTTCTGTTTGCTTGCTGTCACAACGACCGTATAGTCACCGCCTTCCGTTACTGAAAGTTCCGCATTATCTGCATCAGTCAGCAACACACCGTCTTTATACCATGCATACGAATATGCAACCTTCTCATCGTGCGCTGCCACAGCGCTCAGCGTGATCGTCTCCCCAGCGTGTGCCGATGTCCGATCTGCATGGATCTCAACGATTGGTGCTTTTAGTTGAGAAGCTTCTACCAGTTCATACGTCTTACTTCCATCCGCATTCAGCGTTTCCTTGACGATCATGTCCTCGACATCGGATCGGATCTGCAGTTCGACGCCTTTCGCGGTAGTCAGACGAACGTTCTTGCTCGCCAGCGCTTCCTGTCCGATCGCACTGTCCTTGATGACATAGATGTTCACATTTGAAGCTGCACTGCTGTCGTTTGCTTTCAGCGCATCCTCCACATTTCCATAATAAGCGGTCTTGCCATCCTGATTGACGATCGCCGACGCGCTCTGTGAAGATACACTGACCTCCGTCATCGACCCTGCAGTGATCAAGGTGTTTTCATCCTCAGATGAGATCAGTTCCGTCGTATCATTGCCGCTGTCCATGATCACCTTGACGTTGGCTCTTCCATCCGCACAGATCAGTTCGCCCTTTGCAACTGATACCATTGCCTCCTGTGCGTCCGTATCCTCGGTATTGTACACCGTAATCGCATTGCCCTTGGTTCCGGTCAGCGTACCGCCTAAAACCTTGACAGTAAGATCCGGACTGTTGATGTACTGTGTGGTGTTTGCACCATACATCTGAGTCGATGCCAGCAAAGCAGATCCTTCGGATTGTGAGCCGCCGGCATTTGGCCGATCTTCCAGCCAGTCTCCTGTACCGGTGATCATCGCCTGATCCTGAATGGTGATCGTTCCCATCTTTGCTTCGATTCCGGTACCGCCTTCAACGATCGCGTTGCCGCCGATCGTCAGTTCACCTTCCATCGGCCAGTAAATTGCTGTTGCTTCCTGTGGTGCAAGCAGCGTGCCGCCTGTGATTTCGGCAGAACACAGGGCGGACTGCAGGTTGTTTCCAGACAGTGCAAACCCATAGGTTGCTTCGACGATACCGCCGTTCATCGTCAGCGACGAATGACCGCTCGTCGGTTCGTTTTCGGTCGGATTATTGAACAGCATGATGCCAAACTGTCCGATCAGATGTGCATTTTGCGTAATGTGGACATCACCGTCCGTTGAACGCACTGCCACATCTTCACCAATGATCACCGCATCCCCCGAGACCGTCAGCGATCCATTCGAAACGACGATGGCACCACTGCCGCCGGCATTACTGACCCGTGATTCGATCGTTCCGCCGCTGATTTCCGCAGATCCCTGATCTGTAACCAGAATGGCACGCATGTTGCCGACGATCGTTCCGGATTCGACAGACAGCTCTCCTCTGTTTTCGATTGCGATCCACTCATCAGTTTTTGCAGATGCATCGATCGTTCCCTGTGCATCGCCACGGATCGTCAGCGTACCATAATTACGAAAGATCTTTCCGCTGCTGCACTTTGCGCTCGGGGTGATCGAATGATTCCCCAGCTCCACCGTGATCGATTTTCCCTCAAAGACATTGATCACCGTATTTACTTCTGCATCTTTCACCAGTTCGATCGTTCCCTCGGTTTCAATTGCGTTTACCGCTTCTGCCAGGGAATCATAATAAGTGTCCCCGACCTTTGCCACGGAGGTAGTCGTCCGTTCCTTTGACTCAGCAGCAAACGCAATACCGCTGGTCAGCGAGATTGCTGTTGCAGCACAAATGCATCCCTGCAACAGTCTTTTCAAACATTTCATTCTTTTCCTCCTCTCTACAGATCTTATCTAAAAAAATTATACCCCCACTTGACAAGCGAGTCAATGAAAGGGGTGTAATTTTACATCGATATGACATAATTGTTCTTTTGGGGAGAAAAGGTGTCAAAAAAAACGTGTCATGCCCTTGTATAAAAGCTTCTGACACGTTATCTCTATCGGGAACCTTATCGTTTTGTCTTCTCCATCATACGGCGGATCTTCCGCAGCGTATTCTCTACCTTTTTCCGATTGACCTTCACCCGTTCAGCAATCTGCGGATAGGTATAGCCCAGGTTGCGCAGACGATAGATCTCATATTCCACGGAAGAAAGGTGTTTCTTCAACATCGATTCCTGCTGTTTCAAGGCGCTCAGATAGATCTGATACGACCCGTTTTCTTCGATGCGCGGGTTGGGAAGCTGATCGGCAAGCGTACCATATCGGTTCCCCAGAACCGGCGCATCCAATGCCAGCAGATCGTGATGCAGGGAAAAATCACGGCGATACTGCGCTCGCTGATAGTCGATCAGCGCATTGCGGATCACATTGGCAGCAAACGTGCTGAAACGAATGCCATGATGCTCACGATAATCAAAGACCGCACGAAACAGTGCCTGTGCAGCGATCTGCTGCAGATCTTTTTCCTGATGGCGCAACTGCAGCTGATAGGTGCAGTTTTTGCGGATGATCGAACGAATGCGCGGACGATACAGCTCCAGCAACAGCTGAAGACTGCGCTCATCCCCCTGTCGGACCATGTAGACGAGTTCATTCTCATTGTAACTGTTCTCTTTCATCATTTTCTCCCAAGGGGAGCACAGATTTACAGAGGATTCCGTTGTTCATAAATTTTATAAAGCAGGATCGCACATGCTACCGAAGCATTGAGCGAGTTGACCTTGCCGACCATCGGCAGGGAGACGAAGTAATCACATTGCTTTTTCACCAGCGGACGCAGGCCAAAGCCCTCCGAACCGATCACCAGCACCAAAGGCACATCGTAGCTGGCCGTTCGATAATCCTGGGCGTTTTCTCTGTCCGCACCGACGACCCAGTAGCCCTGTTCCTTCAGCTGCTGCAAGGTCTGCGCCAGATTGGTCACCACGCTCACCTTGACGGTGTGGATGGCACCGGTGCTCACCTTGGCGACCGTCGGCGTCAGCGACACGCTGCGGTGCTTCCCGATGATGACCCCATCGACCCCCACTGCATCGCAGCTGCGTAGGATCGCCCCCAGATTATGCGGGTCCTCCAGCTCATCCAGCATGACGAACAGCCCGTGTCTGTCCTTTGGCACCGCTGCCAGCAGTTCCTCGATCGAATAGGTCCTGACCGCATCGATGCGGGCAGCGATCCCCTGATGATGCGGATCCTTCACTTTGGCATCCAGCTGTGCACGGGTCAGCCAGCGGATCGGGATCTGGCGCTGATTCGCCATTCGAACGATCTGCTGGTCCTTCCATCCCTTCATCAACAGCAGCTCATGGATCGTCTCCTCTCCTTTCAGCAGCTGTGTGACGACATTTTTTCCATATACGATCTGTGTCATAACGTCTCTCCTATCCGTCGGATCTCATCCCACAGCGCCGTCAGCCGCGCTTCTTTATGAAAGAGATACAGATACCCGATCACCGCCTCAAAGGCCGTCGAATGCCGGTAGGTCATCACGTCCGCGCTCTTTGCGAACGTCCGGATGCTGGCATTGCGCCCGCGCTGGATGATCGCTTCCTCTTCCTCGGTGAAGAAGCCCTGTTCCTGCAGTTCCAGCAGCATCTTCGCCTGTGCACCGGCACACACCCATTCACTGCACTTCTTCTGCAGGATGCCGGGCTTTTGAAAGCCTTTCTCCAGCATGTACAGGCGCACCTGCAGGCTCATCCACGCATCGCCGATGAATGCCAGGGATGTGCCGTTGTAGTTGACGACCTCCATCTCAGAGGATCCCTTTCTCCATCAGCTGTGAGCGCAGGGCATCCGCCTGTTCAAAATCCTTCGCCTGAACCGCAGCACGCCACGTATCATACAGTGCGCAGTCTTCCTCGCTGACGCAGCACTTCTCGATCTCGATGCCGAGCACCTGCATCATCGCCTGCATCGTCTTCAGCAGCGATGCGACCAGTTCCTCATCGATCGTGCGCTGACGGATGGCCGTATTGAGCTTCTTGCACACATCAAATACCGCTGCCAGGGCATTTGGCGTATTGAGGTCATCTGCCATCGCTTCCAAGAACGGCTGATAGCATTCCTCCAGCACGCTTCCCTCACAGCACGCCTTGTTCAAGGCGAGCTTCACATAGCCCTGCTTCATCGATCCGGCCACGCGCTCGTACTCTTTCCGGCTGGTGGCCAGCGTCTCATCGCTGATGTTGAGCGGTGCCCGATAGTGTGCGGACAACATCATCCAACGAATGACGTTGCCGCCGTATTCACGGATCATATCCTTTGCCCAGAGGACATTGCCCAGCGATTTGGACATCTTGTCACCGTTGATGTTGATCATGCCGTTGTGGATCCAGTAACGGGCAATGCTCGTACCATACGCAGCCTGTGACTGTGCGATCTCATTTTCATGGTGCGGGAACTTCAGATCCATCCCGCCGCCATGGATATCGATGAGCGGCTTCTGAAATACGTCATGGATCATGACGACACATTCCGTATGCCAGCCCGGGCGTCCCTTGGACCATGGCGAATCCCAGCGAATGCCTTCCTCGGTCGCCTTCCACAAAGTGAAATCCAGCGGGTTCTCCTTCTTGCTGTTTTCATCGATCCGGGCACCGACCATCAGATCATCGATGCGCTGATGTGAGAGCGTCCCATAATCTTTGATGGCGCCGACGCGGAAATACACATCTCCATCGACCACATACGCATAGCCCTTTTCCACCAGCAGAGCGATGAAAGCGATGATCGCATCCATCGTCTCCGTGACGCGCGGCGCCGCATCCGGCATCATCGCATGCAGCCCCAGACGATCCTCGTTATATGCTTTTATGAACTTATCCGTTATTTCCTTCTCACTGACTCCCAGTTCTTTTGCCACGTTGATGATCTTATCATCGACATCGGTGTAGTTGCTCACCATCTTCACTTCGTAGCCAAGTGCCTGCAAGGTTCGTTTTAACGTGTCGAACACCACGATGGGCCGGGCATTCCCAATGTGCGGGTAGTTGTAGACCGTCGGTCCGCACACATACATGCTGACCTTGCCTTCTTCCAGCGGCACAAATTCCTCGATCTTCATCGATATGCTGTTGTAAAGTTTCATATGTCTCGCTCCTTTTCTTCATTTTACACAAAAAAAGCCTCTTTATGCAGAGACGCTTGCGCGCGGTCCCACTCTGCTTGAAAGATGCTTTCCTCTTGATCCGTTAACGCCGGCAACGTCCTTCTCTACATTATCGAAAAGGCCCTCCAAAATGCATTCGGTCCGCCCTTTCGCTCCCCGCTTCCACCGCCCGGAGATCGCTGTACCTGCCGAAACGAACCTACTCTTTTCTTCATCGGTTTTTCTTTCTTTCCTTTAAAAGATCACGGATGACTTCTTCATACGGCGTTCCCTTCATCAGCTGCTGTGCTTCCTTCAGGTAACGGGACGTATTCTTCTCATCATCGATATAGCTGTACTGCAGTCCCAGCAGATAGGCGAACATGCCGCGCTGCTCATCTGCCTTGGCATTGTCGTAATACGACTGAAACTCCTTGATGTACTTCGCCTCTTTGCGCAGCAGCACGCTGGCGATCATCTTCAGTTCCTTTGCGGATCCCGGCGCACCGTTCTCCTCGACGATCTTGATCATGTCGTTGGCCTTGCGGCGGTTCTTTGCCTCAACGTAATAATAGAAACCGCGGGTCGCGACCGCTGCACGTTCCTTTTTCTTCAGGCGCATGTGCAGCATCAGCTGCAGCTGTTCCTCGATATCCTTTGCCTTTCCCAGCGTCAGATATGCGCTCAGGCGCATCATCTCCCGCTCAGAAGGACGCAGGATCAGTTTGCAGCCGGATGAATCCAGCACCTTAAAAAAACCATCATAATCTTCCTGTGACATCGCGATCACGATCTTTTTCGTGTAGTGGCGCCGCAGCAGCACATTACCGCCAAAGATCACGGCGACCACGATGAGCGTCACAAGTACGATCATCCAAACATCCATTTAGTGATTCTCCTTTTCCTCTTCGTTTTGTTCGATCATCATGCTTCGAAACTGTTCCAGCAAACTGTCGCTGACCCCACTCTCCTTGAGCTCCTTGAGATATGCGCGGTCCAGGTCGTCCACACCTTCCGCCAGAGAATCCTCCAGATCTTCCCCCAAACGCTCTTTGATCGGCATATGATCATCTCCTATCTCGTTTCATTGATTCGGCGTGTTTTTATTATACCACAGGTCGTACGTCCGTGCATCTGTTTTCCTCAACAAACCATCCTGCTCGCCGCATCTTCCGCCAATCCCCCTCCTTTGGCACAAAAAAAAGAGCATCTCCATACAGAGATACTCTCATCTATTCAATTACTTCAGCTCAGAGAAGTACTTGATCGTACGAACCATCTGGCTCGTGTAGCTGTTCTCGTTGTCATACCAGGAAACAACCTGAACATGCGTATTGCCGTCTTCCATCTCGTGAGCCATCGTCTGAGTTGCATCAAACAGAGATCCGTAACGCATACCAACGATGTCGCTGGAAACCAGTTCCTCTTCCGTATAGCCATAAGACTCAGTCTGAGCAGCCTTCATAGCCGCATTGATCTCTTCCTTTGTCACCTTGCCCTTAACAACAGCTACCAGGATCGTTGTAGAACCTGTCGGCGTAGGAACACGCTGTGCAGAACCGATCAGCTTTCCGTTCAGTTCCGGAATTACCAGACCGATTGCCTTTGCAGCACCTGTAGAGTTCGGTACGATGTTGACTGCAGCAGCACGGGAACGACGCTTGTCACCCTTTCTCTGCGGTCCGTCCAGTGTCATCTGATCACCAGTGTATGCATGAACCGTCGTCATGATACCGCTCTGGATCGGTGCCAGATCATTCAGTGCCTTTGCCATCGGAGCCAGGCAGTTTGTCGTACAGGAAGCTGCAGAAATTACTGTATCTTCCGGCTTCAGTGTTTCGTGGTTTACGTTGTAAACGATCGTAGGCAGATCATTTCCGGCAGGTGCGGAAATAACGACCTTACGTGCACCGGCTTCGATATGTGCACTTGCTTTTGCTTTGGAAGTGTAGAATCCAGTACACTCTAATACTACGTCTACTCCCAGCTCACCCCAAGGCAGGTTCTTTGCGTCCGCCTCAGCGTAGATTGTGATTTCCTTTCCGTCAACAGTGATGGATTTTTCACCAGCCACTACTGTGTCGGCCAATGCATAACGTCCCTGTGTAGAATCATACTTCAACAGGTGAGCCAGCATTGCCGGTGAAGTCAGGTCGTTGATGGCAACTACTTCATACCCCTCTGCCCCAAACATCTGGCGGAATGCAAGACGTCCGATACGTCCGAATCCATTAATAGCAACTTTTACTGTCATTTTAAAAGTCCTCCTTTTGACACCTTATATTATAAGGATTTGCTATTTCATTGTCAATTATGAAAGAAGCTTCCTGTGAATTTTTTAACATTTTTCGCAGGCGATCCACGCCCCTTCGACCAACTGTGTTTTTTCGCGAAAAAAAGGGTGTTTTCACACCCTCTCATGCATCCTGTTCCGCCTGCGCATCACGCGGTGATCCATCACTGAGCCCCTTGGCGATCTGCCACATCTCACGATAGGAGATGAAGCTGATCGCATCACTGCGATCCTTCGCACCGTGACGCTGCTTCTTCACATTGCCTTCAAAGACATCCTGCAGCTTGCGCTTATCCATCATGAACTGCACATAGCTGAATTTTTTCAGCAAGAACCATTTCATGATGTAGCGATAGATGGCCGGCTGCGCGTCATCGCCCAGGGTCGGAAGCTCTTTCTTCGCTTCCTCCTGCAGCTGATCGCCGCGCTCCTTGGCCAGAGCGATCATATCGTCATAATCCTTGAACAGCCGGCGATCGGCCACCCGCTGCACCAGTCCTGCCTTTTCCTTCTTGACGAAGTAGCGTTCCATCGTCTCTTTGAACACATCCTCCATCTCTTCATCATAGACCATCGAGATGATCTCATTGCGCGTTCCTTCGTACATGTTGTCCGGTTCGCTGATGACATAGTAATATGCCTTTGCGAAGATATAATCCTCTCTTTCTCCAAACAGGAGAATGCTGGCCCGCTGGCTGTTCTCATCTTTTCCGTATATAATATAAGGAACGCAGATCTCCCCGTCCGGCATCTTGAGCGCATCCTTATAACGAATGATCTGATTGGCGATCGCCTCGCGGTTGATGCTCAGATGCAGATCCGTGCAGACCCGCAGATTTTCATCCAGCGTATGCAGATAACGCAGTACTTCCGTCTCCTTTTTCTTTGTCTCGTCTTCTTCGATGATTCCCAGATAGTCCTCCAGGTAACCGTTGAACGAACAGATGTCGCCCCCGTCGCGCTGATCTCTGTGAGCAGCTAAGATGTCATAAATCGCCATACCGTCGTATCCTCCTTATTTCCCCTGAAATCACTTGAAAGCAGTAAAGCATAATATAGTAAGCGTTTTCATTCTTCTATATTATCATTATAGTCCGGTTACATCTATTTTTCAACAGAAACCTGAAGGAACATTGCTTTCAAGCTCAAAATACGTGGTTTTTTACTAAAAACTGCGCTATTTTTGTTAATTTCTGCAAATCGGATCCGCACGTTTCATCGCGCATCTGCCGTCAAAAAGAAAGACAGCCGCAAGCGGCTGCCTTTCAGGGGATGGGAAAAGAATGAAAAAGCTATTGCTTGAAGTCTTTCTGACTTCGTAAGTATCATATAAAAGAAATATGGGATTGTCATGTCATAAAAGTGAACGTTTCCTGAATATAGGTTTACATCCATCTCGTTTACAGGTAAAATAAAGGTAATATCTTCTGCTGTTCAGCACCACATGGAATAGGAGGAAGGCATCATGAAAGATATTGAACTGTTGCATCTTTTGGAAACCAATGCCAGATTGTCCACCCGGGATCTGTCCGATATCCTGCTGGAGGAGGAGGAACAGATCCAGCAGCGGATGGAAAGCCTGGAAAAGCGTAAGATCATCTGTGGCTATCATACGGTCATCAACTGGGACAAGGCCAGCCGCAACCGCCAGGTGATGGCGATCATCGAGGTCGGTGTGACCCCGCAGCGCGACTATGGCTATGATAAGATCGCGCGGACCATCGCACGCTATCCGGAAGTCGATACGATGTATCTGCTCAGCGGAAAGAGCGAATTCATGTGCATGGTCTATGGGAAGAGCATGTACGACGTTGCGAGCTTCGTCGCAGACAAGATTGCCTGCATCGAATCGGTGAAGTCGACGGTCACGCTCTTTGTCCTGAAGCAATATAAGGAGAGCGGCATCATCCTGGAGGATGAGCGCAAGGATGCTGGCGAAAGACTGGTCGTGACCCCATGAATTACGAAGACGTTTTATCAGAGCGGGTACAGTCGATCCAGCCAAGCGGGATCCGCCGTTTTTTCGACCTTGCCAGCGAGGTCGAAGGTGTCATCTCTCTCGGTGTCGGTGAACCGGATTTTTCCACGCCATGGCACATCTGTGATGCGGCCATCTACTCCATCGAAAGCGGCAAGACGCATTATACGGCCAATCAGGGGCTGTTCGAGCTGCGCAAGGAGATCTGCAACTATTATCAGCGGCGCTTTCACATCGAATACGATCCAAACGATAATGTCATCGTAACGGTCGGCGGCAGCGAGGGCATCGATATCGCACTGCGGGCGCTGGTCGATCCGGGCGATGAGGTCATCGTGATGAACCCTTCTTATGTTGCCTACACACCCGGCATCACGCTTTCCGGCGGTGTCAGCGTGCCGATCGAGCTCCGTCAGGAAAATGATTTTAAATTGCTTCCACAGGATCTGGAAAAGGCCATCAGCGAAAAGACAAAGGTCTTGTTGATCAATTTCCCATGCAATCCGACCGGCGGGGTGATGAGCCATGAAGATTACGCCAAACTGGTTCCGATCATCAAAAAGCATCAGTTGATCGTCATCAGTGATGAGATCTATGCAGAACTGACCTATGATGGTACATTTGCTTCCCTCGCACAGTTCGATGAGATCAAAGATCAGGTGATCGTCATCAGCGGCTTCTCCAAAGCGTTTGCCATGACCGGCTGGCGTCTGGGTTATGTCCTGGCCAACCCGGCCCTGACGGCGGCGATGAACAAGATCCATCAGTACATCATCATGTCTGCACCGACAGCGGCACAATACGGAGCGATCGAAGGTCTGAAAAACGGCTGGCCGCATGTGGAAGAGATGGTGCGTTCTTATCGAGCACGTCGCAATTTCATCGTTTCCGGCTTCAATCGCATCGGTTTGAACTGTTATATGCCACACGGTGCCTTCTATGTCTTCCCGGACATCCGTTCGACCGGATTGAGCAGCGAAGCATTCTGCGAATTACTGGTAAAAGAAGAAAAAGTTGCCTGTGTCCCGGGAACTGCTTTCGGAGACGCTGGTGAAGGCTTCATCCGTGTCTCCTATGCGTACAGCATCGAGCATATTCGTGAAGCGCTCAATCGAATGGAACATTTCTTAAATAAATTCAAATAAGCTCCGACAGCACAAGAACGCTGTCGGACGATCCGAAAAAAAGGATGGCAGCCGTTGAAAGATCCACCAGATCTTCCGACCCTTCCATCCTTTTTATTTCGCATGCATGGATTGCTCAATCACACGTTCTTTTTTTCTTTTCGATGATCACAGATCCGATGACCGCACCTGCAAGCATCATCACGAAGGCACCATACGAAACCGATGCGCCGGTCGCGACATCTGCCTTGTCCTCTTCGCCTGTTTCCGGTTTTGATTCCGACTGCGGATCCTTTGGCTCATTCACATCCCCAGGTGTCTGGTCTGGATCCTGCGGTTCATCCATATCGCCTGATGGATCCTGTGAAGATACGATCGTAAAGCGGAGCATCGAACGATTGCCGGCCAGATCGATGGCTTCGATCCGATAAACACCAGCATCCTTCAGCTCTGCTGTAAAGATGCCATTTACGAAAGAATCACTGCTGCTGATCAGGACCTCATCCCGATAGATCTCCACCTTTGCCAGCGTGTGATCATCCTCGATACGGATCGAGACGGCATCTTTATACGTTTCGCCATCTGCTGCTCCGCTGATGATCGCTGCCTGTGTATCGATATTCTGCACTTCATATGGAACTTCTG
>JABLTR010085922.1_pt1 | contig 18731 bp, 15 predicted proteins | sample 7160071 | NCBI WGS metagenome assembly JABLTR01 (sample SAMN14651230, study PRJNA627086) | human gut metagenome | isolation source: feces | host: Homo sapiens | reverse complement strand
GCAACGGGGCGCTGCGCCCCTAGGGTGGCTTCCGAGCTGCCCACCCGCAGGGTACGCAGCACCGCATCGCGCCCCCCTCTGCCGGCGGCAAACCACGCAAAAACGCCCGCCTGGCTGTGCCAAGCGGGCGTTCCTCTGAACCGGTGGGGCAGGCCAACGGGCCTGGGTCAGATGGTGGTGTCAATGTCCACCAGGATATTGTCGGTGCCGTTTTCCTCGAATTCGTTGATATAGGCCTCGATCCGGTGGGCCAGTTCTGCGTAGTTGCTCTCGTCGATGGGGGCATCGTTCATGTCCCGGCGGGCCAGGTCCTCGGCCAGGATGTCGAAGAAGACGTTGTTCTCATACTCCATGATGGCCTCGTGAATGCCGCCCTCTACAAAGGCCCGGGAGGGGATGGTCTGGCCGCGGTAGGTCTCCGCCAGAATCCCCATGCCCTCCTGCCGGGCTTTCTCAAAGAGCAGGCTCTCCACATGGTCATAGTCCTGGAACCGGTCCTCCCCCCGGGTGGAGTTGAGGATCCAGTTGCCGATATACGCCATATCCAGCAGACGCCGGAATTCCTTTTTGCTCAGTTCCAGCTGCATACCTTGACCTCCTCGCTGTGCAATGAAACCATGGGTCTTTTCTATTCTAAGCGATGCCGGGGGAATGGGTGCCTCCGGCAGGTGGTCCATCCGGGCAGGGGGAAGATCCCCACTGGGCGGAAGGCGCGGCAGCCGCCGCAGGGAGGCAGCGGGGCCGCTGCCCTCCGTTAGACCATATTATAGTGTTCCCTGGGAGGATTGTCAAAGGCGGAAAGGGGGAAATCTCCACGAAATCTGCCCCTCCAGCTGGGGTTTTCTCGGCAGGAGGGCCCTGGGAAGGGGCTGGGGAGACTTTACAACCAGCTGGGAATCGGGTATAATAACTTGCCTTGCGCAAACAACATCGAAAAAAGGAACGTGCTGTGTATCCATGGAAAAACCTGTGATTATATCCATCCGTGGGGTCCAGACCCTGGAAGAGGGGCAGGAAGACGTGATGGAACTGGTGACCCAGGGGATCCTGCGTCAGGAGGAAGGGGAGCTCTCCCTGACCTACCTGGAGAGCGAGCTCACCGGCCTGGAGGGCACCACTACCACTTTTCACATCACCCCGGAGCGGATCACCCTTCACCGAGAGGGGACGTTGAACTCTGAGATGATTTTTCAGGAAGGACAAAAACACTTCTCTCTGTACGAAACGCCCTATGGCGGCCTCATGTTGGGGGTAAACACCCACCGGGCCAAGGCAGATTTTGGGGAGGATGGGGGAAACCTCTCCATCCGTTACGCCTTGGAAGTGGACAGCCAGCCCATAGGGGAGAACGCCTTCGAGATTCGGGTGACGGAACCTCAGCTGGTCCCGCCGGCCCCAGGACAGTGAGCGGGGAGAAGGGAAAGAAGAGGATAGAACGATATGGCAAATATGATTCAATACGCAAAGGAGCAGGTGAGCCGGGTGATCGCCCAGGCCTATGAGAAGGCCGCCGCAGCCGGCGCCCTCCCCGGCGGGATCGCCGTGAAGGGCACGGTGGAGATCCCCAAGGACCCCAAGAACGGGGACTATGCCGCCTCCTTTGCCATGGCAGGGGCCAAGGCCATGAAGATGGCCCCCCGGGCCATTGCCCAGGCGCTGGTGGACCACATGGACCTGGGGGACACCCCCTTTGCCTCGGTGGAGATTGCCGGCCCCGGGTTCCTCAACTTCCGCCTGGGCCACCGGTGGTATGGCCAGGTGCTCTCGGCCATTGAGTCCGAGGGCGCCCTTTACGGCCAGAGCCAGGAGGGGCAGGGGAAACGGGTTATGGTGGAGTTCGTCTCTGCCAACCCCACCGGCCCCATGCACATGGGCAACGCCCGGGGCGGCGTGCTGGGGGACACCTTGGCCAACGTCCTGCGCCGGGATGGGTATGACACCTGGAAAGAGTTCTACGTCAACGACGCAGGCAACCAGATCAATAAGTTTGCCCTCTCCCTCCAGGCCCGGTACCTGCAGATCCTTCTGGGGGAGGAGAATGTCCCCTTCCCCGAGGATGGGTACCAGGGGGAGGATATCAAGGAACTGGCCCGGGCTTTCCACCAAGAGCACGGAGACAGCTACCGGGATGTCCCGGAGGAGAAGCGGCTGGCCGACTTGGCGGCGTTTGGCCTGGCCCGGAACGTCCCCAAGATGAAGGAGGACCTGCGCCGGTACGGCATCGAGTACGATGAATGGTTCTTCGAGTCCACCCTCCACCAGTCCGGTTTTGTGGCGGAAACCGTGGAGCTGCTCACCCAGAAGGGGTGGACCTATGAGAAGGACGGGGCCCTGTGGCTAAAAACCGCCCAGCTCCTGCGCCAGAAATACCTGGCCGAGGGGAAGAGCGAGAAGCAGGTGGACAAACTGGACCTGAAGGACGATGTTCTCCGCCGGGCCAACGGGTTTTATACCTACTTTGCCGCCGACATTGCCTACCACCGCAACAAACTGGAGATCCGGGGCTTTGACCTGTGCATCAACGTGTGGGGGGCTGACCACCACGGCCACGTGGCCCGGCTTCAGGCCGCCCTGGATGGGCTGGGGCTGGATGGCTCCCACCGGTTGGTGGTGGTGCTGATGCAGCTGGTGAACCTGCTGCAGGACGGCCAGCCGGTGCGGATGTCCAAGCGCTCCGGCAAGACCATCGCCCTCCACGACCTGCTGGACGAGGTGAGCGTGGACGCGGCCCGGTACTTCTTCAACTCCCGTGCCGCCACCAGCCCGGTGGACTTTGACCTGGACCTGGCCGTCCGGGAGGACAGTGAGAACCCCGTCTACTATGTCCAATATGCCCACGCCCGGATCTGCACCCTGGTGGCCCGCCTGGCCCAGGAGGGCTACCCCGTGCCGGCGGCCGACCAAGTCCAAGGGGAAGTGCTGACTGCGGAGGAGGAGACCGCCCTCGTCCGCACCCTGGCCAAGTTCCCGGAGGAGATCCATACCGCCGCCCGGGACTACGATCCCTCCCGGATCAACCGGTACCTGACGGACCTGGCAGGGGATTTCCACCGTTTCTACGGCGCCTGCCGGATCAAGGGGGAGGAACCTGCCCTGCTGGCAGCCCGGCTGAAGCTGGCGGACAGCGTCCGCTCCGTCCTGGCCAATGGCCTGAACCTGCTGGGGGTCACTGCCCCCGAAAAAATGTAACGAGAGAACCGAACGCCTCCTTTTCCTCCCCTTCGCATCTTAGGAGGTGACGGAACAGGAGGCTTTTTTCATGAAGAAAACCGTGGTGGACAGCCTAATCATCGGTTTTGCCCTGTTTTCCATGTTTTTTGGGGCGGGGAATGTGATCTTTCCCCCGTACTTAGGTCTGGAGTCCGGCCCCCAGTGGGGGGCGGGTTTTGTCAGTTACTTCATCGCCGACATCGGCCTGGCGCTGCTGTCGATGTTTGCCATCATCCGTCAAGGCAGCCCGGGGGGCATCACCTCCCCCATTGGGAAGGGGCCCTCTACGTTGCTGATGTGTGCCGTGGTCCTGTGCATTGGCCCCATGCTGGCCATTCCTCGGACCGCGGCGACCACCTATGAGACGTCCGTTGCCCCCCTGCTGTCCGGGGTGAGTCCGGTGGTGTTTTCCATTGTGTTCTTCCTGTTGGTCTTCCTCCTGTGTGTGCGGGAGACTGCCGTGGTGGATATTGTGGGCAAAGTGCTCACCCCGGCCCTGCTGGCAGGGCTCCTGGTGCTCATTGTCGTAGGGGTGGTGCACCCCATGGGCCCGGTGGGGGAGGCCCCTCTGGTGGAGAATGTGGCAGCCACAGGCATTGAGGCGGGGTACCAGACCATGGACGTGCTGGCCACCTTGCTCTTCGGTTACATCATTCTGAAGAGCGCCCTGGAAAAGGGCCACAACACCCAAAAGAGCCAGGCTCGGGTGGTGGCCGGGGCCAGCGTCGTGGCGGGGATCGGGCTGCTGGTGGTTTACCTGGGCCTGACCTACCTGGGCGCCACCATGTCTCAGTTCTTCGACATCACCGTGGACCGGACGTATTTGGTGACCTCCATCGTCCAAGGCCTGCTGGGGCAGGGGGGCATCATCCTGTTCGCCGTGGTGGTGGCTCTGGCCTGCCTGACCACTGCGGTGGGGCTGGTGAGTTCCTGCTCGGCCTACTTTACCGGCCTGAGCAAGGGGCGGATTTCCTACCCGGTGATGGTGTTCCTGCTGTGCCTGTTCAGCGGGGTGGTGTCCAACTTTGGCATCAATGAGATCATTGCCATTGCCACCCCCATCCTCAGCGTGGTCTATCCCCCCACCCTGGTGCTCATTGTGCTGGCTCTGGGGGGTAAGGCCCTGCACCGGCGCTGCTGGATCCACCGTATGGCGGCGCTGGGGGCCCTGGCCGTGAGCCTGCTGGAGGTGATTGGCACCTATACCGGCCTGGAGATGACCTTCCTGGCCCACCTGCCCCTGGCAGACCTTGGCTTTGGATGGGCGCTCCCGGCGGCGATATGCGGCCTTGTGGGGGTATTTATCCCGGCGAAGGCGCCCTTAGCCAAAGAATAGTCTGGAGCGAAACCATCTGACGTTATGACCGTCTTTCTCCCGAAAGACGGTCATTTTTTGTCGAAAAAGGGTAGGATGTCAGGGAGAGAGGTGAAATTGTGGTAAAAAAACGCCGGTTTTATGAAAATTTACCTTTTCATTTGGGGAGAGGGATGCTATAATAGCCTCAAAAGTATAGGTGGTGGTGCGTCCACCACCGGGGAAAGTGCGCGCCAAAAGCACCCCTTTTGGCGCTGCTATACAGCGGGACAGCCGTTGGCTGCCCCAAGGACCTGCCGCGTCATTTCCTGCCAGAAGCGGTGGGGAGGAATTTTTCTGCCTTTCGGTCCAGGCGGGCACATGTTGCCCCGGCCTTTTGGATAGGATAGAGAGAGGACCGAACCGGCGTTTGCCGCTTTCCCTGTTTCTCCATTTGCTTTCTACTTCTTCTAAGAACCAGATAAAGAAGGTGCCGTTTTGACGAAATATGTAATCCGGGGTGGACATCCCCTCCACGGTGAAGTGGAGATCAGCGGTGCAAAGAATGCCGCTGTGGCTATTCTTCCCGCAGCCCTTCTGGTAGACGGTGTCTGCCGGATTGAGAACGTCCCCAATATCAGCGATGTCACCATGATCCTGGGGATCCTTCGGGACCTGGGCGCCAAGGTGCGGATGATCAACCCCACCACCGTGGAGTTGGACTGTTCCCATGTCCATAAGCAGAATGTTCCCTACGAACTGGCCCGCCAGATTCGTGCTTCCTACTATTTGATCGGGGCCCTGCTGGGCCGCTTCGGCCGGGCGGAAGTGCCCCCACCCGGCGGGTGTGACCTGGGGGTGCGGCCCATTGACCAACACCTGAAGGGCTTCTCCGCCATGGGAACCCGAATTCAGGTGGAGAACGGCTTTATCCATGCCGCCGCCCCCACCGGCCGGCTCCACGGTGCGCAGATCTATTTGGATGTGGTGTCTGTGGGCGCCACCATGAACATCCTCCTGGCCGCTGCGCTGGCCGACGGGCTGACCATCATCGAAAACGCCGCCAAGGAGCCCCACATTGTGGACTTGGCCAACTTCCTCAACTCCATGGGCGCCGACATCATGGGGGCAGGGACCGACGTGATCAAGGTCCGAGGGGTCAAGAAACTCCGGGGCGGGGTGTACTCCATCATCCCCGACCAGATTGAGGCGGGCACCTACATGACCGCGGTGGCCGCCGCCGGGGGCGAGGTGCGCATCAACAACATCATCCCCAAGCATCTGGACTGCATCACCGCCAAGCTGGTGGAGATGGGGGTGGATGTGGAGGAGGATGGGGACTCCCTCATCATTCGCCGGGAAGGCAAACTCACCAGCACCAATGTCAAGACCATGCCCTACCCGGGCTTTCCCACCGACATGCAGCCTCAGATTGCCGCCGTCCTGTGCCTGGCCAAGGGGACCAGCATCCTCAACGAAGGGGTGTGGGACAACCGTTACCGGTACGCCGACGAGTTCCGGAGAATGGGGGCCAACATCCAGGTCAACGGCAAGGTGGCCGTCATCGAAGGGGTGGAGTCCCTCACAGGGGCCCCGGTGTGTGCCTGCGACCTGCGGGCCGGGGCGGCTATGATTGTAGCCGGCTTGGCAGCCCACGGGGTGACAGAGGTGGACCAGGTCTACCACATTGAGCGTGGGTACGAAAATATTGTAGAAAAACTATCCAAACTGGGGGCGGACATCCGCGAGGTGGCCATCCCCGAGGAGGAATGGCGCAACGGTGTGGGCTGAGGCCCACACCTGAGATCCCCCAGAGGGATCGCAAAGGCATTTCCGGCGGACGGTGGGGGGAACCTGTCGTCCTTTTTTCTAACCTGTTTTTGGGGAGAGGAGGGATGCCCCTGTGGTGAGCATCCAACTGTTATGCGTGGGCAAGTTAAAGGAGAAGCACTTTACAGCGGCTTGTGAGGAATACCAAAAGCGGCTGTCCGCCTTCTGCAAACTCACCGTAACGGAACTGCCGGAGGTCCGCCTGTCGGAGAACCCTAGCCAGGCCCAGATCGATGGGGCCCTGGAGAAAGAGGGGGCGGCCATCCTGGCCAAACTGCCCAAGGGGAGCAAACTGGTGGCCCTATGCGTGGAGGGGGCTCTCCTCTCCAGCCCCGCCCTGGCCCAGCAGATGGACGCCTGGACGGTGGCAGGGGCCTCCCACCTGACCTTTGTCATTGGGGGTTCCTACGGCCTGCACCCGTCGGTGAAGAACCAGGCCCACCTGCGCCTGTCCATGTCCCCCATGACCTTTCCCCACCACCTGGCCCGGGTGATGGTGCTGGAGCAGATCTACCGTGCCTTCCAGATCACCGCCGGAACCCGGTACCACAAGTAACTGTGACTTCGAAAGGAGACTGTCTATGTCCTATCAGCAGGAATACCAGCGCTGGCTGCGCAGTGGGGCCCTTTCCCAGGCGGAAAAGGCGGAGTTGGAGGCCATCGCCCAAGAGCCCCAGGAGATCGAGGACCGGTTCTTTGGCCTCTTAGAGTTCGGCACCGCCGGCCTCCGTGGGGTGATGGGCGTGGGCCTGCGGCGGATGAACGTCCATGTGATCCGCCACGCCACCCAGGCCTTTGCCCAGGTGATCCTGGCGGAGGGGCCGGAGGCCGCCGCCCAGGGGGTGGCCATCTGCTACGACTGCCGGGTCCACTCCCAGGAATTCGCCCAGGCGGCCGCCGGGGTGATGGCGGCCAACGGCATCCCCGTGCGGCTGTTCCAGGCCATGCGGCCCACCCCGGAGCTCTCCTTTGCCGTGCGGGAGTACGGCTGCATCGCCGGGCTCAACGTCACCGCCAGCCACAACCCGCCGGAGTACAACGGCTACAAGGTGTATTGGTCCGACGGGGCCCAGCTTCCCCCCCAACACGCTGCCGCCATCGCCCAGCAGATGGAGCAGCTGGACGTGTTTGACGGCGTGCGTTCCATGGACTACCAGCAGGCCCTGGACCAGGGCCTGATCACCCTCCTGGGAGAGGAGACCGATGAAACATTTCTGCAGCACGTCCTGGCCCAGGTCAACGACAAGGCCTGTGTGGCCCAGGTGGCGGACACCTTCACCATGGTGTACACCCCCTTCCACGGCACGGGATACCAGCAGATCCCCTACGTCCTGGGCCAGCTGGGGGTGAAGCACCTCCACTGCGTGCCGGAGCAGATGGTCATCGATGGCACCTTCCCCACCGTGAAGTCCCCCAATCCGGAGACGCCGGAGAGCTTCGCCCTGGCCCAGAAGCTGGCCAAGGAAGTGGACGCCGACCTGATCCTGGGGTCCGACCCCGACGCCGACCGGGTGGCCATCCAGGTGAAGGGGAAGGACGGGGCCTATGTGCAGATCTCCGGCAACCAGACGGGGGTTCTCCTGCTGGACTACCTCATCGGGGCCAAGAAGCGGGCGGGCACCCTGCCGGACCGTCCCGTGGCCCTCAAATCCCTGGTGACCACCGACCTGGCCCGGGTGGTGGCCGAGGCCAACGGGGTGGAGAGCTACAACACCTTCACCGGCTTTAAATTTATGGCGGAGAAGAAGAACCAGTTGGAGGCCGCCGGCCAGGGGCATGTGATCTTCTCCTACGAGGAGTCCATTGGATACATGATCGGGGACTATGTCCGGGACAAGGACGCAGTCACCGCCTCCCTCCTGCTCACGGAGATGACGGCCTGGTATGCCAGCCAGGGGATGACCCTGCTGGATGCCCTGGAGGCCATTTATCAGAAGTACGGCTACTATGGGGAGCAAACCCTGAACCTGGTGATGCCCGGATTGGAGGGGATGGCCAACATGAAGGCCATCATGGCCGCCCTCCGGCAGACGCCCCCGGCAGAGATTGCCGGCACCCCGGTGGCCTGTCAGAAGGACTACCAGGACGGCACCGCCCGGGACACCGCCACCGGGGCCGTCACCCAGATGGAACTGGTGGGGTCCAACGTCCTGGCCTACGACCTGGCCGACGGCACCACCATTGTGGTGCGCCCCTCGGGCACCGAGCCCAAGATCAAGGTCTACCTCCTGACCAAGGGCGACAGCCATGCCGACTGCCAGAGCAAGGTGGACCGGTACCGGACCTGGGCAGAGGGCCTGGCCCGGTAACTGGCGGCGCCGGAGGCGGCTTCCCCCGCAAAGAATCCGCGAGAACGACCCTGGATCCCATGGGATCCAGGGTCGTTTTTTGGGAAAGACGCTGGGGAAACCCAGGGAAAGGGAAAGGAGCCTTGGCGGTATCCGACAAAACGAAGGAGGTCCGTTTGGGCGACTTGCCGGTTTTTATCGGGAAGGCCGCCGGATACTTGACAAAAATACTCAAGAATGGTATCGTGTACCCAACCTAGATCCCTGACAGGAGGAAGCGCCGTGATCATCACTCGGGAAACAGACTATGCCCTACGAATCCTGCGGGCCCTGATGGATGGTCAGCTGCACACGGTGGGGGAACTGGCCCAGGGGGAGTTGCTGCCCCAGCCCTTTGCGTATAAGATCATCAAAAAGCTCTGCAAGGCGGGGCTGGTCCAGATCACGCGGGGGGCGGCTGGGGGATGCCGGTTGTCTGCGGACCTGTCCCAGGTCACCCTGTACGACCTGTTGCTGGCCCTGGGAGAGCCCAGCGCCATTGCCGCCTGTATGGAGCCGGGCTACGCCTGCCCTTGGCGGGAGCGCCAGGGGGACTGCGTCTCCCACCGGCAGTTGGCGGCCATCCAGCGTACCCTGGACCGGGAGCTCCAGTCCCACACCCTGCGGGAGATCTTGACCGGCCAGCCGGCCTGATTTTTTCATCCCAAAAACTGGACAAAGAAAGTCAACATTAGAGAACGCAGCATCACCCACATTGCGATCCACAGGAATACGCCACCCAAGACAAGATCCAAAGGAGGTCACCACGATGTTATTCCAAACCACACCGGAGCACGAGGCCCTGCGTGCCAAGATTCGCGCCTTTGCGGAGGAGGAGATCAAACCCATCGCCTTCCTGCTGGACCAGCAGAACGAGTTCCCGGAGGACGCGGTCCGTAAGCTGGGAGAGATGGGCCTCATGGGCATCCCCTATCCCAAGGAGTACGGCGGCGCCGGCTTGGACATCCTCAGCTACGCCATCGCCGTGGAGGAACTGGCCCGGGTTGACGGCGGGTCGGGGGTCATCCTGTCGGCCCATGTGTCCCTGGGTTCCTGGCCCATCTTCGCCTTTGGCACCGAGGCGCAGAAGCAGAAATACCTGGTCCCCCTGGCCAAGGGGGAGAAGATCGGCGCCTTCGGCCTCACCGCGCCCAACGCCGGGTCCGACGCCGGCGGGACAGAGACCACCGCCGTGCGGAAAGGGGACCACTACATCCTCAACGGGGGCAAGATCTTCATCACCAACGCTCCCAAGGCGGACACCTACGTGGTCTTCGCCGTGACCACCCCTGACATCGGCACCCGGGGCATCAGCGCCTTCATCGTGGAGAAGGGGTGGAAGGGGTTCTACTTTGGGGACCACTACGACAAGATGGGCATCCGCTCCTCCACTACCGCAGAGCTGATCTTCGACAATGTGGAGGTGCCGGCAGAGAACCTGCTGGGGGAGGAGGGCCAGGGCTTTAAGATCGCCATGGCCACCCTGGACGGCGGCCGCATCGGCGTGGCGGCCCAGGCCCTGGGGATTGCCCAGGGGGCCTATGAGAACGCCCTGGCCTACGCCAAGGAGCGGGTCCAGTTCGGCAAGCCCGTGGGCTTCCAGCAGGGGGTCTCCTTCAAACTGGCGGATATGGCCACCAAGCTGCGCTGTGCCCGCTTCCTGGTCTACTCCGCTGCCGAGCAGAAGGAGGCCCATGTCCCCTATGGGATGGAGGCCGCCATGGCAAAGATGTATGCCTCGGATATCGCCCTGGAGGTCACCAACGACGCTTTGCAGATCCACGGCGGGGCGGGCTTCATGAAGGGCATGGAGGTGGAACGGGCCTACCGGTACGCCTAGATCACCACCATCTACGAGGGCACCAACGAGATCCAGCGGGTGGTCATTGCCTCCCACCTGCTGGGCAAGGCCCCCAAGGAGGGGGGCGGCTCCTCCAGCCGGCCCAAGAAACCCGCGCCGGTCACCGGGGTGCGCAAGCAGAAGATCTTCCGGGACGGCACCCCTCAGGAGCAGGTGGCCGCCCTGGTGGAGCACCTGAAGAAGGACGGCCACGACTTCACCGTGGGCATCCCCATGGACACCCCCATCAACCAGGCCGAGCGGGTGGTTTCCGCCGGCAAGGGCATCGGGGAGCGGGAGAACATGGCCCTCATCGAGGACCTGGCCCGGGCCGCCGGCGCGGCGGTGGGCTCCTCCCGTCCGGTGGCGGAGACCTTGAAGTACCTGCCCCTGAACCGGTACGTGGGTATGTCCGGCCAGAAGTTCTCCGGCAACCTGTACATCGCCTGCGGCATCTCCGGGGCGGTGCAGCACCTCAAGGGCATCAAGGATGCCTCCACCATTGTGGCCATCAACACCAATGCCGGGGCTCCCATCTTTAAGAACTGTGACTACGGCATCGTGGGGGATGTGAAGGAGATCCTCCCCCTGCTGACCGCCGCCCTGGACACCGGGGAGAAGCAGCCGGCGCCCCCCCGGGTGATGATGAAGCGCGCCCGCCCCCCCAAGGAGGAGCCCATCGGCAAGCGCTACGTTTGCGGCGGCTGCGGCTACGAGTACGTCCCCGAGGTGGGGGATGAGGCTGCGGAGATCGCCCCGGGCACCCTCTTTGAGAAGCTGCCGGAGGACTGGGTGTGTCCCGAGTGCGGCGAGGGCAAGGACCATTTCATCCCAGCGTGAACGCAGACAGCGAGACAAAGGAGGACTGAGGAATGCATTGCGTAAGAACGGTTACCGATAACCTCTATTGGGTTGGGGCCAACGACCACCGTCTGACCCTGTTTGAAAACATCCACCCCATTCCCCAGGGGGTGAGCTACAACGCCTATCTTCTGCTGGACGAGAAGTCCGTGCTGTTTGACACGGTGGACTGGTCCGCCTGCCGGCAGCTGCTGGAGAATCTGTCCTACCTGTTGGGGGAGAAACCCCTGGACTACCTGGTGATCAACCACATGGAGCCCGACCACGGCGCCTGCATTGAGGAGATTCTCCTGCGCTATCCCCAGGTGCAGATCATCTCCACGGAAAAGGCCTTTTTGCTGATGCGTCAGTTCGGCTTCGATGTGGACAGCCACCCCTGCATCACCGTGGCGGAGGGGGACACCTTTACCTTTGGGGCCCACACCGTCACCTTCGTAGGGGCCCCCATGGTCCACTGGCCGGAGGCCATGGTCACCTTCGACACCACCAACGGGGTGCTCTTCTCCGCCGACGCCTTCGGCTCCTTCATCGCCCTGGACGGCAAACTCTTTGCCGACGAGGTGAACTTTGACCGGGACTGGCTGGACGAGGCCCGCCGCTATCTCACCAACATCGTGGGCAAGTACGGCCCCCACATCCAGCTGCTGCTGAAAAAGGCCGGGGGCATTCTGGACCAGATCCGGTACATCTGCCCCCTCCACGGCCCGGTGTGGCGGAAGGACCTGGGGTATTTCATCGACAAGTACGACAAGTGGAGCCGCTATGAACCGGAGGAGCGGGGGGTGCTCATCGTCTACGCTTCCATGTACGGCAACACCGAGGCGGCTGCCCAGGCCCTGGCGGGCAAGCTGTGTGAGCGTGGGGTCACCAACGTGACGGTGCGGGACGTGTCCAACACCCATGTGTCCTACCTCATTGCCGAGAGCTTCAAGTACAGCCACATTGTGCTGGCCTCGGTGACCTACAACCTGGGCATCTATCCGGTGATGAAGAACTACTTGGAGGACATGAAGGCCCTGAACCTGCAGAACCGGACCTTCGCCATCATTGAGAACGGCTCCTGGGCCTGCAAGTCCGGCGACCTGATGCAGCAGTTTGTGGAGGAGGAGCTGAAAAAAATGACGGTGCTCAACGAGCGCCTCTCCCTGGCCTCCTCCCTCCACGAGGAGAAGGCCCCCGAACTGGACCAGCTGGCCGACGCCATTGTGGAGTCTGTGCAGGCGTGAGTCCCAGAAGGGAATCCCATCTCTTCAGCGCCCCTGCGTCCCTGTGGACGCAGGGGCGCTTTGCGCTGTGCGGGGCCCGGCATAGCCGCCGGGCCCCGCGCATAGGAATAAACCACCAAACCAGAGGAGGGATGCCTGTGCCAAACCGGGAGGAGGAAGCCAACCACGCCCCCCGCAAACTCACCTGGCGGGAGAAAACCGCCGCCCTGCTGGACCTGCCGGCGGAGGGGGTGGCGGGAACCCCCAAAGTCTCTCTGACCGGGGACCGGGAGCTCTACCTGGAAAACTACAAGGGGATCCTCGCCTATGGGAAGGAAGAGATCCACGTGAACGGAGGGCCTTGGGTCCTTCGGATCCTGGGGCGGGACCTGGAGATCAAGGCCATGCGGGCCGGGGAAATGCGGATCACCGGCTGGGTGGACAGACTAGAACTGCTGTAAGGGGGGAGAAGGCGGTGAAGCGATGGCTGGGATGGCTGCTGGGCCTGGTGACCTTTCGGGTGACGGGGGCCCAGCCGGAGGACTTTTTGAACCTCTGTGCCCAGAGGAACCTGGCATTGTGGCGGATGGTCCAGCAGGACCGGTTTACCCTGGTGGTCCAAACCACCGCCCATCAGGCCCGGCAGCTGGAGGGACTGGCCCAGGGGGCGGGGTTTCAAACAGAGGTGACAGGGCGGCGGGGGCTGCCTTTTTTTCTCTGGCGGTTTCGGAAGCGGTATGCCCTGCTGGCGGGGCTGGTGCTGTGCCTGGTGCTGTTTGGGGTGGGGTCTCGCACCATCCTCACCGTGGATGTCACCGGGAACCAGGCCCTTTCCGCGGAGGAGATCATCGCCCAGCTCCGGCTGTGCGGCGTGTCGGTGGGGACCTATGCCCCCTCCATTCCCGTGCGGGAGGTGGAGAACCGGATGATGCTGGCCATGGACCAGCTCACCTTTTTCTCCCTGAACCTTCACGGCACCCGGGCGGAGGTCATCGTCCGGGAGCGGGAGGAGGGGCCGGACCTCCGGCCGGAGGGGGAACCCTCCGACGTGGTGGCGGCAGCGGACGGCATCATCACCCACATCGAGCCCTGGGCGGGGGATGCCCAGGTCCACGAGGGGGACGCGGTGTGCCAGGGGGATGTGCTCATCTCCGGGGTGATGGACTTAGACCCCATCCCCCCGTCCACAGAGAGCTTGGGGACCCGCATCGTCCACGCAGAGGGAAAGGTGCTGGCCCGGACCTGGCGCACCCTCACCGCCCAGATCCCCTTAACGGCCACGGAAAAGGTCTATACCGGGGAGCGCACCACCCGATACACCCTGTCCCTCATGGGCAAACGGGTGAAAATTTTCGGAAAGAGTGGCATTCCCTATGAAACCTATGATACAATAACAGAACAAGCAGCTTGGACCCCCATCCCCGGCAAAACCCTCCCCCTGGTGTGGGAGAAGGAGACCTACCGGGCCTACACCTTGGAATCCGTGGCGGTGGATCCGGACCAGGCGGAGGCCCTGCTCCGGGCGCAGCTGTTGGCTGCTCTGGAGGAGCAGATGGACCAGGGGAAGGTGCTGCAAACCGATTGGGAGGTCACCGAGCAGGATGGGATGCTGGAAGTGAAGCTGCTGGCCCAGTGCAGTGAGCAGATTGGCCGGCAGGCGGCGCTGCATCTGCCAGCCCAGCGCCCAGAAGCCTCCCACCTGGAACCGGAGGGGGACGCAGCAGGACCCCCCTAAGGGAAGGGGCGCCAAGCGCAGCAGAACGGTTTGCCTCGAAAGGGGCGAGAAAGGAGATCCATGATCGAGCAAACGGTAAGCATTGAACGGATGGAGGATGCCATTGACATCTTTGGCTCCTTCGACGAGAACATTCGCATCATTGAGCAGGAACTGGCCGTCCGGGTGGTGAGCCGGGACGACCAGCTGAAAATCAGCGGGGAGGAGGACGAGGCCGTGGACCAGGCCGCCAAGGTGATCCAGGGCCTGCTCTCCCTCTCCGCCCGGGGAGAGACCATCCACGAGCAAAACGTCCGCTATCTGATCCAGCTGGTGAAGTCCGGCAACGAGGACAAGATCCAGACCCTGGCCGCCGACGTCCTCTGCGTCACCGCCAAGGGGAAACCCGTCAAGGCCAAAACCGTGGGCCAAAAGCGGTATGTGGACGCCATCCGGAACAACACCATCACCCTGGGGGTGGGCCCCGCCGGCACCGGTAAGACCTACCTGGCGGTGGCCGCCGCGGTGGCGGCCTTCCGGGCCAAGGAGGTCAACCGCATCATCCTCACCCGCCCGGCGGTGGAGGCGGGGGAGCGGCTGGGCTTCCTCCCCGGGGATCTGCAGAGCAAGGTGGACCCCTACCTCCGGCCCCTCTACGACGCCCTCTTTGAGATGCTGGGGGCGGAGAGCTACAACAAGTACCTGGAACGGGGCAACATTGAGGTGGCCCCCCTGGCCTACATGCGGGGGCGCACCCTGGATGACTCCTTCATCATCCTGGACGAGGCCCAGAACACCTCCCGGGAGCAGATGAAGATGTTCCTCACCCGGATGGGGTTTGGGTCCAAAATCGTCATCACCGGGGACGTGACCCAGATTGACCTGCCGGGGGACAAGGTCTCCGGCCTGAAGGAGGCCATGCGCATCCTCCGGGATGTGGAGGACATTGCCATCTGCCGCCTGAGCCAGGGGGACGTGGTCCGCCATGTGATCGTCCAACGGATCATCAAGGCCTACGAGGACGACGAAAACAGAAGAAAGGCGAAACGCTGAGATGAATACGCACGACATTTACATTGACTGGGAGTTTCCCGGCACCAACCCCTACAAGCCCCTCCTGACCCGGGTGATTGCCGCCGCGCTGGAGGCGGAGGGGGTGAGGATCCCCTGCGGGGTGGACGTGCTCCTCACCGACGACGAGGGCATCCGGGAGATCAACCGGGAGCAGCGGGAGGTGGACAGTGTGACCGACGTCCTCTCCTTTCCCATGCTGAACCTGACCCCTGGCACCCCCCCAGACGGCACCGGGGAGGAGGAGCACGACCCGGAAACCGGCCTGTGCTACCTGGGGGACATGGTCATTGACCTGAACCGGGCCAAGGCCCAGGCGGAGGAGTTCGGCCACAGCGTCCAGCGGGAGCTGGCCTATCTGGCCGTCCATTCCGTCCTCCACCTGCTGGGGTATGACCACCTGGACGAAGGCCCCCAGAAGGCCCAAATGCGGGCCCGGGAGGAGGCCATCCTGGAAGCCCTGGGGGTCACCCGGGACCAGGAGAACCCCGACCTGGACGCCCCCCTAGAGCCCGCCGCCCCCGCCCCGGCGGAGGTGGCGGTGAAGCGCTGCGGCATGCTCACCCTCTGCGGCCGGCCCAACGTGGGTAAGTCCACCCTCACCAACGCCCTGGTGGGGGAGAAGGTGGCCATCGTCAGCAGCAAGCCCCAGACCACCCGGAACCGGATCTGCGGCGTCCTCACCCGGGGGGAGGATCAGTTCGTCTTCCTGGACACCCCCGGCCTTCACAAGGCGGCCAACCGCCTGGGGGACTATATGGTGGACGTGGTGAAGAAAAGCGTGGCCGACGTGGATGCCGTCCTCCTGCTGGTGGAGCCCATCCCCAACGTGGGCAAACCCGAGGCAGAGCTCATCGCCCAGATCCAGGCCATGCACCTGCCGGCGGTGCTGGTGATCAATAAGATCGACACCGTGGACAAGCCCCAGCTGCTGGCGGTGATGGATGCCTACCGCCAGGCCCACGACTTTGCAGCCATCCTCCCCATCTCCGCCAAGCGGGGAGAGGGGCTGGAGGACCTGCTGACGGTGCTGGCGGGCTTCCTGCCGGAGGGCCCCGCCCTCTTCCCCCCTGGGGTGGTCACCGACCAGCCGGAGCGGCAGATCTGCGGGGAGATCCTGCGGGAGAAGCTCCTCTACTGCCTGGATAAGGAGATTCCCCACGGCACAGCGGTGGAGGTCACCAAGTTCTCCGAGCGGGAGAATGGGATGATCGACCTTCACGCCACCATTTATTGCGAGAAGGATTCCCACAAGGGCATCATCATCGGCAAGCAGGGGGCCATGCTGAAGAAGATCTCCACCATGGCCCGGGCAGACATGGAGCGCTTTTTGGGCACCAAGGTTTACCTGGAGACCTGGGTGAAGGTCAAGGAGCGCTGGCGGGATAACCTGAACCTCATCCGCAGCTTTGGCTTTGACGAGCGGGATTGAGAAGCAACACGAACAAACAGCAACAGCGGCAGCCCACGGGGCTGCCGCTGTTCTTGTATTTGGGAAAGAGAGGGGTCAGGCCTCGCCCCGCCGCCGCAGGCGGCGGTAAAAGGCGGTGGCGGCCACCAGGGAGATGCCGTCCACCATGGGCTGCACCCACATGCAGCCGTAGAGGGGAAGCAGGGTGTCCATCAGGAAAAGCAGGGGGATGTCCAGCACGCCTTTCCGAAGGATGGAGCACACCAGGGACTCCCGGGCCTTGCCCATGGCCTGGAACTGGATGATGAGGGGGTAGCACAGGGACATCATGGGCATGGCGATGACCATCCGCCGCAGGAACCCGGCGGCGTAGTGAATGGTGGTGGCGTCGTCGATAAACAGGGCGGCCAGCTGGGGGGCGAACCCTTCAAAGAGCACCAGGCAGACCAGGGCAAAGAGCAGGGAGATCCCCGCCCCCAGGCGGAAGGCGGCCCGGCGCTTCTCCTGCTGACCGGCGGCGTAGTGGTAGGCCAGCAGGGGGAGCAGGCCGTTGGACACGCCGATGGAAAAGTAGAGGGGGAGCTGGTCCAGCTTCTTCACAATGCCCAGGGCGGCCACAGCCTCGGTGGTGTACTGGGAGACGAACCGGGACTGGGCAGCCACCGCCACCACCGTAAGGGCATACTGCAGGGCAGAGGGGAAGCCGATGGCTAAGATGTTCCCCAGGTACTTTCGGCTGTGGCGGAGGTGCCGGGGGTGCAGGCCGATGACGCTCTCGTTCCGCTGGCGCACCAGACAGAGAAGGAAGTAGACCACCGACAGCACGTTGGACAGGCAGGTGGCGATGCCGGCGCCCACTGCCCCCAGGCCCAGGAACTGGGGCAGGATGAACAGCGGGTCCAGCACCAGGTTGGCGATGCCGCCCATGGACACGCCGAAGGAGGCCTGTCCCGCCTTCCCCTCTGCCCGGATGAGGTTGGCCAGCAGGGTGTTCAGGATGGTGGCCGGGCCGCCGATCACCACCGCCCACTTGGCATAGCCCAGGGCGATGGGGAGGGTGTCCGCCGTGGCGCCGCACAGGGAAAGGATGGGGGTGGCAAACACCCAGAACAGGGCACAGAACACCAAGCTGGCCGCCGCCCCCCACCAGAAGGAGATGGCGGCAATCTCCCGGGCCTTGTCCGGGGCCTTGTGGCCCAAAGCCCGGGCCAGGGCGCTGGCGCCGCCCACCCCAAAGAGGTTGGAGATGGCGGTGAGCATCAGGAAGGGGGAGTAGACCACCGTAATGGCGGCAGTTTGGCTGGGCTGGTTGAGCAGGCCCACAAAGTAGGTGTCCGCCAGGTTGTAGATGAGGGTGATCATCTGGCTGGCCACAGCGGGAAAAATCTGGCGGAAAACGGCCTGCCGGATGGGCAGACCGTCAAAGGCTTGCATGGGGTTTTGCAGGGAGGACACGGGAAGCATCTCCTTTGAGAAGATTTCAAGGCGGAGACCGAGCAAGATCGATCTCAAAGCAAACGCCACAGGGGGAAGCCTGTCCCCACTGTGGCTGAGAGGGGACCCGGGCGGCCCGGGTCCGGTGCGTTTAGAAAGGGGCCTGGCTCACAGGCACAGTGCCACCATGACTTGGGCATAGATCTTGGCGGTGGTGAGCAGGTCCGCCACCCGGATCTTTTCGTCGGGTCCGTGGAGGTTGGAGACGAACCCCGGCATGTTGGGCCCGAAGGCCACTCCGCCGGGAATGTCATGGACATAGGTGCCGCCGCCGATGGCCAGGCACTGCCCTTTTTGACCGGTGTAGGCCTCGTAACACTGGGCCAGGGTGCGGAGGAAGGGGTCGCTCTCCGGCACATAGTGGGGGGGATCCATGTCGCCCTGGACGGCAAAGCCTGCAGCCCGCAGGGCGGCCTCCGCCACGGCCTGGACGCTGGCCTGGGTGGCGGTGAGGGGGGTGCGGCTGTCAAACCG
>JABLTR010111877.1_pt1 | contig 18754 bp, 15 predicted proteins | sample 7160071 | NCBI WGS metagenome assembly JABLTR01 (sample SAMN14651230, study PRJNA627086) | human gut metagenome | isolation source: feces | host: Homo sapiens | reverse complement strand
TGATGACCACGATGTGTCTTTCGTGGCTCATCTCCCCGGCATGGGACAGGGAGGCGTAGAGATCTTTGCCCGGCATGACCATGTGGCGGAATCCCCGGTCAATTTTGTCCAGATCCCTGTAGGGCGCGCTGAAGTACCAGGCGTCAATGTGAAAGGTATCCGCCAGAATCTGCCGGATAAAGGGAAAGCCTTCCCTGAGCGTCATATCGATCTTCATATGCTGTCCTCCCCGATACTTTTTTGTAAATTTTTTATTTAAGTGTAAGATAACATGAAAATAATACAAATTCAACGAAAATAGTTCAAGTAGCAGGAGGGAGGGTCTGCTACAATCAATCACAACAACAGAAAGGGGGACAATGTCCAATGGTAAAAATGAATTGGAACCAGAAATGGCAGTTTACCAAAGATTCCGTTGCGGTCTCGGAGGGAAGCTCTGTGCTGGCCAAGGGCAGCTGGGAGGAGCTGGATCTTCCGCATACCTGGAACGGAGAAGACGGACAGGATGGAGGAAACGACTACTATCGGGGAACCTGCTACTATGTGAAATCCCTGAAGGCGTCGGAATTTCCGGAGGGGGATGAGATTTACATCGAGTTTGAGGGGGCAAATTCTTCCGCAGATCTCTATGTGAACGGACAGGCGGCGGCCCACCATGACGGAGGTTACTCCACCTGGCGGGCAAATATTACCGGCCTTCTGAAGGAGGACAACGAGATTGTGGTGGCGGTGGACAACGCGCCAAACGATCATGTGTATCCCCAGATGGCGGACTTTACCTTCTACGGCGGTCTGTACCGGAACGTGAATCTGATCGGTGTGAAGAAAGCCCGTTTTGATCTGGACTATTACGGCGGACCCGGGATCGCGGTGACGCCAAAGGTGGAGGGAGCCGACGCGAAAGTGCGGGTGGATGCCTATCTGACCGGCATTTCCGGGACGGAGAAGGTGACCTTTTCCATCTGGGATGGGGATCAGGTAATCGCTGAGACCATCGTGCCGGCCTCCGAGGCGTCCGCGGAGATGGAGATTGTGGGTGTGCATCTGTGGAACGGGAGAAAGGATCCCCATCTGTACACCATGAAAGCGGTTCTGGCTGAGAGCGGAGCAGAGCTGGATTCCAGAGAAGTGCGCTTCGGATGCCGGACCTATGAGATCGACCCGGAGAGAGGCTTTATCTTAAACGGGGCAGAGTATCCCCTCCACGGCGTGTCGCGCCACCAGGACCGGCCGAAGAAGGGCAATGCCATAAGCAGAGCGGATCACGAGGAGGATATTGCCCTGATTATGGAGCTGGGCGCAACCACGATCCGTCTTGCTCACTATCAGCACGATCAGTATTTCTACGATCTCTGCGAAGAGAACGGTCTGGTCATCTGGGCGGAGATTCCATACATTTCCCGGCATATGCCGACGGGGAGAGAGAACACGATTTCCCAGATGAAGGAGCTGATCACGCAGAATTACAACCATCCCTGCATTGTGGTGTGGGGACTGTCCAATGAGATTACCATGGGCGGGGAGAGCGATCCGGACCTGATCGAAAATCATCGGATTTTAAACGATCTGGCCCACGAGATGGATCCCACGAGGCTGACTACGGTGGCTGTGGTATCCATGTGCAGCATCGACGCGGAGTACCTGAAGATTCCGGATGTGATTTCCTACAACCATTACTACGGATGGTACGGTGGGGACACTTCCATGAACGGTCCCTTCTTCGACAATTTCCACGCGAAATATCCGAAGAAGCCTGTGGGTATGAGCGAGTACGGCTGTGAGGCCTTAAACTGGCATACCTCCAATCCCGAGCAGGGCGATTACACGGAGGAATATCAGGCGTACTACCACGAGGAACTGATCAAGCAGCTGTTTACCAGACCCTTTATCTGGGCCACCCATGTGTGGAACATGTTCGACTTCGCGGCGGACTCCAGAGCCGAGGGCGGCGAGGACGGCATGAATCACAAGGGACTGGTTACCTTTGACCGGAAGTATAAAAAGGACGCCTTCTACGCATATAAGGCATGGCTCTCCGACGAACCCTTCGTCCATATCTGCGGCAAGCGCTATGTGGACCGGGTGGAGGATGTGACCAGGGTTACGGTTTACTCCAACCAGCCGGAGGTGGAGCTTTTTGTCAACGGCGAGAGCCTTGGAAAACAGACCTCCGACGTGCATTTCTTCTACTTTGACGTGCCGAATGCCGGAGAGAGCCAGCTGACGGCGAAGGCGGGAGACTGCACCGACGAGAGCGTGATCCGCAAGGTGGATACCTTCAACGAGGACTATATCATGAAGGAGACCGGCGACGTGATCAACTGGTTTGAGATCGACATGCCGGAGGGATATTTCTCCATCAATGACAAATTGTCCGACATCATGGCTACCACCGGGTGAAAGATGTTCATGATCTCTTTCGGGGCCAGGCTGATGAAGAAGATGAAAGGCGCCGGCGGCAAGGAAGGCGGCGGAGCCGGATTTGAGATGAACGACGGCATGATGAAGATGATGTCCGGATTTACCGTGAAGCGTCTTCTGTCCCTGATGGGAATGGCAGGCGAGGGAGCGGCCATGACCAAGGAGGAGATGCTGGAGATCAACCGCCAGCTGAACAAGATCAAAAAGAAAGATTAAGGGATAAGGGGGGATATTATGTCGAAGAAGGCAAAGAGCGTCCAGCTGGACGCCAACGGATACCGGAAATTCAGTATGCTGGACAACGTGTCCTACGCGGCCGGAGATTTCGGATGCAATATGAGTTTTGCCCTGAAGAGCACCATGGCGGTTTTCTGGACCCAGTTCATGCAGATGGACTCCATCATGTACGCGGGACTGTTTCTGATCTGCCAGGTCTGGGATGCTATCAACGATCCGCTGATCGGATCCATTGTGGACGCGGATAAGCACAAGTACAAGAGGAATAAATTCCTGGCCTATGTGTTCGCCGGATCCATCGGTCTGATCGTGGCGGGAGCCCTCTGCTTTGTCCCGGTGCCAAACGCCCCGAACGCGGCAAAATATATCATTTTCGTCTGCGGCTATGTGCTCTGGGATGCTTTCTACACCGTGGCGAACGTGCCCTACGGTTCCCTGCTGTCCCTGATCTCCGACGATCCCGGCGATCGGGCCTCCCTTTCCGCTTGGCGGAGCGTGGGATCCCTGATAGGGCAGATGGCCACCATGGCGCTGGTGCCGCTGCTGATTTACGACGAGAACAACGACATCATGGGCGAACGCGTCTTTGTCATCGCTCTGGTTATGGGAATTCTGGGCTTCATCGCCTTCCAGTTCATGATCCGCAATACCGTTATCCGTGTGGATGAGGAAATTCTGGTCAGCGAGAAGCGGGAGAAATTCAACGTGATCAAGGCCATGGGAAATTTCCTGAAGAACCGTCCCGCGGTGGGGGCGACGCTGGCTGCCATGGGAATGTTTCTGGGCATGCAGGGCGCGACGACGGCAAACGCTGTCATGTTCCAGTCCTATTTCCACAACGCGCAGATTTCCGGTGTCATTGCCATGTTCGCTATGATTCCGATCATCTGCTTTACGCCGCTGGCCCGAAAGATGGTGGTTCGCTTTGGAAAAAAGGAGATGGCCACGGCCGGATCCGTCGTTTCGCTGGTTGCCTGTTTCCTGATGCTGGTGCTGCCGATTACGCCTGACGGGAAGGGCCTTGCCATCTATATCGTATGTCAGTTGCTCAACAGCCTTGGCATGGGAATCTACTCCACGGTGTCCTGGGCCATGATGGGCGACGCCATCGACTACAACGAGTGGAAGAACGGCAGCCGGGAGGAGGGGACGGTTTACGCCCTGCACTCCTTCTTCCGAAAGCTGGCTCAGGGGGCGGGACCGTCTCTGGCTCTGGTCATCATGGTGGCTCTCGGCTATGTGGAGGCTGATAAGGGAAATCAGGCCTTTGAGGTGGCGCTGAACATGCGCTATCTGGTGGCAGCCCTCTATCTGGTCAGCGCGATCCTGCAGTTCATCGGTCTGGCTCTGGTTTACAACCTGGACAAGAAGACCCTTGAAAGGATGGAGTCGGAGCTGCGAGAGCGGCGGGAGGAAGCCGCGGAGAACGCGGAAGTGTAGCGAAGGAGAATCCGGGAGGGTTTCCGGCTTCTTAAAAAAGGCAGGTGGGGTGCGGTACTTCGGTGCCGCACCTCATTTTTTCGATTGTGGATTGAAGACAAGTCTGCTAAGATGAGAGAAGGAGCGGCATGGAAACCTTTGACGGAGGAAAGAGAATGAAAAGAGAACAGGAAAAATTTCTGAGGGGGCTGGCAAAACAGTACCCGACGATCTCCGCTGCGGCATCGGAAATCATCAATCTGCAGGCGATCCTAAGCCTGCCGAAGGGGACGGAACATTTCATCACGGATGTGCACGGGGAATACGATCAGTTTCAGCATATTATCAAGAATGGATCCGGGGCCATCCGCCGGAAGATTGAGGAGGAGTTCGGGCCCTCCTTCCGCACGTCAGAGAAGAAGGCGCTGGCCGCGCTGATCTATTATCCGGAACTGAAGATGGCTCAGGTGGAGAAGGTGGAGACGGATATGGAGGAGTGGTATCGAATCACGATCCACCGCCTGATCCGGGTCTGCAGGAGCGCGGCGTCCAAATACACCCGGTCGAAGGTGCGCAAGGCCATGCCGAAGGAGTTTGCCTACATTATGGAGGAGCTGATGACGGGAAGGCCGGATCAGTCGGACCAGGAGGCTTACTACAATGAGATTATCCACTCGGTCATAGAAACAAAAAGCGCGCCGGGGCTGATCATCGCCTTCTGCGGCCTGATCCGCAGGCTGATCGTGGATCATCTCCATGTGGTGGGGGATATCTATGACCGCGGACCCTATCCCCATCTGGTTATGGATGATCTGATGCGGCATCACTCGGTGGACATTCAGTGGGGAAATCACGACGTAGTCTGGATGGGAGCGGCCGCCGGGAGCACCGCCTGCATCGCAAATGTGATCCGGATCGCGGCCAAGTACGGAAACCTCAATATTCTCGAGGATGGTTACGGCATCAACCTGGTACCCCTGGCGAAGCTGGCGATGGAGTGCTATGCCAATGATTCCTGCGTGGGCTTTACCGTGGACTACAGCAAGGGGGATTACGATGAGCGGGACGCTCTCCTGGACGAGAAGATCCACAAGGCCATCGCTGTGATCCAGTTCAAGCTGGAGGGGCATATTATCAAGCTGCATCCGGAATTTGACATGGACGACCGGCTGCTTTTAGACAAGATGGATCTCGAGAAGGGCACGGTTATGGTGTACGGAAAGGAGTATCCGCTGCGCACCACCTGTTTCCCGACGCTGGATCCGAAGGATCCCTACGCCCTGACGGAGCAGGAGATGGATGTGGTGGAACGGCTGCGTGGAGCTTTTATGAACTGTGAGAGGCTGCAGCGCCATATCCGGTTTCTCTACACCAAAGGAAGCCTCTACAAGGTCTATAACGGGAATCTGCTCTATCACGGCTGCGTGCCGTTAAACGAGGACGGAAGTTTTCAGGAAGTGGAAATCTACGGGAAGAAATTTTCCGGCAAAGCTCTCTACGACGAGATTGAGGCATACGCGAGAAAGGGCTATTATGCCGTGGATCCCATTGAGAAAAAGAAGGGGCAGGATATTCTCTGGTTCATCTGGGAGAATAAGCATTCCCCGGTCTTCGGCAAGGCCAAGATGACCACCTTTGAGCGCTATTTTGTGGAGGATCCCGCTACCCATCAGGAGCCGAAAAATCCCTATTACCGTCTTCTGGAGCAGGAGGACGTGGTAAACACCATCCTGGCGGAATTCGGCCTCAAGGGGGAGGAGGCCCACATTATCAACGGACATATCCCGGTGGAGGCAAAGGCGGGGGAGTCCCCTGTCAAGTGCGGCGGCAAGCTGCTGATCATCGACGGCGGATTTTCCAGGGCATACCAGCCGAAAACCGGCATTGCCGGGTACACGCTGATCTACAATTCCTACGGCCTGGTGCTGGCCGCCCATGAGCCTTTTGAGTCCGTGGAGAAGGCGGTCAAGGAGGGGAGCGACATTCACTCCGACACGATTCTGGTTCAGCATGTGAACCGGCGCAAAACCGTGGCGGATACGGATAACGGCAAGGCCATCGCGGAGACCATCCGGGATCTGCAGGATCTTCTGGACGCCTATCGGGAGGGACTGATTGTGGAGGATTTTGCCAGAGCCTGAAAAAGCGGTGTTGACAAAAAGAGGGAGCCTGTGATAAATTAGTTGTGTTGAAAAAAGCGAAACCGATGACATGAAGATCAAACAGGAGATGCGCTTTCAGAGAGTGGACGATGGTGGGATGTCCGCAGTAAGCAGCCTGCAAATGGATCATGGAGGGTAAAGTGAACGCCCAAGTGGCAAGTAGCGGAGACGTATGCCTGCGTTAAAGGCCGGGAATGTGTTGGCATTTCGCAGAGTGGCAGTCTCTTTCAGAGAGCTGCGCGGATGATAGGAAACGGAGTCCGCGGAGACAGAGGGAGACGGCAAGTAAGGTGGTACCGCAGATGATATCTGTCCTTATGTAGATAAGGGCAGATTTTTTTATTTCACAGGAACACAGTTCCTGTGAAATAAAAAAGCTCCGCAGGATGCGCGCTCGCGCAAAGCAGAAATATGTCGCTAAAGCGACTGCGCTCGGCGCGAGAGTTCCGCAAGCGGAACTCTTTATTATTTTCACAGACACTGCGTTCCTACCAGGGGTTTTCCACGGCGAAAAGCGGCATGATTTTCCTTCCTTGGCATGCGCGGCCAGGGATGGGCGAAATCAAAGGCGCAGAAAGGGAAAAAACAATGGCAGAGAAGAGAGTAATTGCAGCAGAAAAACAGACAGGACTCAAGAGTATCAACAATCTGATCCTGGTGGGAATCATGATGGCGGTAGGCGTGGTACTGCGGCTCTGTGCCAGCTTTCTGGTACTGGGCAACATGCACCCGAACTTTCTGATCGCCACCTACTGTCTCTCGATCCTGATTATCCGTCCCAACGTGAAGGAGGCGGCTATCATCGGTTTCATCTCCGGATGTATCAGCCAGATCGGCACTTCCATGGCATGGATCGGACTGATCAGCGAGACGGTAGGGGCTGTAGCCATCTGCCTGCTGGTTATGATTCCGATGCCGAAGTTCATCAAGGCGCTGGTAACCACGTTCCTTACCACACTGATCTCCGGCTTTGCCTTTGTGGGGCTGGCAGCAGTGACCTACGCTAACCCGATGCCCATGGTACAGTTTCTGAACATGGCGCTGGTGACGGTGGTAACGGCGGCACTCAACTGCGTGATCGTCGCGGTTCTGAGTATCCCGGTGGACAAAATCATCAACAAAGACTGAGGAGGACCGGGGAGAGTATCCCGGCAGAATGGATATGATTGCTTGTGAGAAATTCAGCTTTTGCTATAAGGGCGGAGAGAGAAACGCCCTGAACAATCTGAACCTGACCATCGCCGACGGAGAGTTCGTGGGCATTACCGGGAAATCCGGCGCGGGGAAATCCACCCTGACCTACGCCCTCTGCGGCGTGATTCCCCACCATTTTACCGGAGATTTTTACGGGGCAGTAAAGATCAACGGTATGGATACGGTGGAGGTAAAGATGGAAGATCTTGCCCGCTGTGTAGGGGAGGTATTTCAGGATATCGACAGCCAGATGGTCTCCTCGGTGGTGGAGGATGAGATCCTGTTTGGCCTGGAAAATTTCGGCCTTCCCCACGATGAGATCGGACGGCGGGTGGATGAGGTGCTTGGGATGCTGCAGATCGAGGATCTGCGGTTTCGCCAGATCAGCACTCTCTCCGGGGGACAGAAGCAGAAGGTGGCAATCGCTGCCATTCTCGCCATGAACCCGGACATCATCGTGCTGGATGAGCCTACGGGGGAATTGGACCCGGAGAGCACAGTCATGATTTTCGAGATTTTACGCCGGCTGAACCGGGAGTTTAAAAAGACAGTCATCATCGTGGAACAGAAGATTATGATGCTGGCCAAGTACGCCGACCGGATTCTGGTGCTGGATGAGGGAGAGCTGGTCTTTGACGGCCCCAGTGGACAGATTGTGGAGGAGATTCCCCTGTTTGACCGGCTGGGCATCAGCGTGCCCAGGGTGGTGCGCCTGGGAGACGTCTTAAGAGATCGCGGCCTGTACAGCGGCAGGATTCCCACAGATGTGGATCAGGCGGAGAAGATGGTAAGGGAGGTTCTGGAATGTTAACCTTTGAACATGTGAGTTTTTCCTATTCCAGGGAGGCGGATACCGTGCGGGATCTGTCTTTCTCTGTCGGGGATGGGGAATTTGTGGCGCTGATCGGTTCCAACGGAGCCGGAAAATCTACGGTCAGCCGCCTGGCGAATGGCCTTCTCCATCCGCAGAGCGGGAGAGTGCTGGTGGACGGGGAGGATACTTCCATGGTAAAAACCAGCGCCATTGCCAGAAAGGTGGGATTCCTTTTCCAGAACCCGGATCGACAGATCTGTCAGAACACGGTGCGGGAGGAGATTGCCTTCGGACCGAAAGTTCAGGGCGTTTCCGAGGAGGAGACCGCCAGACGGACGGAGGAGATGCTTTCCACCTTCCATCTGGACGGAGACTGGTTCCCCTTTACCAGATCCAGGGGAGAGCGTCAGCGGATTGCGCTGGCCAGTGTGCTGGCCTGCCATCCGAAGATGGTAATTCTTGATGAACCGACCACCGGACTCGATTACCGGGAGTGTATCCGCATCATGGACTATATCACGGAGAAAAACCGGAAGGAGGGGCTGACGGTACTGATGGTCAGCCACGACATGGAACTGGTGCAGGAGTACGCCGGCCGGGTGCTGGTGCTCCACGACGGAAAGCTGGAGGGGGACGGTCCGGTAAAAACCATCATGAAGGATATGGATGTGCTGAAAAAGGCTCACGTGCTGCCGGCGCAGATTCCCATGCTGGCCCTGCGGTTCGGCGACCGCTTCGCCAATGTCTACACGGTGGAGGAGATGGCTGACGCCATTGCCCGCGAGAGGGAACATGCCGGAACCAAGAAGGGAGGTGCGGCGGAATGAATCTTTTGAACTATGTGCCCGGAGACTCTTTCCTGCACAGATTCAACCCGGTGACGAAGCTGGCTGCCGCTTTTCTCTACGGCGTGGTTTGTATTGTCACGGACAGCGTGTGGATGGAACTTCTGTGGATCGGCCTGATGCTTCTGATTTGCTGCTTTGCAGGGCTCGGGAGACGGGCTCTGTTTCTGACGAGAAACCTGCTGGTGCTTGGCGTGATCATGTTTCTTCTGCAGCTTCTCTTTGTGCGTACCGGGGAACCGCTGCTGGTTGTCGGCAGCTTTTGCGTATTTACCACAGGCGGCCTCGACAGCGCGCTGCTTCTGAGCCTGCGGATCGTTGCCACGATGCTTCCGCTGATGCTGCTTTTCGCCATCACCCAGATGAACGACCTGTGCGGCGCGCTGGTCAAGCGCCTCCATGTGCCTTACCGGTACGCCTTTATCGTGACCACGGCCTTCCGGTTCGTGCCGCTGTTTACCACGGAGTTTCACGATATCGAGGACGCCCAGAAAGCCAGGGGTGTGGAGTATGACACGGGAAATATTTTCCGCAAAATCCGACTGATCGTACCGCTTTTCGTGCCCCTTCTGATTTCCAGTCTGCGAAAGGTGGACGCGGGGGCCATGAGCGCTCAGCTTCGGGGATTTCATCTGCGCACGGTAAAGAGCGGTTATCACACCTATCCCTTTCATCTGAGGGACGGGATCTGTCTGCTGGCCGTGCTGGCTCTTTTGGTCGTCGCGGTGCTGTTGTGATATCGCGGCCGGGATGCGGAAAAGATAGATATGGGAATCGGATAAGGAGGAAGAACAATGGATGAGAAAATTTCGTTAAAATATGGGGAGGAGACCGTGGAGATCGACGTCCGGGGAGCGGCCTCCATAGAGACGATTCTGCCGAAACCCATGGAGGAGATCACGGATCTGCGCAAAGCGTTCCTTCGGGCGGTGGAGCAGGATGCCATCGGCGGTGTGACGCTGAAGGACGCGGTCGGGCCGGAGGATGAGGTTACCATCGTGGTCAGCGATATCACGAGAAGCTGGATGCACCAGGATCGGGTCATGCCCCTTCTGGTTGAGTATCTTCACGACCGCATCGGCGTTCCCTATGAGAAGACAGTCATCCTGATCGCGCTGGGAACTCATCGCAAATCAACGCCGGAGGAGATGGTAAAGATCTGCTCGAAAGAGGTCTGTGATAAGGTGCGGGTGGTGGATCACGACTGTGACGCCGATGATCTCGTCTACGTGGGCACCACACCGCTGGGGACGAAGGTCATGATGAACCCGCTGGTGGTGGGACGCAAGGTCATCGTCATGGGCGGGACGGTCCATCACATGATGGCCGGCTTCGGCGGCGGCAGAAAAAATCTGCTTCCGGGTGTGGCGGGCAGGGAGACCATTCGCCAGAATCATGAGCGGGCCCTGGATCCGGAGAAAGCCATGTCGGATGTGCGGGTGGGCTGTTGCAAGCTGACGGGAAATCCGATCCACGAGGATATGGTGGAGGCGGCCCATCTGGTGCACGCGGATTTCGGCATCAATCTGGTGGTGGCCGCCAGCGGCGCACATAGCGGTATTTTCTGCGGCGAGATGGACGCGGCCTGGGAGGCCAGCTGCGAGTATCAGAGGAAATGTTATGAGATCGAGGTCAAAGAGCCCGCGGATATTGTGTTGTGTTCCAGCGGAGGATATCCGAAGGACATGAATCTCTACCAGGGGTGCAAGGGCATGCTGAACGCCATGCGGGCGCTGAAGCCCGGCGGGACCATGTTCTGGGCCTGCAAATGTTCCGAAGGGGGCGGCGCGCCGGACTATTTCAGCTGGCTGAAGCCGCTGCAGGAGGGGCATCTGGACGCGTCGCTGCGGGCGGACTTTACCATCGGAGGCTACATCTTCTTTTTGACTGTGGAACAGCTGAACAAGGCCACTCATGTCTACACACTGACGGAGCTGGATCCCGAGATGGTAAAGCCCATGGGTATGGAGGCCGGAAGAGACGCCGCCGAGCTGATAGGGAAAATCGACTTTACCGGCAAGCGCGTCTATGTGCTTCCGCTGGCCGGCAGCGTAGTGCCCGTTTAAAATTTTTTTAGAATGTTTTCATAAAAGATTCCCGTTTTCCGTGTTGTATCTGACGGTCTAATCAATTATAATGAGAGTTAGACAGCAGAATACATTCCATGATCGGAAAACGGGAGGTTTTTTATGCAAAAAATGGATTTCAACAGAGGCTGGAGCGTACAGCGAGAGGGGGAGGATGTGGTCAAGACCGTATGCCTCCCCCACGACGCAATGATATATGAGTCCAGGAGCAAAGATGCCGCCACAGCCGGGGCCAGCGGATACTTCCGGGAGGGGAAGTATATCTATCGGAAGACGCTGCAGGTTCCCCGGGACTGGGAGGAGAAGACCGTTCTCCTGGAATGCGAGGGCGTCTACCAGAACGCGGAGGTTCAGGTAAACGGTGCCCGGGCAGCGGTAAGACCTTACGGTTACACCAATTTCTTTGTGGATCTTGGCTCGTTTCTTACCTTCGGAGCGGAAAATGAGATTACCGTGGTGGCGGACAACAGTAAAGCGCCCAACAGCCGCTGGTATTCCGGCAGCGGAATGTACCGGGAGGCGTAGCTTTATGTGGGACCGAAGACCTGCATTCTGCCGGAGGGCGTGAAGGTGTCCGTGCTGGATCAGGAGCGGATCCGGGTAGATGTGGAGCTGACCGGGCCGGGCGCAAAAGAGTCGGATGATCAGCTGGAGGTGGAGATCCTCTTTGAGGGGCGGAAGATTGCCACGGCCCAGGGCAATCACGCAGAGATTGTCATTCCCGATGTGAAACTCTGGGATGAGGAACACCCGGATCTCTATCAGTGCAGGGTAACCCTGAAGAAGGAGGGGGCCGTGGCAGACGAGGCTGCGGTGTCCTTTGGCATGCGGATTGTCACCTGGAGCGGAGACGGTTTCTTCGTCAACGGAAATCCGGTGCTTCTGCGGGGAGCCTGTATCCATCACGACAACGGTGTTCTCGGTGCCTGCGCTTTTCGGGACGCGGAGTGGAGAAGAGTGAAGATCCTGAAGGAAGCCGGATTTAACGCGATCCGAAGCGCCCACAACCCGATTTCCAAGGCGATGCTGGACGCCTGCGACGCCCTGGGCATGTATGTGATGGATGAGACCTTCGACATGTGGATCATTCACAAGAATCCCTATGATTACGGGGACGAAGCCTTCCGCCAGTGGTGGAAACAGGATGTGTCCGCCATGGTGTCAAAGGATTACAATCATCCGTCGGTGGTCATGTACTCCATCGGAAACGAAATCTCGGAACTGGGTCTTGCGGAAGGGCAGGAGATCTGCCGGCAGATGGCGGATTTTATCCGTGATATGGACAAAAGCCGGGCCATTACCTGCGGGATCAACCTGATGCTGGCCACAATGGCGGCCAAGGGAAAGGGACTGTACGGTACGGACAAGGACGGCAAGGAGAAGCAGACCGGTTCCCAGAGTATGGATTCCGTTCCCACCAGCACAGTATTTAATTTGATGATGAACAAGATGGGCGGGATCATGGACAAGATGGCCTCCGGCAAGGCGGCGGATAAGGTTGCCGACGCGGTGGATCCCTTCCTCGATATTCCCGGATACAATTACGCGACTTCCCGTTACAGAAAAGAGCTGGAAAAACATCCCGAGCGGACGATTGTGGGATCGGAGACACTGCCCAAGAGTCTCTACAGGAACTGGCAGCTGGTAAAGAAATTGCCGGGACTGGTGGGAGATTTCATGTGGACCGGATGGGACTATCTGGGCGAGGCCGGTATCGGAACCGTGCGCTATACGGGTCGAAAGACAAAAAAGGATACGGAGGATGGTCTGATTGTATCGGGAGGCCCGGGTGTCATCGATATCTGCGGAAAGATGCGTCCGGAGGTGTACTGGGATCAGATCATCTGGGGACTTCGAAAGGAGCCTGCCATCGGGGTCAATCCCTACACCCACGCCCGGGACTTTCAGGGCATGTCCATGTGGCGTGACACGGATGCGGTGGAGAGCTGGTCCTGGGAGGGCTGCGAGGGCGAAAAATGCGATGTGGTGGTCTACGGCGCCGGGGATCACGCGAAGCTTTTTGTCAACGGAAAATGTGTCGGCAAGAAGAAAATCAAGGAGTGCAAGGCGATTTTCCCGAAGGTGGCTTACGAGCCCGGAAGTATTTCCGCGGCAATCTACGACGCCTCCGGCTGGGAGCTGGCCAGAACCAAGATGCGCTCCGCCTCCGGCAGGACCCAGATTCAGCTGACGCCGGAGAAGAGTGTGCTTTCGGCCAACGGACAGGATCTCTGTTTCCTGGAGATCGATCTGACCGGGGAAAACGGAATAACCAAGTCCTCCGTGGATCAGAAGCTGACGGTGGCTGTGGAAGGAGCGGGAGTTCTGCAGGCTTTCGGCTCCGCGAGACCGCATATGGCTGAGGATTTCGTGAGCGCGTCCCACACCACGTATTACGGTAAGGCGCTGGCGGTTATCCGGGCAGGATATGAACCGGGAAATATCCGGGTTACCGTGTCCGGAGACGGACTGAAAACCCAGGAGAGAATTCTGGAGGTAGTGCCTTCGGAGACGACGGCCATCTAGGCGTTCATCTGACAGGCTGTTGATATTTGTACAGCTTCCGGCGGGGGCCGGGAGCCGGAAAGGGAGGGGTTTTATGGTTTATCGGTGCAGGGTCTGCGGGTATCTTTTCGATGAGGAGAAGGAGGGAACGAGTATTTCCCAGTTGAAGGAATGCCCGGTGTGCAGACAGCCGGCGGAGAATTTTGTTCCGGTAGAGACGGACGGAGGGAGCGCTGCGGAAAATGCCGCGGAGAATGCCGCGGAGAATCTGGAATATCCGAAAGAGACCCGCAAAACCGACGCGGAGTACCGCTGCATGGACCGGATTCAGGCTATGGCGGTAACCGGAAAGTCGGTTATCGAGGCGATGGGGACGCGTATGCCGATGCCGGGATGGGATGATATTCTGATTCTCGGCGGGCAGCTCAACCCGCTGCCCCTGATGGAACATGATCCGGTGGTTACCACTACCGTCATCGGAAAGAACGCCAAGCGGCCCATGATCTTAAAGGGACCGGTGTACATTTCCCACATGTCCTTCGGGGCGCTTTCGAGGGAGATGAAAATCGCCCTGGCAAAGGGCAGCGCTATGGCCGGCACCGCCATGTGCAGCGGCGAGGGAGGTATTCTGCCGGAGGAGCGGGACGCAGCCTACCGGTATATCTTTGAGTATGTTCCGAACAAATACAGTGTGACAGATGAAAATCTGAGAAGAGCCGACGCTGTGGAGATCAAGATCGGTCAGGGGACCAAGCCGGGGATGGGCGGTCATCTGCCGGGGGAGAAGGTAACGCCGGAGATTGCGAAGATCCGCAACAAGCCTCTGGGGGAGGATGTGATCAGCCCCTCCCGATTCGCGGAGATTTCCACCAGAGAAGACCTGCGGGATTTGGTAAGCAGCCTGCGGGCGCGAAGCGACGGGCGGCCCATCGGCATCAAGATTGCGGCGGGACATATCGAGCGGGATCTGGAGCACTGTGTCTTCGCGGAACCGGATTTCGTGACCATTGACGGGCGGGGCGGAGCAACCGGGGCCTCTCCGGCTATTGTGCGGGACGCCACCAGCGTGCCGACGATTTACGCTCTGTATCGGGCAAGAAAATATCTGGACTCTGCAGGCTCGGACATTTCCCTGGTTATTACCGGAGGCCTGCGGGTGTCCTCGGATTTTGCCAAGGCGCTGGCCATGGGAGCGGACGCGATCGCGGTGGCCTCGGCGGCGATGGTGGCCGCGGGATGTCAGCAGTACCGCATCTGCGGCAGCGGCTACTGCCCGGTGGGTGCGGCAACTCAGGATCCGGCCCTGCGCAGCCGTTTCTCTGTGGACAAGGCGGCGAAGCGCGTGGCAAATTATCTGAATGTCAGTTTCGAGGAGTTGAAGACATTCGCAAGAATTACCGGACATGATCATCTCCACGACTTGTGTGTGGAGGATCTCTGTACGATCAATCGTGAGGTATCTGAATATACCAATATTCAGCATGCATAAAACAAAAGAATAGGAGGAATCTGTTATGGCAGAGAACAAGTATGCAGGAACACAGACAGAAAAGAATCTGGAGGCGGCTTTCGCCGGAGAATCCCAGGCGAGAAACAAGTACACCTACTTCGCTTCCGTGGCAAAGAAGGAGGGGTACGAGCAGATCTCCGCGCTGTTTTTAAAGACGGCGGACAACGAGAAAGAGCACGCCAAAATGTGGTTCAAGGAACTGCAGGGCATCGGCGACACCGCCCAGAACCTGGCTGCAGCCGCAGAGGGAGAGAATTACGAGTGGACCGACATGTACGACGGCTTCGCAAAGACCGCTGACGAGGAGGGATTCCCGGAGCTGGCGGCAAAATTCCGTCTGGTGGCAGAAATCGAGCGCCATCATGAGGAGCGTTACCGTGCGCTGTTGAAGAACGTGGAGACGGCTCAGGTATTTGCCAAGAGCGAGGTCAAGGTATGGGAGTGCCGCCACTGCGGACATATCGTTGTGGGCACCAGCGCGCCGGAAGTTTGTCCGACCTGCAATCATCCCCAGAGTTTCTTTGAGTTACATGCGGAGAATTATTAAGTCATCAGGCAACAAAAAAACTGCCGGAGGCCATTGCGCTTCCGGCAGTTTTGAGATATGACGACTTTTGCATCGCGAAAAAGTCTATTCATTCTGGTATTGTTCCAGAAGTTCCCTGTTGATCTTTCCCTCGGAGAGTGTCTTCTCCACCCACAGATGCAGGGAATCTACCGCCAGAGAGACATCCTCCAGGTGTTCCTGGATGCTGGCAAAGTCCGGGATCTCATCGTCGGAAATCTGACCGTCTCTGGAAATTTCAATGAGGCGGTTGGTCAGCGGAAACATGGCGTTTAGGCTGGCCACGGTCTCCAGAATGATGTTCGGCAGCTCGCTCATCTCCACGGCAGGGACGTACTTTTTCCCGATAGGGCATTGGTGGGAGCAGTAGAAATTGCAGAGATCCGGAGCCTTATAACACTCCGCCATGCGGATCACGTCCTCCGGGTCAGGAAGCAGTTTCTCGTTTTCAATCCGCTCGATCCGGTCCTCTGAGACGGTGTCCAGAAGTTCTGCCGCCTTCTCACGGGTCAGATCGTTCTGTTCCCGGTAGCGCTGATAGATGGTTTTGTTCTCTTTGGTTGATTTTCTTCCCATGATGTCAAATCCTCTTCCTATTTTGCGGTAGCTGCGGAAATAGACCGGGATAATTCCAGATCTTTCTCCTTTATTCCGCTCTGGAGAAAATTATAATGGAACTATAAATCAAATACAAGGGAAGGAGAAAAAATGAGTATCTTAGGAAACATCCTGTGGTTTGTCTTTGGAGGGGCAATCAGCGGATTGTCCTGGTGCCTGGCTGGAGTGCTCTGGTGCATTTCCATCGTGGGCATTCCCGTTGGGCTTCAGTGTTTCAAGATTGCCGGACTGACATTTTTCCCCTTTGGGAAGGAAGTCATCTACGGCGGCGGAGCGGGATCTTTGTTATTGAATGTTCTTTGGATCATTTTATCCGGTCTGCCTCTGGCGCTGGAGCATCTGGTGTTCGGGGCAATCCTCTGCGTGACCATCGTGGGAATCCCCTTCGGTCTGCAGCAGTTCAAGCTGGCAAAGCTGGCGTTGATGCCCTTTGGCGCGGCGGTCGTTTAGACCGCCGTTTTTTTATTCTTGCAAACATCGCGTTTTTCGAGCATAATAGAAAGGACATCAGAAGACAATAGAAAGCAGAGGAGAACGTAGGATGAGCGTTTATTTGATTGACTACGAGAATGTGCACGCGTCAGGACTGGCCGGCGTGGAGAATTGTGGGATAGAGGATGAGATTATTTTGCTGTACGGAAATGACACCTCCACGATTCCCATGGAGCTGCACATTCAGATCGCGAATTCCAAGGGAAAGGTACAGTATCACAAGATCGAGCGGACGGGAAAGAACTATCTGGATTTTCAGCTCTCCACCATCGCCGGTTTCCTCGTAGGGACGACCCGGCAGACAGAGTTTGTGATTGTGAGCCGGGACAGCGGCTATGACGCTGTGCTGGATTACTGGAACGATGAGCGTCTGGCGGACCGGGTGGTACACTTCTGCCGCAGGGCGAGTATCGCCGAGGCCGAGGAAGCCAGAGACCGGGAGGATAAGGATTCCAGAAAGCGCCGTCAGGGAAAGAAAAACGGGAAGAAAAATCCGTTTTCCAACGAGAAGAGAGATTCCGGCGCAAAGCAGGAACCGGTAAGTGAGACGGCAGCAGCGGACAGGCTTCCGGTTGTTTCGCCCCAGCAGCTTCCGAATGTGGTGGAGGAAAAGAAGAAACAGGTTCCGGCGGAAGTAAAACCCCGGGGCGGTAAGAAGGGAAAGAATCAGGGAAGAAAGGCTGAGGAGCAGGACGCAGTCGCGTCTGCTGAGCAGTCAGCGCAGGAGGCGGTACAGGAGAACTGGGAGCAGCAGCCGACAAAGCAGGAGCGCCAGGAACAAAAGTCTACGGTACAACAGATTCAGGGGCAGGAGACTGTGAAGCAGCAGGCGGAAGCCGCGGATCAGACGGCTTCGGAAAAACAGGAGAAAAAGCAGCCGAAGAAGCAGGCGAAGAAGAAAAACGAGACAAAGGGTCGCGGAAAGAAAAAGCAGGAGTCTTCTCAGAAGGAAGAGCAGGGCGTTGAGAGCCAGGCAGATCATCAGGAAAATTCCGATGTGAAGGGGAGCGCGGCGGAGAAGAAGCAGCCGAAGATTGTTCAGCCGAAAATTCAGGTGCAGGAGTTTCCGGATCCGGAGCAGGAGAGAAGAGAGCCTGTGGAGATTACCGAGTCCGTGAAGAAGAAAATCCGTGTGGCGGTCAAGGGATTGGGATTGAAACCTACCGATTACACCAAGATTTACAAGCTCTGCAAGAAATCTCAGGACAAGCAGGAACTGTATCAGAATCTGGTGCACAGCCTGAAGCAGGAGAAAGGATCCCAGGTCTACAAGGCGATTGTGGGTATTATTTTTTGAGTGATTGTGGAAGCGAAGAGAGAAGTGACAAGAGGTAAGGAGGCAGCAGGGTGATAGATCAGAAATTGAGAGAACAGCTGGAGGAAGGTCTTGCCAGGGGATTTGCTCTGGATCTGGGTATTCATTTCCGGGAACTGGACGAGGGGTACGCTGAACTGGAGATGACGATGGAGGACCGCAAGCGCAATATCTACGGGATGGTTCACGGCGGCGCTCTCTACACGCTTCTGGACACCGCTTCCGGATTTGCGGTGCGTTCCTACGGCGTCCGGGTGGTTACCCTGACGGGGACCGCCAACTATCTGGTGGCTGGAAAGGAGACCGCGTATCTTCTGGCAAAGGCGAAGGTTGTCCGAAAGGGCGGTCACACGGCGGTGGTATCCGCCGATGTCTTTGACGACAAGGGAACGCTTCTGGCAAACGGAAGTTTTACTTTCTACGTCCTGCGAGATTGAGAAGACAATTTTCGACAGGATGCAACCGCATTCATCCGGCGCATATAATAAAGCAAATACCGGAAAGGATGCGATTGTATGTACTTTATTTTTGGAATACTTTTTGCGGCAGGGGCAGTCTGCGGTCTCGTGC
>JABLTR010092571.1_pt1 | contig 18766 bp, 12 predicted proteins | sample 7160071 | NCBI WGS metagenome assembly JABLTR01 (sample SAMN14651230, study PRJNA627086) | human gut metagenome | isolation source: feces | host: Homo sapiens | reverse complement strand
TTTACGAAAGCCCTTCGGTGCAATGGTTTCGTCGCCGGACCAAACTCCGCAGGCTCCTTTTATGTTCTTTCTTATTATACATTACTTTGAAAGACCTGCTTCAAGTGTCCAGCTCGTGAAATCCATTCACCTTCGGGCTATGCTGCAATATTGGCTTATCCGTAAACTTTAACCTGGAATTTTACGGTTCATGGACAAACCAAATTCTTCTTTCCAATCAATGCTTTCCATGGTATACTGAGTTTACATAAAACTTACTAAGATTGGAGAATTACTATGAGCAATTTAACTGCTGATATTCAAGCCTCTATTTTAAAGGCAAAAAATTATGTGGATGCGCTTACGATTCGCTCAACCCACAATGTTCCGAAAGAAATCGTTTCTGATGAGCACAAATTTTTCTCATGGGACAATGAGAAGCGCACACCATCTGTGAAGCCGTATCTGTTTGACTGGAGCTATTACAACGGCGTTGTGATGGAAGGTCTATATGATACATACGAGGCACGACCAGATGAGGGTGCTGAATATAAGAATTATGTATTAGAATATTTGAATGCAATGCTTGTGACTGACGAAAATGGAGTACATCATTTAAACCGCAGCCTTGCAGGATATGTAGATCACCACGGTGCTGACTGCTATAAGACCGCTGCGCTAGTCATGAAGGCTTTTGATGAAAATCCAGCTTACGCTGAGGTTGCTGCTGAACTGTATCGTGATTTGACAGATCCGACTCATGTCAATTCAAAGGGTGATATTGTAGTAAAGAAATACACAGAAGAATCGCTTGGCGAAAATTATTGGCACTGCTGGGCTGGTGGTCAGCCACCAAAATACAAGGTGTGGTTGGACGGAATCTATATGCTACAGCCGTTTCTTGCCCACTATGCTGCCAAAATTGGTGATACAAAGCAGCTTGCTATTATCAATGAGCGCCTGAACTGGGTTGCTGATGTTATGCTTGCCCCGAATGGCATGTATTATCATGCATGCAACAGCCGTGAGGATGTCTGCGCGTACCACTGGACCCGCGCAATGGGCTGGTATGCAATGGCAATGGTCGATGTAATGGAAGTTCTTCCTGAATGCTATATTGAAGAGAGAAAAGCTGCTTTAAAGCTCTTTGCTGATGGCATGTTAAAGTATCAGGATGAATCTGGTCTGTGGGCAAATTTAGCGGATCAGCCTGTCACCGAGACAAATCGTCTTGAGGTCAGTGGTACTGCAATGATGATTTACATGCTGTTAAAGGGTGTAAGAAAGGGTTGGCTTAACGAGTCCTACCGCGAACCTGCTATCAAAGCATTTAACGCAATTGTAAATACTAAGCTTCACGACAATGTACTGGAAGATATTTACTTAAAGGCAAGTGCAAACAATACCAATAATTATGAGATTCCAGAATATTATCTGCCAGATGAGGGCAAAGGAAGTGGTCCTTTTATTATGGCGTATTCAGAGATGTTATACTTATGAGAAAAAGGCGGCCCAGATTGGACCGCCCTTTTTTGATATACTTAGCACCCTCTCAAAATGCGAACTGTGTCAGTGACTGCCTCGATAATTGTCTCTACCTCTTCTGGTGTATTTTCATAGTCTAGTGTCAAACGAAGGGAACCTCTTGCTGTCTCTTTATCTCTTCCAATTGCAAGAAGCACATGACTAGGATCAAGAAAACCTGATGTGCATGCTGAACCTGATGATGCACAAATTCCTTTGTTGTCAAGTAAGAGCAAGAGTCCCTCTGCCTCTGTATCCGGAAAGCAGAAGTTTACATTTCCCGGAAGACGCCTTGTTTCGTCTCCGTTTAATAGCGCACCTGAAATTTTCTTTAGTCCGTCTATTAACTGGTCGCGAAGCTTTGTCACATAGATGGAGCGCTCTTTTTGAAGTGCACAAGCTTCCTCTAATGCCGCTGCCATTCCCACAATTGCAGGCAAATTTTCGGTTCCAGCTCGCTTTCCTCTCTCCTGTCCGCCACCTTCGATCAGATTGGTCAAAAATACACCTGTTTTTGCGTACAACACTCCGATTCCCTTTGGACCGTTAAATTTATGGGCTGACAGTGACAACATGTCGACCTGATCTTTTTCTATATTGATTGGAAGATGCCCAACTGCCTGCACCGCATCGGTATGAAATAATACACCGTTTTTCCTACATATCGCGCCAATTTCTTGAATCGGCTGAATGGTTCCTATCTCATTGTTTGCATACATAATGGTCACAAGTGCCGTGTCTGGTCGAATTGCCTTTTCAAGCTGACTTGGGTCTACGATTCCAGACTCTCCCACATCAAGAAGAGTGACTTCAAATCCTTCTTTTTCTAACTTTTTTAATGTATGCAAAACAGCATGATGCTCGAATGCTGTTGAGATGATATGCATTTTGCCCTGTCTCTTTCCAATCGCTGCTGCCGATAAAATTGCCTGATTATCAGCCTCGCTTCCGCCGGAAGTAAAATAAATTTCCTTTGGAAGGCATCCTAAACAACGTGAAATTCTTACGCGCGCATCCATCAGCACACCAGATGCCTGCTGTCCCGGTGTATATAAACTTGACGGATTGTACCAATTTTCTTCTATTGCAGACAGCATTGCCAGCTTTGCCGTCTCGCTCATCTTTGTTGTTGCCGCATGATCCACATAAATCATAAACCACTGCTTCCTTTCTGTACGAACCTTTCCTCAATGGGCTTCTATTGAGCCAAATCCATTTGTTCAAGACCATACTGTTTCGCCATTCGATCTATAATGTTTCCATTGTTTTCTTCATCTAGCCAAACGAAGTTTGTATTAATTTTTAGATAACAATTATCCGCTTCTTCTACCGAGATCAAAAGTGCCAAGTCAGAAAGCGTATATGCCAACACAACATCATCTTTCCAATCTGCTGTCATTGCATGCAGTGGGATTCGTTCATGGACAATTCGGGATAAAACACTAGATGCTGCCATCGGATCTACACCATATCCATTCGACACGCTAGCTGCGATTTGTTCTGCCGACAAATAGGAACTTGAAGGAACCTGATAAGCTGTGAGCGTTCCTTTTTCTGATCCGTTTGCGACTTCTTCCATACGAGCCTGTGCAGCATTGACATAGTCTGTGACTTCTGATGATGCGGTGAAAAGTTGTGTTAGCTCATCAATTGGTGTTGTTCCACTGACCATTTCACCGATGATTTCATCGATCAATTGATTAAAAAATGTCGCATCTGCTGGTTCATCCAAGGTAGCAGCTGCTAATAGTCCTTCCGTCTGAGAAGAATCATCTGTCATTTGATCTAAGTAGGAGTAATCAAGTGACCCTAAATTGCTGTTAATCGTAGATCGTTGTGCCAAAACTTCGATTAAAACATCGTCACTGTTATCACTATTTTGATCAGATGGCTCAGCCACTTTCTTTCGCACTGTCTCATAGCTTGCAGCATCTAGCGCACCGACTGTTAGCTCTGTACCGCCTTCTCTTGGAATAAACACGCATAATACCGATGGCAAATCTTCTCCATAATACAGCCACAATCCAACTGTTGCATTCAACTCCATATTTAAATATTGATTGTCTTCAAGCAACGCATAGGCAGCCAATGCTTTTGTATCACTAGAAGTACCTACCATCATCGTTGCAAGTGATCTTGCTATCATGTTGCTGATTTCAGTGGTGTCTGTCAGTGCAATACTTTTTAGATCATCTCCCATCTCTTCCACTGTAAATGAGTCCAAATTGAGCTTCATTAGTTCCGTCGGAACTGCATCTGCAAGTGGTACTGCCTTTTGTATGTATTCCATTAGATCATCTGAAATCATTCTATTCTTAAAGTATTCTGCATCTGAAGCCTTCTTTCCAAGCTTACGCGCATAATAAACGGATTGCTCTGTTAATACTTCGCTTGATTGTGTAGTTTGATCATTTTCTGATGCTGTTTGCTCTAACTGAGCTGGAGTTTGGATAACATTATTGAAGTGAAGTCTTCCTGTTCCAAACAAACTCACAGTTCCAATGACTGCCGCCGCACTCACTCCAATTCCAGTCCATATCATTTTCTGCATGCGCTTTCCTCCTCTTTGTCCTGTCAACTATATAGACAACATTTTTTAATTTTTACTTATTGTTAGCTTACCTTTAGAATTAGCGGCTGTCAATACATTTTTTTTTAGCCACAAAAAAAATGAAAAGCCTCCTAACTGCAAATATCAACTAAATATTTACAGCTAGAAGGCTTTTTTATTTAAAGATTTCAATATTGATTACTTCTTATGTGACTCATTCCACAACTTCTCTGCAGACGGTGTCCAGTTCTTTGCATACTCATCGCACTTGCTGCAAAGGTGCTCTGCACTCTCTGGGCTTTGCATGTCAGTTGATTTTGCCTGTGTCTTTGCTACCATCTCGCGTAACTTCTGCGGATTCTCAAGCATTGGACATGGGCGAAGATGATTCTCGTTAAATGGCTGATTCTCATGATATGCCATAAATAACGGAGACTGCAGACACTCAAGAAGTGTCTTCTCACGAATGTTGCTGTCGGAATAGTGAATGAATACACATGGATCTACATCACCATTTGCATTGATATGCAGATAACGGCGTCCTCCAGCTACACATCCGCCAACATACTCGCCATCATTCTGGAAGTCGATTGCAAAGAGCGGCTTTGTACGTCTGCAATAGCGAACACGGTCATACATCATCTCTCTCTGAGATGGTGTCGGCATAAGCTGTGGTACTGCATCATTTCCAACTGGCATATAGTGGAAATACCATGCAAATAATACACCTTTATCAACAAGCCAATCATAAAACTCATCACTGCTGATACTGTCGCAGTTTGCACTTGTGTAGCAACAGGAAACACCAAACGGAAGCTTCTTTTCTTTTAATAGCTTCATTGCCTTCTCTACCTTCTCGTAGGAACCTTTTCCTCGTCTGCCATCATGTGCTGCCATATCACCTTCTACACTGATTGCCGGAACAAAATTCTTTACGCGAATCATATCATCAGCAAAAGCTTCATCAATCAGCGTTGCGTTTGTAAATGAAAGGAAAATACAATCAGAATGCTTCTTACACAATGCAATCAGATCATTCTTTCTGACAAGCGGCTCACCGCCGGTATAAATATAGAAGTAAATGCCAAGCTCTTTTCCCTGTTCAATAATGCTGTCAATCTCATCAAATGTAAGATTTAACTTATTGCCGTACTCAGCAGCCCAACAGCCTGTACAATGCAAATTACAAGCAGATGTTGGATCGAGAAGAATAGCCCACGGAATATTGCAATTATATTCAGTTCTTAACTTCTCCTGTTTTGGCCATCCAAGAATAGCTGCATTTAAGAAGAAGTTTGAAAATACTGTCTTCACAACCTCTGGATCAACCTCTTCAATGACACGCATGATCAGCTGATACATATTTGATTCTGGATGATCTAAAATATCCCATATTACCTTTCTTTGCTCCTCAAAGCTATCTGGACCTTCTCCTGCAATGCGGTCCACCCAGGTCATAAGCTTCCTTAAATTATCCTTTGGATTCTTCTCAATATAACGGTATGCAGTGGCAATACCCATTTTCTTTAATTCCTGTCCAAACATATCGATTCCTCCCATCTCTTGATTGCAATTCGTATTTTGTGAACTGTAATCCTTCGTGGCTGCATCTTTTGTATAAATGCTATTGCCTTTGAATTGACTTTATTGTACCTATTGTTGGAAATAAAAGGAATAGACAAAAAAAGCACTCTGTTTAAATTTAAACAAAGTGCCTGTTTTGTCTAGCTGATTTCTGTTTTATTTTTTTCGCCTGCCGGTCGCAATGCTTTGCGATCCTTATTTTCAAATGCCTTCAAACTTTGTGCTATGTACTGGCTAGATCCCGTCATGACATACATGATCTTTTCAATATCACCTGTCATCTCACTAATCTCCATGCCTGTCTGAATCCACCGCATCACAAGATCCACCCAAAACAGATCATACATGCGAATCATGAATTCGCGGTTTTCCTCAGAAATATCCACATTCTGAATATATTCAGTTAGAATTTCTTCTACAGCCGGCCGAAAATAATTTTGCATAAAACGGTCAATCTGCATAGGGTTTACAGAATAAAATGCATTCAAAATAAGACGTCTATTATCTTCTTTATTCAGTTCATCAATCACAGCATGAAGCCTATCCTGCCAATTTTTCTTTTCTGCTGTTTCTTTTCTGACGCGCTTTCCTTCTTCCACAAAAATCCATTCCAATAATTCATAAATATCCTGAAAGTTATAATAAAAGGTCTGGCGATTTACACCGCAGGTAGCCACCAGCTCTTTTACTGTGATTTTATCTAATGTTTTTTTCTCCAGCAGCTCTTTTAAACCGTCCGCTAGAAGTTTTTTTGTCGCTATAGCCATGAAAAACCCCTTTCCGAAAAGCGGTAAATCGCTTCATATAGCAAGTATACCGCCATTTTCGAAAAGAGGCAAGTTAAATTCCTATAAACACTTTTATGTTCTTTCTTATTATACATTACTTTGAAAGACCTGCTTCAAGTGTCCGTCTCGTGAAATCCATTCACCTTCGGGCTTTGCTGTAAATATTGGCTTATCCGTGAACTGTAACAGGGCTATGCTGCAAGTATAAGAAAAAACAAAACTAGAGTTGTTTTGTCGAAGCATTGTGTGGTAGAATAAAAGCACAAAATTCAGATTTAGCAACCTGAAAATACAAGATGTGAAAGGATTAAAAAAATGAAGTGGCAAAGAGTTAAATACCAGCTGAACACACCACTTGGTGCAAACGGCCAGAAGGTAACAGCAAGCAAGGCACATACTGAGCTTTCCAAGCAGGCAGCAAAGGAAGGTATGGTATTATTAAAAAATGAGAACAGTCTTCTTCCATTTGAGAAGGGCACAAGACTTGCCGTATTTGGAAAGGCAAGTGCAGATTATGTAAAGGGCGGCGGTGGAAGCGGCGATGTTACCGTTTCATATACAGTAAGCCTTGATGCAGGTTTAAAGGCACTTAGCGATTATGTAAGTGTATATGAGGGCTTATCGTCATTTTATAATAAGAACGTGCGTGACCAGTATGAAAGAGGCGTGGCTCCGGGCATGACTGTTGAGCCAGAAGTTCCGGCTGAGCTTTTAAAGAAGGCAAGAGCTTATACTGATACAGCACTTATTACGATTTGCCGTTTCTCAGGCGAGGGATGGGATAGAACAAGCAGCTATGATAATGGCATCGAGTCAGGTGAGCCTATGTGGAAGGAGTCTCAGAAGGTATTTGAACGAGGAGATTTCTATCTGTCTGATGCAGAACAGCGCATGGTAGAGACAGTAAAGGCTGCATTCCCGAAGGTTGTTGTTATATTAAATGTAGGCGGCGTTGTAGATTCCATGTGGTTTGCAGAGGATCCTAAGATTCAATCTGTTTTAATGGCATGGCAGGGCGGTATCGAAGGCGGTGCAGCAGCAGCCGAACTTCTTTGCGGTATTGGAAGTCCGTCAGGAAAATTAGCAGATACATTTGCAAAGACGCTTGAGGATTATCCATCATCCTATAACTTCCATGAATCACAGGATTACGTGGATTATACTGATGATATTTATGTAGGGTATCGTTATTTCGAGACTATTCCAGGCGCAGACAAAAAGGTTGTATATCCATTTGGATATGGACTTTCCTATACGACATTTAAGTGGGAGCTTGAGCGCGTAGATGAGGCAGAGGATGGCACACTTACAGTTCGCGCAGAGGTAACAAATACTGGAAATCATGAAGGAAAAGAAGTACTTCAGCTTTACGGCAGTGCACCAGCAGGAGTCATTGATAAACCGGCAAAGATTTTGATTGCATATGCAAAGACAAAGCTGCTGCAGCCTGGAGAAAATCAGCTTGTAACCTTAGTTGGAAATGTAAATGATCTGGCTTCATATGATGATCTTGGCGTGCTGCATAAATCTGCATATGTGATGGAGCAGGGTGAATATCATTTTTATCTTGGAAATTCTGTCAGAAATACAGAGGAGCTTGGATTTATCCATACAGAAGAGTCTACAAGAGTGGCAGAGCAGCTGACAGAGTGCCTGGCACCGACATCACTTCCAAAGCGTATGCGCGCAGATGGAAGTTTTGAAGAACTTCCTGTAAGACCGGCACACGATCCAGACAGCGAAGGACTTCTTACAAAGAAGGAAAAGGCAGCAAACGATGGTGTTGCACCAGATGTACGTTTTTCAAAGGGCGAGCGTCTTTGGAACAATAACGAGCGCCGTATGCAGTTTGAGCAAGTTGCAGAAGGCAGCGTAACGCTTGATGAATTTGTGGCACAGCTAAGCAACGAGGAGTTAGCTCATCTTTTAGGAGGTCAGCCAAATACAGGTGTTGCAAATACCTTTGGCTTTGGTAATCTGCCAGAGTGTGGTATTCCAAACTTTATGACAGCTGATGGACCGGCAGGACTTCGTATTCAGCCAGAATGCGGTGTTTGTACAACTGCATGGCCATGTGCAACACTTCTTGCATGCACCTGGGAGCCAGAGATTGTTTATGCAGTAGGTGAGGCAGGCGCAAAGGAGGTAAGAGAAAATAATATTGCAGTATGGCTGACACCGGCAATCAATATTCATCGTACTCCGATGTGCGGAAGAAACTTTGAGTATTACTCAGAGGATCCGTATCTTGTTGCAAAGCAGGCAGGCGCAATGGTACGCGGTATTCAGTCTCAGCACATTGCTGCAACAGTAAAGCATTTTGCACTGAATAACAAAGAAACGAACCGTAAGGATTCAAACTCAAGAGTATCAGAGCGTGCAGCAAGACAGATTTATTTAAAAACATTTGAGCGTATTGTAAAGGAAGCAAAGCCGTGGTGCATCATGTCTTCCTATAACATTGTAAATGATTATAGAGCTTCCGAAAATCATGATCTGTTAGAGAAGATTCTGCGCGATGAGTGGGGATTTGAAGGAATTGTAATGACAGACTGGTGGACATTTGGCGAGCACTGCAAGGAAGTAAATGCCGGAAATGATGTTAAGATGGCAGCTGGAAATCCTGACAACTTGCTGAAAGCACTTGAAAAAGGTCTGTTAAAGAGAGAGACAATGGAGTGCAGCGTAAAGAGACTTCTTGGAGTTCTCTTAAAGATTGATTAAACGTTTCGATTTGAGGATGCCTGTATAATCAGGCATCCTCATTCTGAGAAAAAAGATACAGGGAAGGACTATTTTTATGAAGACAACTATGTGGAACGCAGATTTAGGAAATGGAATGTATAAAAATCCAATACTATATGCAGATTATTCAGATCCTGATGCCTGCCGTGTGGGCGAGGATTACTTTATGATCGCGTCAAGCTTTTGCAATGCACCAGGTTTGCCAGTGCTTCACTCAAAGGATTTGGTAAATTGGAAGGTAGTTAATTATATTCTGCCAAAGGTGCCAGAAGAGCGCTATGATAAGCCAGTGCATGGATGTGGTGTATGGGCACCGGCAATTCGTTATCATGACGGAACATTTTTTGCTTGCTTTCCAATGCCAGACGAAGGTATTTACATGAGTACGACAAAGGATCCGTTTGGAACATGGTCAGAGCCAGTCAATATTCGTCCGGGTGCAGGTTGGATTGATCCGTGTCCATTTTGGGATGAAGATGGCAGAGCATATCTTGTGGCAGGTGTTGCAAAGAGCCGCATCGGATATAAGAGTGTGCTTCATATGATTGAAATGCAGCCAGATGGAATGGGTCTGATAGGAGAAGCAAAAGTTGTCTTTGATGGAAATTTAAATGAGCAGGAAACAATTGAGGGACCAAAGCTGTATAAGAGAAATGGATGGTACTACATCTTTGCGCCAGCAGGCGGTGTAAAAACAGGATGGCAGACTGTGCTTCGCTCAAGAAATATTTTTGGACCTTATGAGTATCGTGTTGTTATGTGTCAGGGTGATAGTCCGGTAAACGGTCCTCACCAGGGTGCATGGGTAGATACCGTGACAGGTGAAGACTGGTTTTTACATTTTCAGGATGTGTATGCAGCCGGAAGAATTATTCATTTGCAGCCGATGAGCTGGAAAGAGGACTGGCCGATTATTGGTATCGCAAAGGATGGAAATGATTATGGGGAGCCAGTGCTTACTTACCGCAAGCCAAATGTCGGTGAGGCTGCGAAAGAGGCTGAAATCTTTGAGCCAGATGCCTCTGATGATTTTAGTAAAAAAACACTTGGTCTTCAGTGGCAGTGGAATGCAAATCCAAAAGAAGATTGGTATAATATTACATCAGAGGGTCTTTGCCTGAATGCGGTTAAGCAAGAGGAAAAAATCAAACATGGTGATTATCCAAATCTTCTTCTTCAAAAGTGGCCTGCACCAGAATTTATCTGTGACACAACACTTTCCCTTGCGGGATTAAAAGCAAACGAAGAGGCTGGTGTGATTTCTATGGGTGTAGAATATGCGCTTCTTTCATTTGCAAGAAATGAGGAAGGTATGGTTGAAGCTTCATTTATCAATGGAAAGCAAAAATATGGAAAGATTCTTGTGGAGAGTACCGAGGAGACAAGTACACAGCTTGGAAAACTAGTGTTTGCAGATGATAGTGAAACTGTAACAGTCCGCATGAGTGTACACCGTGTTGGAACGCAGGATTTAAGCGAGAAGGAAAAGAATTTCCCACTTGAAGAGGTCGTTTTTGAGTACAGCACAAACGGCACAGATTACAAGAAGGCCGGAAGCTATATGGCAGCTGCAGGACGTTGGGTTGGTGTAAAGAGTGGTGTTTATTGTGCAGCCAATCATAGTGAGGCTGTTGGAAGCTGCCTTGTAAAAAAGACAGTTTATAAAAATGTTACTGTTCATGGATAAGCCAACATTGCGGCAAAGCCCGAAGGTGAATGGATTTCACGAGACGGACACTTGAAGCAGGTCTTTCAAAGTAATGTATAATAAAAAAGAACATAAAAGGAGCCTGCTGAGTTTGGTCCGTCGACGAAACCATTGCACCGAAGGGCTTTCGTAGCATGACGCATGAACAGTAACATAAAAATCTGTAAAGCCGAAATTAAAAAAGATACAAGGAGATCTTCAATGAAAAGAACATACAAAAATCCCGTACAGCGCGGCTTTTTTCCAGATCCATCAGTTGTTCGCGTGGGCGATGATTATTACATGGTCAATTCAACCTTTCAGTACTTTCCGGCAATTGCAATAAGTCACTCAAAGGATATGGTGCACTGGGAGTTAATCGGACATGCCATTACAGATCCTGATGAATTAGATCTAAGTGATATACGTGATTCACATGGAATTTGGGCACCTGATATTTCCTACAGCAATGGTCGTTTTATCATAATGGCAACTCTTCGTTTAAATGCAGATGGAAAGCGTGATAATAATGTTATGCGCCGTCAGGTAGTTGTCTCATCAGACAGACCAGAAGGTCCTTATAGCAAGCCATCATGGCTGGAGGTAGACAGCATTGATCCGTCTCATTTTGTAGATGACGATGGAAAGCACTACATGGTTATAAGTCCTGGAATAAATCTTGTCCCAATCTCTGATGACTGTACGCGAGTGACAGGCGATCTAATTTCTGTCTGGCCAGGGACAGGTGAACGATGCCCGGAAGGACCTCATATCTTGCGCCATGGTGATTATTATTATGCAATTCTCGCAGAGGGCGGCACTGGATATGGTCATGGCATAAATGTGGGACGCTCAAAAAATTTATTTGGCCCGTATGAAGCATCGCCATACAATCCTTTAATGAGGCAGCTTGACCCAAACGCACCTATTCAGAGAACAGGTCATGGAAAGCTAATCGAGGATGCAAATGGAGACTGGTGGGTTTACTACTTGATGGGACGACCAAACCGCGGCATCGAAGTTGCAAATGGCAAAGCACCAAAGCCAGGAGAGGTACGCGTGCCGGGCGCCTATACGACAGTGGGCAGAGAGACTGGACTTGATCCGGTAAGATGGTTAGACGATGGCTGGTTTATTATTAACGAGGGCAAAGGCCCAAGCAATGAGCAGACTGCGCCAGATCTGCCAGAGGTAGTTTATCCAAAGTGGCAAAGAGATGACTTTGACAGCGACACACTAGATGTTCACTGGCAGTTCGTTAGAAGACCTGCACCAGGAAATTATTCACTGACAGAACGCCCAGGTCATATGCGAATCTGGACTTTGGATGGTCAGCTCTTTGAGATTCGCGCGAAAAATACGCTGTTGCGAAGAGAGGAAGAACTATCATACACTGCAGTCACAAAGCTTTCATTTGACCCGACAAGAGATGGTGAACAGGCCGGACTTACATGTTACTATAGTACAGCGACATATGCACGCTTCTCACTTTGTTTTGAAGGCGAAAGAAAATTGCAGCTTGTGATAAACAGAAACCACGGCGAAGAGCTGATTGCAGAGGTAAATCATGTAAATAATGGACCGATTTGGCTAAAAGTAGAGGTAGATCGTCTGACAAGACGCTTTTTATACAGCTGCGACGGAGAAGATTGGAGCGAGGCAGGTGTATTAAAAGACTGCATTTACCTGTGCGATGAGGGCGTTCCAGATGATCCAAAGCGCCACACCGGAACACTAGTCGGCATCTACGCCAACAACGGTGGCTGCGGAAGCCGCATTCCGGCAGATTTTGACTTCTTTGAATTTCAGGGAAGAGACATAAATATATAGAAGAAAGAGTAGTAATTTATGGAAAACCGTGATCTGAAAATGGCAGAAAAAATTGCCGCATGCGTAGCAGATAAGGGAGGACGAACATTTCTTGTAGGCGGCTACGTGCGTGATCTTTTAATGGGAAAGCATAGTAAGGATATTGATATTGAAATCCATGGTGTACAGCCAAAAGAGCTAGAGAATATTCTTGATGGGCTTGGCTCTAGAACTGAGATGGGTGCAAGCTTTGGTGTGTATGGTCTTAGAGGATACGATATCGACATTGCTATGCCACGTCAGGAGGAGGCGACAGGACGAGGACATAAAGATTTTAAAATATATGTAGATCCATTTCTTGGAACATATAAAGCCGCAATGCGCCGCGATTTTACAATCAATGCCATGATGCAAGATGTGCTGACTGGAGAGATCATTGATCACTTCGGCGGTCAGGAGGATCTAAAAAAAGGAGTGCTTCGTCATGTAAACCCTCACACCTTTGCAGAAGATCCGCTTCGTGTGCTTAGAGCTGCGCAGTTTGCCGCACGCTTTTCATTTTCTATTGCGCCAGAGACTATTGAATTATCTCAAACAATGGATTTGACAACATTAGCCCATGAGCGTGTGATGAGCGAGCTTGAAAAAGCTTTGTTAAAGGCTGCGCATCCGTCCATTTTCTTTGAACAGATGCACAAAATGAATCAGCTTGACGACTGGTTTTTACATTTAACACAGCTTATTGGAGTAAAGCAGCCTAAAAAGTATCACCCTGAGGGAGATGTGTGGAATCACACTATGCAGGTACTTGACAGTGCAGCCTTACTTCGAAGTAAGGCAGAAAATCCTCTTGGATTTATGCTGACAGCAGTAGTACACGATTTTGGAAAAATCATATCAACAACAGAAGAGAATGGAGAAATTCATTCTTATGATCATGCAAAAAAGGGCGATCCTCTTGTAAAAGAATTTTTAGAGCGCATTACAAATGAGACAAAGCTGATTCGTTATGTCAGAAATCTTGCATCACTTCATATGAGACCTTACGAGCTTGCCAGAGAGCAAGCCGGGAAAAAGGCAACAAATCAGATGTTTGACAGTGCAACAGTGCCATTTGATCTGATTCTTTTTTCAACGGCCGATCAGATGGGAAAGGGAAAAGGACAAGTTATCCCAGAATATGAAGACTTTTTAAAGGAGCGTCTTGACTGGTATCAGTACACGATGGCGCAGCCATGCGTGATGGGAGCTGATTTAATTAAGGCTGGATTAAAGCCGGGACCAAAATTTAGTGAAATTCTCGCATACTCACATGATCTTCATCTTTCAAACGTGCCAAAAGATGAAGCGTTAGCCCAAACGCTTGCATTTGCGCAAAGACTTGCATAAGTGTTAAAAATGACACAACAACTTATACAATATGCACAAAATACAAAGGGCGTTGTACTGCAAAAAGACAGAAAATAAGAAGAAACTTTACATTTTTACAAAAGTCAGATATACTAACGATAGTGCAAGTTTTATAGCGCGGAAAGGAGGAATAGTAAGTTGATACGATATTGTGAAGAGAAAAAGCTGTTTCAGCTGGACACAATAAACACAACTTATGTAATCGGTTTAACACAAGAAGGATATGTAGGTCATGTATATTATGGAGACAGACTTTTTGGTGAAGCAGTCAGCACACTGCTTCGCACAGAGGAGCCGCCATTTACCCCATCGAAAAATTTGAGAGAAAAGTCTGCTTTTCTTGATTTCTTTCCAATGGAATATCCGACTGGCGGGATCGGTGATTACAGAGAGAGCTGTCTTGATGTGCGAAATGAAGCAGGAAGCAAGGCAGCAGAAATTCTTTATTTCTCCCACGTCATCACAAATGGTAAGCCTCGCTTAGAAGGTCTTCCAGCATCATTTGGAAATGACGACGAAGTACAGACACTTGTGATTACTTGTAAGGATTTGGTACTTGGTCTGTCCGTTGATCTAATGTATTCTGTTTTTGAGAAGGAAGATGTAATTGTCCGCAGTACACATGTCACCAATGAAGGTTCACAGACGCTTCGTTTGGAGAAGGTTTACAGCGCTTGTCTGGATATGGACAATGAAAACTTCGAACTTTTAAATCTGCATGGCTCATGGGCAAGAGAGCGCCACATTCAAAGACGTGAGCTCGCTTACGGAAAGCAGCTGATGTCCTCATTAAAGGGAGAATCCAGTCATCAGGAGCATCCGTTCCAGGCACTTGTCACAAAGGGGTGCGATCAGGAACACGGTAAGGTTTACGCAATGCATTTTGTGTATTCTGGAAACTTTATCGCGCAGACAGAACGTACACAGTTTGACATGGTGCGTATGGTCATGGGAATTTCAGCTGAGGAATTTTGCTGGCAGCTTACGCCTGGTTCATCATTCCAGGCACCAGAGGTAGTTTGTGTTTACTCCTCAGAGGGTCTTGGAAAGATGTCCAGAAGTTATCACGATTTTTATCGAAGCCACATGATTCGCAGTCCGTATAACCATAGCAAGCGTCCGATCCTGATCAATAACTGGGAGGCGACATATTTTAATTTCGACACACAAAAGCTTCTTGCAATTGCAAAGGAAGCAAAGGCGTGCGGAATTGAAATGCTCGTCATGGATGATGGATGGTTTGGTCATCGAAATAATGATGACAGTTCACTTGGCGACTGGAAGGTAAACACAGATAAGATCAAGGGCGGCCTGAAATATCTTGTTGATGAGGTTAACAAGATTGGTCTGGAGTTTGGTATCTGGTTTGAGCCGGAGATGATTTCTCCTGATTCAGATCTGTATCGTGCGCATCCGGATTGGGCAATCCATATCGACGGCAGAGCTGCAACACAGAGCCGTTGCCAGTATGTGCTAGACTTATCACGAAAGGAAGTAAGAGACTATGTTTACGATCAGGTTTCTGCTATCCTTCACAGTGCAAATATCCGCTACGTTAAGTGGGACATGAATCGTCAGTTAAGCGACCTTGGAAGCAGCTATCTGTCAGCAGATCATAAAGAAGAGCTGTTCCACCGCTATGTTTTGGGCGTTTACGAGCTGCAGGAGCGTCTTGTCACAGAGTTTCCAAATCTGCTTTTAGAAAATTGTTCTGGCGGTGGTGCAAGATTTGATCCAGGTATGCTGTATTACTCGCCGCAGATCTGGTGCTCAGATGATACAGATGCAATTGAGCGTCTGCTTATTCAGGAGGGAACTTCACTGATTTATCCGCTTTGCTCAATGGGTGCACATGTAAGCGACTGCCCGAACCATACAGTCGGAAGAGTTACCCCATTTGAGACAAGAGGTCACGTGGCACTTGCCGGAACCTTTGGATACGAGCTTGATGTAACAAAGATTCCGAAAGAAGACCGGGAACAGATTCCACAGCAAATTGCGATGTACCATAAATATCATGAGCTTGTTCGTGAGGGTGATTATTATCGCATCGCATCCTATAGTGAGAATCATCTGTACGATTGTTGGGCTGTATCGGCAAAGGATAAGAGCGAAGTGCTTGTCACCTATGTTCAAGTTCTTTCAACGCCAAATGCACACAGCAGAAAACTTTATTTAAAAGGCTTTGAGCCACAGGCCGTATATCGTCTCGAAGAGACAGGAGAAACCTTTACAGGAGAAATTCTGGAAAAATACGGCTATCTGATTCGTCCATTATGGGGCGATTTTCGCAGCAAACTGCTGCACTTTACAAAGATTTAAACGTAAAACAGAAACTAAAAATATTGCGAATGCGTACTATGATACAAAAAGTATCAAGTGGTAAATGTGACACTTGTCTTTTTATTACTGGTGTAGTAAATTCTAGGTGTGAAATTCCTATTGGAGGAGACAGGTATCTGGTACGCGTAGAAAGGTGTGTCAGAATATGGAGAGAGAACCATTAAGTGCTTGTGAAGCTATGATTATGAAAGTAATCTGGGATCAAAAAGGAGATATTTCAGTTCCGGAGCTGATTGATTTGATCCAGGAGCGTTACAAGAGAGATTACAAGAGAACAACAGTAGTAACCTTCCTTACCCGCTTAAACGGAAAGGGTTTCATTAGCTCTCGCCGTGCAGGCAGAATTTCTTACATTCACGCAGAAAAGAGCGAGGAAGAATACAAGGCAAAGCTCTCAGCGCGCGAGGTTAATTTCTGGTTCGACGGCAAGCCGGCCGAGTTCATCGCAGCACTTTCAAACAACCAGTCTCTTTCTAAAGAAGATATCAAACAGATAAGAGGCTTGTTGGATGAAATGGATCAATGATGTAGTATTTGCAATTTTGGCAGCACATGTCTGGGGCAGCCTGATGCTATTTGTTTGGCTGCAGACAGTAAAACGACTAGAGAACAAAGGATATACGCGGCTATTATTTTATCTGCTGCGTGCCGTAATTGTGGCATATCTTTTGCCTCTGGGACTAGGAGCAGTATTGATAATCAATGAGATATTGGTGTTAGACGGACGATTTATGCAGACTACGCCTGTTATTACAATGATTTGTCTGCTGCTATTTGTGATTTGGATTTTAGGCTTTTTCGCAAACTTTGAATCGCTGCAGGAAAAATGGGATATGACAAGGCACTGCTTTAGCGATGCGCTTCCAGCATCAAGAGAGCGGCAGATGCGCTTTCAGGAAATCTGCAGACAGACAAAAATGCGTTCTGGACGCGTTATGTTATGTGAGAAGGCAGGGATTCGCTGCGGCGGAATCACCGTTGGCGTTGTCCATCCAAAGATTGTGCTGCCAGAAGGCAAAACGGATGAATTCGTGGAGCGTGTTACAATGATTCACGAACTAGTCCACTACACACGCAAAGATATCTGGTTTTTGACGGCAGCGAAGGTCGTTGAAGCTATCCACTGGTTCAATCCATGGACAAGAGGTCTGGCAGCACAGATGAGTCAATGGAATGAATATGCCTGTGACTGGGAGGTCTGCAATAAATACCTAGGAAATATTAAAGCATATTTAGAGGTATTGTATCGTGTCTCTATGCAGGGACAGGACGATAAGGCAGACATGTATTCCTCAATAGGAACGCAGCCTATGAAGTTAATCGGGAGGATGGAAAAAATGATCAATATGAAAAATGCAATGAAAAAACCAAAAATCTTTGGCGTACTCGCAGCAGTCGCTGTTTCATTTACCTCAGCAGGATCTGCACTCGCTTCAACTGGTATCTTAGCAGGCGGATATCGTGCGCTGTATGAATTGACAGATGTGGAAGAAGACGAAGCTGGCATTCAGGTACTTGGAGATATAAATGTAACTGCAGATAATATAGTTCCTCAGGATAACAGCAATATCAATCCAGAAGACTACGTAAATACAGGCATTGAATTTATTGATGTGCTTCCAATTGACGGATATACATCGGAGAAAGATCAAAGTGATATTGAGTTAGCAGCATCAGCTAATTTTGACTGGTCTTTGCCAAGTGATTTTATGAGAACCACAAAGGACTTTTGGGCAACTAGTTCACATCATATTACAGTTGGAGGAACGATTACACCAACTGGAAAAATTCTTCGTGTCGGTATAATAGAGCCAGATGGAATCCGCAGATGTATTTATGCGACGGGAAACTTTTCCTATAATTTCCCACTCGATAAGACAGGCTTTTACTGTGTCTACGCCATTAACGACAACAGTGAGGTAGTAAATCTGTCCGGAACATATTCGACATATTAACTTAACTTTCGCAGAGTCAAAAGAGCATACAAGCAGGGGGAGCGCAGCAAAGAGGGCAAAGTTTAGACATAAGGAAACGTGACAGCAAAAAAAGCTGCGGGATAAAATATAATAAAGCAAAACAGCTATCTGGTATCAAAAAGGTATCGGGTGGCTGTTTTTTTAAACTCAGAATAAGAGAATAACTGCGTCCGTGAAATATTTTTTCATCAAGGATTCTCCTAAAAAAGCCGAATAAATACATGTACAGAGCTGCCCGTAAATGATAAGATGATACTGTTCACAGATTTGTGAACTATGAAGAAAATCGTAACTATTCAGAACCCCATTCGCAAAATCGCATCTTCGATGCTTCTATTTTGCTCATGTGGTTACCTCGCCATATAAAATT
>JABLTR010065793.1_pt1 | contig 18791 bp, 19 predicted proteins | sample 7160071 | NCBI WGS metagenome assembly JABLTR01 (sample SAMN14651230, study PRJNA627086) | human gut metagenome | isolation source: feces | host: Homo sapiens | reverse complement strand
GCTTTGGGGACGATGTCCAGAGGGAAATCTCTTGTGTTGGAGAGCAGCCCGGCCCCAAAGTCGAAGAAAGGGCAGTAGGCAAAGGCGCCGCTCCGCCGGAGGACGGCAATGTTGTTCAGGTGCCTGTCTTCGTTGCCAAAGAGCATATCCGCCTCGAACAGAGCGGTGAGGTATTCTCCAAACCGGTCAAGGCCTGTGAGCTGCCGGGTGGTGTCCGCCATCCACCGCACCCGGCTGGCAAGGTTGGGCAGGCGGGAGACTTGGGCTTGCCAGTCGGGCCCCACCCCTTTGCGGAACAGCTCCGCCAGGGTGAGGATGGCCTCTCCTTCCTGGAGAAAGTCCGGGCTGGAGCAGCCGGTTCGCTTGCAACCGTGAACTTCCAGCTGCTCCATGCGGTAGGGAACGAAAGAAAAGCCCAGTTCCCTCAGGTTGGTTTGTTCCAGCAGCCGGGAGGCTACCGTCTCCGCCAGGCCTTCGTAGCCGAACAGATCCAGCTTGTACCAGCGGCCGCCATCCCGCCACTTTTCCTGGTTGCCTTTGGAGGAGGTCTCTGCAATACGTTTTCCTGTGGTCAGTTTCATGGCCATGCTCATCCCTCCACAATGTCCATCCAGCAGTTGTCCTCTGCCATGCGCCCCTGGGTCTTGCGGACAATGGCCATGGGATCGTAGTGATCCAGGCCCAGCTCTCTCAAGTAGTACTGCAACCCGTCCCGCTGGCGGGGAACGCACCGCTCCTCCAAGAAATTCTCCAAGTCCTCCCAGGTGGGAGACGTGTTCACCCCAAAGGCAGTGGACAGGGAATCGTCCACCAGGTTTTCCACTGCCAGGCAGCGGGTCACCTTGTCCGCGCAGATTTTGGTGCACAGAGTGTCCCCGTCATAGTAGTGGAGGCGGAGCAGTTCATGGCCCAGGCGCCGTGCTTCTCTCAGAAACGCCTCGTAGCCGGAGGGCCCAGGCCGTCGAAGGGTGACGCACTCCCCGTCAAATTGCAGCAGCACTTCCCGGTCGTTCTCGGTGATACCCAAGCTCTTCATCCAGGCGGAGGGCAGCGCCACCCGGTAGCCTTTGGAATGGGCCCCGGCGTTGCCCCCTGCCCTGTTGATGAGAATTTTCGCCTTGCGTTCTTCCATGACCATCACCTCTGCTATTAGTATATACATTGGACACCAATAAAGCAAGAAGTTTTCATCGGCGGGAACGAAAGTGCCGCCTGGAAAGCAGGCGACGGCATACACTTTAGCTTCCTCATTTCCCGACAGTTGTGGCAGAGTGCAGGATGTTCCTCCCAACCCCTTTTCAGTTTTCTTCCCCCTAGCTTTATCTGTTGGTTCTGTTTTTATGAACACTACTCCCACCTTTTTCCTCGGTGGGAGCTTTTGTGTTTCCCATTCCCTGCGGGATTGGGGGGAAGAACGGGGCCGCCTCGCTGCAAAAATACGCCGGTGCATAACAGGAGAGCCGGCCCTTGCCGGGGGAAAAATCTTCCGCGCTTTCCAGATTGTCCCGCCATCGCTCCAGGCGGTTTGGGAAAGCCCTTGGGGTTTGAATTTCCATGCAATCTGGAATATAAAACACTGCTCCCACCTTTTCTCTCGGTGGGAACTTTTGTGTTTCCCATTCCCTGCGGGATTGAGGGAATAACAGGGCCGCCCCTCCGAAAAAATGCGCCGGTGCATAACGGGAGAGTCGGCCCTCGCCGGGAGAAAAATCTCCTGTGCTCTCCGGATTGTCCCGCCATTGCCCCGGGCGGTTTGGGAAAGCCATTGGGGTTTGAATTTCCATGAAATCCGGAATATAAAACACTGCTCCCACCTTTTCTCTCTCCGGCGGGGGCGGGAATGAAAAAATAAAGGAGATGATTCTATGGAAGAGAGAAATCTGCAAGCCATTGACGGCGCCACCTTGATGGGCCTTTATCTGGAGCCCACCCGCTTCTGTGTGGACACGCTGCTGCCCCAGGGGGTGTGCTTCCTGGGCGGGGCGTCCAAGATTGGCAAGTCCTGGATGGTGCTGGACTGGTGCGTTCGCATCGCCAAAGGGGAGCCGGTGTGGGGTCTGCCCACCCAGAAGGGAACCACCTTGTACCTGTGTCTGGAGGACACCCTCCGCCGGGTGCAGGATCGGCTGAACCGCATCACCGACGAGGTGCCGGGAAACGCCTACTTCTCCGCCCAGGCGGAGACCATGGCCGGCGGCCTGCTGGAGGAGATCCGCCGCTTTGTGCGGGAACACCCGGACACCGTGCTGGTGGCGGTGGACACCTTCGCCGTGGTGCGTGCCCTTGGCGGGGACCAGACCTACGGCAGCGACTATCAGGAGGTGCGCCAGCTGAAAGCTTTGGCGGACGAGCTGAAGATCACTTTGCTGATGGTGCACCACGTCCGCAAGCTGGGGGACAGCGACCCCCTCAACCGGCTCTCCGGCACCACGGGCATTGTGGGGGCGGCGGACACCGTCTTGATCCTGGAACGCAGCCACCGCAGCGCGGACTGCGCCACCTTCTACGCCACCGGCCGGGACACGGAGTACCGGGAGATGGAGCTGCGCTTCCACCGGGAGACCTGCTCCTGGGAGCTGCTCTCCGACACCTTGGAGCAGCCGGAAAAGCGATTGCCCCAGGAGATGCAGTCCCTGGTGGGCTTTATGAAAAAGGTGAAAACCTACAAGGGAGGCAACGGCGACTTCGCCCAGGCTTTCAACCAGTACGCCGGGACGCAGCTCACCGCCAAGGTGCTGAAACAGCTGATGAAACAGTGGCGGTTCTGCCTGGAGGACCAGGGAGTGCGCTTTGTGAACCGCCGCAGCAACGGCCGCCGGTTGGTGGAGGTGTTCTACACCCCTCCCGGTGACGAGGGTGACGGCGGTGACGCAGAAACCCCTGGGAGCGGGAAAAGCCCGGCTGCGCCCCTGTGAGGCCTCTGTCCGCCCCTGGAGCGCCCGGTGGAATCCCACCCCGCCCAGGCCCGGAAAAGGCCCCTGTGGGGCCGCTGGGGGCCGGTTTTGGGGGAGACAGCGGGCATGGGGAAGCTGGCAAAACCGGTGGGGAGGAAACCGCCGTCCCTGCCGTTCCTTGCGGCCCTGGCAGGAGCTGAGAGGGACGCAAAACCTTTCCCGTTCTAGGCAGGAAACCTCCGGGATAAAAGCCTTTTTCCCGGACTTTAGTCCGGGGCAAGCAGAGCGCCCGGCTGTCCTGCCTGGCACTGGTTTTGGGGGCCTCGCCCCCCTGCCCCCGATTGTTACAAACAAGGTGCAAAAAGAGAAAGGAGACGACACATGGCAAAACCAAGAAAACGAAATCAAACTTTGACCGTCCGCCTGACCCAGGCGGAGAAAGAGCGCATCCAGACCCAGGCCAAGAAAGCCCGGCGCAGCGTCACCGACTACCTGGTGGCCCTGTCCTGGGAGACGCCCATCTGCCTGGGGCCGGACACCCGTCCCTTGCTGGTGGAGCTGAAACGCATGGGCAGCAACGTGAACCAAATCGCCCAGAAGGTAAACGCTGGGGCTTTCACCTCCTACAACTTCCAGGAGGTGGTGGACCAGCTGGGCGCGTTGCACGAAGCGCTGTGCCGCCTTACCAGGAGCAGCCCATGGCAACGGTGACGTATATCCCGGAGAAGAAGCAGTCCCTGGGGGCCATGAAAGGGGTGATGAGCTACGTCTGCCAGGAGAAAAAGACCAGGGACCCGGTCACCGGCCAGCGGTTTGTCACCGGCGTCCACTGCCTGGGAGACAATGCCTGCCAGGAATTTCTGGCCACCAAGCGCACCTATGGCAAGACGAAGGGCATGAACTTCTACCAGTACGTGCAATCCTTCTCTCCAAAAGAGACGGTGACTTTGGAGAAGGCCCACGCCATCGCTTTGGAGTTTGCCCAAAAAGCTTGGCCGGGCTTCGAGGTGTTGGTGGCCACTCACCGGGACGCCGGGCACCTGCATTCCCACTTCGTGGTGAACTCCGTCAGCTGGGAGACAGGCTTGAAGCTGCGGCAATCCCCCAAGACCTTGCAGACCCTCCGGGCCCTGAGCGATGAGATTTGCGCCGCCCAGGGGCTCTCGGTATTGCCCCGGTATGAGAAGCCGGGGGCCAAGCTCTCCTCTCGGGAGTACCGGGCTGCCCAGAAGGGGGAGAGCTGGAAGTTCCGGCTGATGGGGGCCATTACCCAGGCCATGGAGCGCAGCGGCACCCGCCGGGACTTCCTCCGCGCCATGGAGCGCCGGGGTTACCAGGTGGCCTGGGAGGACAACCGGAAGTACATCACCTACACCACTCCCGGCGGACGAAAGTGCCGGGACATCTGGCTACATCAGGACAAATTCAGAAAGGAGAACATGGAGTATGAATTCACCATCCGAGAAGAACACCTCCGACAGCTTGCTGCAAGCCTTGTTGGAGAAGAACACCCAAGACCTGGCGGAGATCCAGCTGAAACCCTACACCCCTACGGTGTACGCCATTCCGGACACCATTTGGACAGCTATGATAAATCTATTGCAGAACGCCGCCACCTTCCAGCCCACCCTGTACCAGAAGCTGCAGCCTCTGGCCACCTGGGAGGAGGTGCAGGAGCTGGCAGCCCAGATGGGGGAAACCCAGGAACAGACCGTGCAGAAAGCCCTGTCGCTGGTGGCCCAGACCAACCGGCAGGCCCTGTCCCAAATCCAGGAGGAACTGGAGAAGGAGCAAGCCAGCCGGGAGACGTTCCATCAACAGGTTGGGAAGGAGCAAGAGCGGTTTACTTCCAAGCTGTCCGAAGAGTTCTCCGCCTGGAAGAACGAGCTGGAGGACTTTCAGCAGCAGACGGAGCGCCGGTGGCGGCAGCTTCGCCGGAGGTTTACCCTGGGGCTGCTGCTCTCCTGGGCCTTGGCCTGCGGGGCGTTGTGGATGCTGCTGCGGTGATGGAGAATGAGGAGGAGGACGAAGAACAGCGCCGGGAGCGCATCCTGGCGGAGGAAAACGGCCAGGACTTGGGCGCCGCCCTGGGAATTGTCCTGGGGCTGGCTTCCACGTTGTTGGAGGACGAGGACCCTCTTCCCCAGGAGGAGGGCCCTGCTTTTACTATGTGATCGCAAAGGAGGCAGCGTTGACCAAACGAGAAATTACAAAATCCCTGAAGGAGTATCCGGCGGCCCTCACTGTGAAGGAGCTTTCGGAGATTCTGCGGGTGAGCACCAAAACCGTGTATAAACTGCTCAAGGAAGGAGCCCTCCCCGCCTGCAAGGTAGGCCGGGAGAACCGGGTGGCTAAGGCGGAGCTGGTACACTTCCTGCGGGAGCGTGACAAAAGGGGCACGAACCCCAAATGTGTCCAAACTGATAACTCTTGAGAAAAGGGGTGGACTTCCGGCGGGTTTTGGAGTATGGTTCCGGTTGCCGGAAACAAAAAACAAGGAAAGGAGCGAGGCAGCATGGCAGCGAAACCTCACTTTGCCGCCAGCGTGCAAAGCAAGAAAGGGCGGCTCTACGCCGTAATGCAAGTGAAAAAGGACGGAACCACCAAGCCGGTGTGGCGGGCTCTGGGCCTGCCCGAGGGGGCCAACAAGACCAAGGTGAACAAGGCTTTCCGGGAGGTGGTGGCCCAGTATGAGCAGGAGTTCTGGGAGGAGCAGGAGCGGGGAGGCCGTCCGCCGGCGGATATCCCCGTGTACGACTACCTGGTGTCCTACCTGAAACGGGCGGAGCCGGAGCTGCAAAAGAACACCATCGTCAGCTACCGGAGCATGACCAACGGGAAGATCCGCCGGTACTTTCAGCGCCGGCCCCAGCTCACCGTGGGGAACTTGAAGCCCCAGGACATCCAGGACTTTTACCAAAGCCTCTTCGCGGACGGAGTGGTGGCCAACACGGTCATCCACTACCACGCCCTGCTGCGGCGGGCCTTCCAGCAGGCCTTTAAGGAGGAGCGAATCGACGCCAACCCCTTCGACCGGGTGGGACGGCCCAAAAAGAACAAATTCCACGGGGAGAATTACACCCAGGAGGAGCTGCTCACCCTGCTGAACCTGGCCAGAGGGGACGTGATCTACCCGGCCATTCTCCTGGCAGGGGCCATGGGCCTGCGCCGCAGCGAAGCCTTGGGCGTGCGGTGGTCGCGGATTGACTGGGAGAAGCGCACCGTGCTGCTGGACACCAAAATCGTGGAGTACCGGGAAAACGGGAAAAAGAAAGTGGAGCCGGTGGAGGAGATGAAGAACAAGTCCAGCCGCCGCACCCTGCCTCTCCCCGACCCGGTGGTGGAGATGCTCCAGGTGCAGAAAGAGCACCGGGAGGTGTACCGGAAGATGTTCCAAGGCAGCTACAACGCCCAGTACCTGGACTATGTGTGCGTCAACCAGCTGGGAGAGCTGCTGCGCCCCAGCTATGTCACCGACCACTTCCGGGAGCTGCTGGAGAAGTACGGCCTGCGGCACATCCGCTTCCACGACCTGCGCCACACTTTCGCCAGCCTGCTCATCAACCAGGACGTGCCGCTGATCAACGTGTCCAACTTCCTGGGCCACTCGGACCTCTCCACCACCGCCAACATCTACGCCCACCTGGACAAGGCCAGCAAGCAGGCCAGCGCCGCCGTGATTTCGGACATTCTCCAGGGGGAGAACCGGCACGCCCAGCCGAAGGGCGAACCAGAAACCAATACAGACAGACAAACGTAAAGGGCGCCCCGCTTTGGGACGCCCTCATTGTATAGGAGGTGAATGTACATGAAAGAGAAGCAAAGGATGGAAAGCTGCCGCGGGCCGCCTAGTTACTGCAATTCCTGTTCCAAAGTTTGGAACAGGGGATCGTCAAAAAATTGAGTGATGGTCATGTCCAGCCCATCGCAGAGTTTCTTCAACGTGATGACGGACAAATCCCGGCGGCTGGGGCTCATCAGGCTGTACACCGTGGAGGGAGTAACCCCGGAGCGGTTGGCCAGTTCGTTGTAGCGAATATTGCGTTCTCTGCAAATCTGCTGCAGCCGAAGAACGATGGCGTCTTTAAGGAGCATGTTCTTCCCGCCCAAAAAGATAATCGAGAGAAACACCCAGCACCTTGGAGATGGCATCAATCTCAATGTCCGTTACTGCTCGGTGGCCGTTCTCAATCCGGGACACAGAACCGCGGCAAGTATATACCGCCATCAGTTCCAGCTTTTCTGAAAGCTGCTTCTGGCTGAGCCCTGCCCGAACACGGGCTTCTTTAATGCGGGGACCGATGATATTCAACTGCTCTGTGTCGAGAATTCGCTTCATAGCAAGCCGCTCAAGAACCCTGTGGTTCAACCGGAATAGGCCCATGCTCCTTCTCAAATTCAGCCACACGCTTTTTCAAGTATTGCTCGATTTCCTTGTTGGCGGAGCGGCCTTCCGACTCCGCAATGTAGCGGAATTTTTGAAACAGCAGCCGGTCTACCCGCAGTGTGTAGCGCAGAAGTTTGTCATCCATTATACGGAACCTCACAGTCGTCATAACGCTATTATGACCTCATTATAGTGAAATAATTGCGTCATAACGAAAGTGGTGGTAATATGGTGTTAAATTGACGAATTATTTTTGGGAGCTGTGTTGTTATGAAACTTGCCATCATTGGTTCCAGAGGGTTGTGGGTGGAGGATTTGGGGGCATACCTTCCTCCTGGGGTGACGGAACTAGTCTCCGGCGGGGCGAAAGGAATCGACACCTGCGCCAGGGAGTACGCGCTGTCCCATGGCCTGAAGCTGACGGAGTTCCTGCCGGACTACCGCCGGTATGGACGGGCCGCGCCCCTGGTTCGGAACCGAGAGATCGTCGCCTATGCCGACCAGGTGCTGGCCTTCTGGGACGGCAAGTCACCAGGCACCAAGTATGTGATCGACCAATGCAAAAAGCAGAAGAAAACAGTGACGGTTCACCTGCTGTGACCGCCACGGAAAAGAGGAAACTATGGAAATCTATCCCATGCTCACCGGCAGCCAGCTGCGGCAGTATTTGCACATCTCCACCCGCAAGCTGAAGTACCTGATGGACCACGACTACATCCCCCACGAGGACACAGGTCAGGCCACCTACCGGTACCGTGTCCGCTGGGAGGACGCGGTGGAATTTAAGCGCCGCATGGAGGAGGAGCCCGGCTTTCTTGGGGAGCTGGCGGGACAGTTCAGCTCCCACCATCCCCCCAAGCCCAGGCCCAAGCGGGAGCCGGCTTTCCAGCCCACGCCGGAGAACTGCCAACAGTTTCGGCAGTGGCTGGCCCAGCGCTGGGCAAATGAGCCAGACGCCCTGCCCATCCAGCGAGCAGCCCAGCTGCTGGGCCGCAACCCCCAGACCCTCCACCGCTGGATAAAGGAGGGCAGCCTCCAGGCGGTCCAGGTGGGACGGAACCAACTGTGCAGCAAGGAAGAGCTCCTCGCTTTTTTGGCCACGCCGGAGAGAGCGCTTGGGTGCCGGGAGCTGGTGGGGGAGTTTTTGGCGGAGACGCAATAAGCATTGCATAGAATAGAGGGAGAAGGCCAGCGTCTGAAGGGGGCAGCTGCTGGCTTTTTCCTTTGCTGTTTTCTTGTGCTTTTTTGTAAAGTGTGATAGAGTTATATTGAGTTATTATAGGCAGGAGTGTGGGCAAGATGGCGGCTGTGAATCCGATTTTATGGGGAATCCATTCCATGGATGATTTCCTTTTTCTGAATCAGAATCTCATTGCACTGGGCTGGGAGGAAATGGAGGATCTTTCCACTTTACCTCAGTCTCGGGATGCTTTTAAGGAACGTTATATGGCAGCTTTCCCTAATGCGAAGAAGGGCGCTGTTGCCAATAGCGCTGGGATGCTCTACCGGTTTGTGTGGGAGATGAAGGAAGGCGACTACATTGTATTTCCCTCTAAAATGGACAGGAAAATCAATTTGGGCGTGGTCACAGGGCCGTACTACCATGTTGCCGGTACTAGATACCCCAACCGACGGAAAGTGAAGTGGCTAAAATCTTTGCCTCGCACTTCCTTTTCCCAAGGGGCTCTCTACGAGGTAGGATCTGCTTTGAGTTTTTTCCAGGTGAAAAATTATGAGAGTGAATACTTGAAGGCCCTCGATCACGATTTTACAGGGGAGGTGCTTTCTCCAGAGTCTGATGAAACCGTGGTGCGAACCGCCCAGGAGATTGTGGAGTCCACCAAGGATTTTATTCTGAAGGAGCTCAGTAAGAACTTGAAGGGATACGACTTGGAGGAGTTTGTAGAAGATCTTCTAAAAGCCATGGGGTATCGGACACAGTGTTCCCCTCACGGTGGCGACCGGGGAATTGACATCACAGCCTACAAGGATGAGTTGCCGCCGCGGATTGTTGTACAGGTGAAAAGCCAAGATGGCGATATACGGGAAACCACCATTCAATCGTTGAAGGGCGCCATGCGGGAAGGAGATTATGGTTTGTTTGTCACCCTTTCTGACTACACCAAGAACGCCAAAAAGTATCTGGAGAATACGCCTATCATTCGAGGCATCAACGGGGACGAGCTGGCAAATCTGGTGTTGAAGTATTATGAGCAGCTGAGTCCCAAGTACCGCCGTATGATTCCTTTGGAGATGGTGTACGTCCCCGTGCCGGGGGAGGAATAAAACATAAACTAAACGGAACGATGAGTGCGTTTGCTGACAATTTTACTTTTGAAAATGTCCAGGACTTGCGAGGATGGTGAGCTGTGATGAAAAGTAATTTTGAATTTCTTGATAAAGAGTTTCCTGTGTTATCCCAGTTCGGGAAAAAAGCAGAAGCATATCTTTATTCAGATTCAAATTCCTGCTTGATGAAGTTAGGGATGATCGGCGAAACAATCGTGAACTTGATGTTTACTTATGATCGGATCATGCCTCCTTCTGAAAATACAGCGGTCAATCGGATCGGCGTACTGTTCCGAGAGGGCCTCCTCACGCAGGATCTTGTGGATATTCTTCATGCGCTACGCAAGGTGCGCAATAAGGCGGTACATGAGAACTACTCCTCCGTTGAAGAGGGGAAAGTGCTGCTTCAAATGGCGCACAGCTTATGCGAATGGTTCATGCAGACCTACGGTGACTGGAACTATCAAGCAGTTCCTTTTGTGATGCCGACTGACTCGCAGGAGCAAGATATTGCAGATACTGACGACGCACAGGAGGAAAGTCTGGTCAAAGAAGCGGAAGAAAAGGCTGCCGCTTCTGGTTCTGTCACAAAAGAAAAACGCCGCCAGCAGGCAGCCAGGGCAGCCAGCCAGCGACAAAAGACAGAAGCAGAAACGCGCTACATTATTGACCAGCAACTCCGTCAAGTGGGCTGGGAGGCCGATACCGAGAATCTGCGTTTCTCTAATGGCACTCGCCCAGCCAAAGGTCGGAATCTTGCCATAGCTGAGTGGCCCACCGACTCAACTGTGGGAAATCATGGCCGCGCTGATTATGCCCTTTTTATTGGTCTGCAATTTGTCGGTATCATTGAGGCAAAAGCGGAACACAAGGACATTCCCTCCGTGATCGACTATCAGGGGAAAGACTATCCCCGGAATATTCGTGTTGACGATGCCCAATACCAGGTGGGAACCTGGGGCAGCTATAAAGTACCGTTCACTTTCGCAACCAATGGCAGGCCGTATCTGGAGCAGTACAAAACAAAGTCTGGTATTTGGTTTCTAGATCTTCGCAAACCCTCTAATGTGCCAAAGGCTTTGCGGGGGTGGATGAGCCCGGAAAACCTTCTGGACCTGTTGGGTAAAAACATCGACGCCGGCAATCGGGCGCTGGAGCAGATGCCCTTTGATCAGTTGCGGGATAAGGATGGACTGAACCTCCGCGATTATCAGCTGCGGGCTATTCAGGCAGCGGAGCAGACCATCATGGATGGGAAAAATACAGCTCTGTTGGCCATGGCCACCGGTACCGGCAAGACTCGGACGGTGCTGGGCATGATCTACCGTTTCTTGAAAACGGGCCGTTTCAAGCGCATCCTGTTCCTGGTGGACCGCACCGCTCTGGGAGAGCAGGCATTGGATGTATTCAAAGAGGTCAAGCTGGAGGATTTGATGCCGCTGGCGGACATCTATAACATTAAGGGACTGGAAGACAAAGAGATTGAGCGGGAGACCCGTATCCAGGTTGCCACCGTACAGGGAATGGTGAAGCGTATTCTCTACAATGACGGGGAAACCATGCCTGCAGTCAATGACTATGACCTGATTATCATAGATGAGGCTCACCGGGGCTATCTTCTGGACAAGGAGATGGGAGACACCGAACTTCTCTACCGGGATCAGCGGGATTACCAGAGCAAATACCGCAGCGTGATCGAGTATTTTGATGCGGTAAAAATCGCACTGACCGCGACTCCTGCCCTCCAAACCACCGAGATTTTCGGCCAGCCGGTTTTCAAGTACACCTACCGTGAAGCGGTTATCGAAGGATATCTGGTGGATCACGACGCTCCCCACGATCTCCATACCAAACTGCGGGATGAAGGCATTCACTATCAATCCGGCGATACCGTCACTGTCTACGATCCGGTGACCGGGGAGATCACCAACAGCGAACTGCTGAACGATGAACTCAACTTCGATGTGGAGCAGTTCAACAAGAAGGTTATTACCAGGCCCTTTAACGAGGCGGTGCTGGCCGAGATTGCCAAAGACATCGACCCCGAGAATCCAGACGAGCAGGGCAAAACGCTTATCTATGCCGTGGATGACCAACACGCCGACATGATTGTGGATATTCTGAAAAATATCTATGCCGAGTACGGTGTGGACAACGACGCCATTATGAAGATCACCGGCAGCGTGGGCGGCGGCAACCCCAAAAAGGTACAGGAAGCCATCAAGCGGTTCAAGAATGAGCGATATCCCAGCATTGCCGTCACTGTGGACCTTCTGACCACTGGTATCGATGTGCCGGAGATCACCAATCTGGTGTTCCTGCGTCGGGTGAAATCCCGTATTTTGTTTGAACAGATGCTGGGCCGTGCCACCCGCCTATGCCCCAAGATCCATAAGACCCACTTCGAGATTTATGACCCTGTTGGTGTCTATGAATCGTTGGACGCGGTCAATACCATGAAACCGGTGGTAGCCAACCCGTCTGCTTCCTTTAGACAACTGCTGGACGGTCTCGAGGTGCTGGAAGACGAAAAGCAGATCGAGTACCAGATTGATCAGATCATCGCCAAGCTTCAGCGGAAAAAGCGGAGGCTGGATGGAAAGACCATGGAGCATTTTGTCAGCATGACCGGCGGCATGGACCCCACCCAGTTTATCCAGCAGCTGGAACAGGAGCCGCCGCAGCAGGCTCGTAACCGCATTTTGGCCCATCGGGAACTGTTCGAACTGCTTGGGGAGACCCGGGCCAACGGTGGCCGCCCGGTAGTTATCTCTGATGCGCCGGATGAATTGGTCAGCCACACCCGTGGCTATGGTACCGGCAGTCGCCCAGAGGATTATCTGGATGCCTTCGCTGACTATGTAAAGACCCATATCAACGAAATTGCGGCGTTGAATATCGTTTGCACCCGGCCAAAGGAGCTGACCCGGGCGAGCTTGAAGGATCTGCGCCTGACGCTGGATCGAGAGGGCTTTACCACCCAGCAGCTCAACACCGCCATATCGGAACTGACCAACGAAGAAATGGCGGCGGACATCATCAGTCTGATTCGCCGGTATGCCATCGGTTCCACCCTTATCAGCCACGAAGCCCGTATTCGCCGGGCGGTGGACAAGCTGAAAAAGGCCCACAAATTCACTGCCATTGAGCAAAAGTGGATTGGCCGTATGGAAAAATACCTCATGGAGGAATCTGTCCTCAATGTAGGCGTGTTTGATGAAGATACCCGTTTCAGAAGTGAGGGCGGATTCAAGAAGATCGACCGGATCTTCCAGAACAAGTTAGAAAGCATCGTGCTGGAACTCAACGAATATCTGTACGATGATGGAGGAAGAAGTGCATGAGTGAAAATCAATTTATGAATACAGTTTTTTCGGCAATGGTCAATCAAGCTATTCAAAATAGAGGAAACTGGGTTAGCCCTCTTCCTCATGACCAGGAAGAAGCCCAAAAGAAAATTTTGGATGCCATTCATGATCTGGTAGAGAACAAAGCTAAAATAAAGCCCGAATATCAGGCCCAAGTTTTTGAAGCGATGGTATTAAAATTTGCTGCTGAAACCAACTGGTATAACGGAGGGAACCGCACATGACCACACAGGAAATCGTATCCAAGCTCTGGAACCTCTGCAATGTGCTGCGGGACGACGGCATCACCTATCACCAGTATGTCACCGAGCTTACTTATATTTTATTTTTGAAGATGGCAAAGGAGACCGGTGCAGAAAGCCAGATTCCCGCTGCCTACCGCTGGGATCAACTCACTGCCAAAAGTGGTATTGAGTTAAAAAAGTTCTATAAAGAGCTGCTGACCTATTTGGGCGAGAACTGCACCGGTCGGGTGCGGGAGATCTACCAGGGCTCCGCCACCAACATCGACGAGCCCAAGAACCTGGAAAAGATCATCACCACTATCGACGGTCTGGACTGGTATTCTGCCCGGGAAGAGGGGTTAGGCAACCTGTATGAAGGGCTGTTGGAGAAGAACGCCAACGAGAAAAAGTCCGGCGCAGGCCAGTACTTTACCCCTCGTGTTCTCATTGATGTGATGACCCGGCTGATGAAACCCCAGCCCGGCGAGCGGTGCAACGACCCTGCCTGCGGCACTTTCGGCTTTATGATCGCCGCCCATCGGTATGTCAAAGAACACACCGATGATTTTTACGATCTGGATGCAGACCAGGCGAAGTTTGAACGGGAAGAGGCATTCACCGGTTGTGAGCTGGTCCATGACACCCACCGTTTGGCTTTGATGAATGCCATGCTCCACGACATCGATGGTCAAATTTTGCTGGCCGATACCCTGTCCAACCAGGGAAAAGCCCTCCATGACTTTGATCTGGTGCTCACCAATCCGCCTTTCGGCACCAAGAAGGGTGGTGAGCGTGCAACCCGGGATGACTTCACCTTCCCTACCAGCAACAAGCAGCTGAACTTCCTCCAGCACATCTACCGCAGCCTGAAAGCAAACGGCAAGGCCCGGGCCGCCGTGGTGCTGCCTGACAATGTGCTCTTTGCCGACGGCGACGGTGAGAAAATCCGCTGTGACCTAATGGATAAGTGCGACCTGCACACCATCCTTCGGCTGCCCACCGGCATTTTCTACGCCCAGGGCGTCAAGACCAATGTGCTGTTCTTCACCCGGGGCAAGAGCGACAAAGGCAACACTAGGGAGGTCTGGTTCTACGACCTGCGCACCAATATGCCCAGTTTCGGCAAGACCACCCCGCTGAAAACCGAGCATTTTGCAGACTTTGAGAAAGCTTATGAGGCTGAGGACCGCCATGCCGTGCAGGACGAACGGTGGAGCGTCTTTACCCGGGAACAGATTGCGGAAAAGGGCAACAGCCTTGACCTGGGGCTCATCCGGGATGATTCGGTGTTGGACTACAACGATCTGCCAGACCCGGCAGAGAGCGCCGAGGAAGCCGCCGCCAATCTGGAAGAGGCCGTTGACCTGCTGATGAGCATGGTGAAGGAGCTGCGTGCGCTGGAGGTGCAGGACTGATGGCGAAAGGAAAGAAAAAAGAATCCCTGACACCGGAGGAACGCTTGCAGGCGGCATTGGTGCCGGAGAGCGAGCAGCCGTATAAGGTGCCGGGGAATTGGTGTTGGGTGTATGCTCCAGCGGTGTTTAATATTGAGTATGGGAAAGGGTTGCCCACAAAAGAATTATGCGAATCCGGCTATCCTGTATTTGGTGCTAATGGTCAGATTGGATTCTACAGCGAGTACATGTTTGAAGAAGAAAAAGCGTTAATGAGTTGCCGTGGCGCATATAGCGGTACCATGAATTTGTCACTTCCTAAATCGTTTATAACAAATAATTCTCTTGTAATAGAAAGCAAACTTGCCGATGTTAGTGTAAAGTTCGTATTTTATCTATATTCAGCATTAAATAAAGCAAGTCTTATTTCTGGAAGCGCTCAACCCCAAGTTACTGTTCAGGCTTTTAACAATTATCCAGTTCCGATTTCTCCCCTTCCTGAACAACAGCGCATTGTTGACCGCATTGAAAGCCTGTTTGCCAAGCTGGATGAGGCCAGGCAAAAGGCGCAGGATGCGTTGGACAGCTTTGAAACCCGCAAAGCCGCCATCCTCCACAAAGCCTTCACCGGCGAACTCACCGCCCAGTGGAGGAAAGAGCATGACGTGGGGATGGAGAGTTGGGAAAATAGCACAGTTGGTCAGGTATGCCATGATGTGAAAGTTGGTATTGTAATAAAGCCTTCGCAATACTACACTGATGAAGAAAAGGGAACTCCCGCTTTTCGCTCTGCTAATGTTCGAGAAAACCGTATAGACGATTTTGACTGGGTATATCTTAATTGTGCTGGAATGGAAAACAATTCAAGAAGTGTGGTTCATACCGGGGATGTATTGGTTGTTCGTTCCGGTAACCCGGGTACAGCTTGTGTTGTTTCTGAAAAATTTGACGGATACAATGCAATCGACATTCTAATAGCAGTTCCTGATCGTAGCAAAATTACTTCTGAATTCCTTTGTTCCTATACAAATTCTCCCTTTGGGAAAAACCTGATTTTTAAAAATAAACGGGGTATGGCTTTAGCTCATTTTAATGTTAAAGGATATTCTGGGCTTCCAATTAGAATTCCGAAACTTAATGAGCAAATAGAAATAGTCCGAATTCTGGACGATCTCCTCGCAAAAGAGCAGCAGGCCGAGGACGCCGCCGAAGGGGTGCTGGAGCAGATTGACCTGATGAAAAAAGCCATTTTGGCCCGGGCATTCCGTGGGGAACTGGGCACAAACGACCCCAGGGAGGAGAGCGCGGTGGAGTTGGTGAAAAGAGCTCTTTCGAACTGAGGACTAACCCCACAAAGCGCAGAAACGATGTAAGGCGCTCAATGAGGAATAATCAGCAGAAAAAATAGAACCAGCAGCGTGCGCTCTGCTGGTTGGTTTGTTAAGCTGTAACTTTTAATTAACTGTATAGCAACTGGTCGAGCCGCTCATCGCTGATGAACACACCCTTGTCATCAGGATGATAGGAATAGAGGTTGTGGTAATTCTGGATTAGCTCTGGATTACCCTGCGTTTGAGTTAAGACATATGCGAGGTGTGGGGTGCCCTTGACCTCGTGTTCCATGAGACTACGTTTAGTTGGTTTGGTGATGACGATGCTTCCGTCACTCTTTGTGCGCTGCCCGCAAAGGGCGCTTTTCTTATTGAGATGCCACTTTTGACGGTAACTCAAAACTACCACCTTTAGGAAATTTTCTATGGATAGCAGCAGGTGCGTATTCACAAAGCTCTTTGGACACAGGTAGATATATTGGGTACCACATAAGTGAGGAAAGCTCTTTCTACGTACCCACTGGGAAGATGAAAGGTCCCATGCGTATCGATCGACTGGATTGGTCTCTATTTCCAGACCATATTTATGGTACTGGTCGGTGGTGAATTCTTCTAGGACGGGCCAGATGAGATTGGTAATCCAGTCAGAAAGACGATCTGCATCAATGCCCTTTGACCAGATGGAAAAATCTTCTATACCGATGACGAGTCCTTGCTCGAACAATCGTTGGTCTATCATCTGTTGAATGGCAGGGTAGATGAGATCAAACGAAGCACCTGTGCCTGTGGGATGTCCAACCGAAAACCCGAGTTGTGTTGCATTGATTTCACAGCATTTCCCTTCGGTGAGCTGTCGTACGGTACCCATATCGTGATTTTGAACCGCCAATAATAAGGCATTGAAAAATGAGTCCATCAGTGCTGTGGCTTTTTCTGCCCAGATGTTGCCTTCGATTGCTGCCAGGCGAATACGTGAAGGATCAATGAATAGACGATTGTCAATGCCCACACGAATGTCTGCAAATTCAAGGTCCTGGTGGCCGTGACAGGGTAGATCAAAAATAGTGGAAAAGTTTTTCAAATAAATATACCTCCTTAGGTACTTGATTTACGAGGAGGTTTCCTGTACAATAAAATGGGACCTCCTCTTTAGTTGAAATTTGCGTACTGAAGAAAGGGCCACTCTAATGGAGCGCCTACCAGCAGCGGCCACTGCTGGTGGGCTTTTTTTTATTCCGGCGCACGTGTACGGGGGCCTTGCTTCGATGCTATTCTACTACATTTCCAACAATATGTCAATAGATAGGGGCGCATTTCGAGGTAATACCTATCGAAATAATGGCTAAGTCTTGACTTTGGCAGGAATAAGAGTATAATGAGGTTTGGGAGAGGTGAAGCGCCTATGTTTACCAAAATTCGGTTGAAGAATTTTTATTCGTTTGAAGATGTAACGTTCGACCTATCTAAAGGACCGAAGGATTTTAAACACCTAGCGATTATCTATGGAGAGAATGGGTCGGGTAAAACGAACTTGATGTCTGGTCTTGGGGTGTTTATTGACCTTATGCGTACTATGGACGTTCGGGACATGATTGAGAAAATCCTTTATGAGCAGGAACACCCAAAGGGCACGGATCATCCTTTGCCAAAACTATTGCCGCAAATGTTAGCACGAATGTTCCGTTCAAGTGAGAACCTGTTTAAAGAGTGCCGTATGGTTGGTAACGAGAACCCAGTTTACTTGGAATATGATTTTGTGATAAACGAAAAACAAGGTTCATATATTGTGGAATTTGGTGCCGATGGAATTATTCACGAGCGCCTTGAATATGTGTTGGAAAAGAGACGCGGAATTTATTTTGACTTGACTGATGGCAAAAAAGTGATTAACAAAGCTTTGTTTAAAAGTGATTCCCTAAAAAGAGATATTGATGAACAGGTTAAGCGTTTTTGGGGAAAGCACACTTTTTTGGCGATTTTTTTACATGAGACAAATGATAAGTCCAGACAATATATTCGTGAAGGTGTATTAGAAAACTTTCTCCAGCTGGTGAACTCGTTTTTTAGGGTCTCTTGTTCAATTAATTCAAATCATAATCCCTATGCGCTGATAAGTGGCCCGACAAAAGAAGGAATGCTGATTGATATAGAATCTGGGAACGTTAGAAGAACTGATGAAAAGAAAATTGATCGTACAGCTGAAATCCTAACTTATTTATTTAGATCTATAAATGGAGATAATCAAAGGCTATATTACAAGAAAGAATCTGGAGATTCTGATCATATTAATTATACACTTTACATACAAAAAAGAATCTCTGGTGTAGTTCGTGACTTGCCTTTTGAGTATGAATCTTACGGGAATCATCAAATTATCCGGATGTTGCCACTCCTTTTGCGGGCCTTAAAGGGTGAAACTGTAGTGATGGACGAGTCTGATACCGGTATCCATGATTTGTTGTATGCCAAAATCATAAGTGAAGCAAAGCCATACTTAAAAGGGCAGCTCATTATCACGACGCACAATACGTTGTTGCTGGAATTAGATAATATTAAGGAGGCAATTTACATAATTCAGGAAGATCAAAATGCGAACCGCTCCGTTGTTCCCGTAAGTAATGCCGGTGACCGGATTTATCAGCAAACCAGCCTTCGTAATAAATATTTGTGCGGTGCATATGGCGGTATTCCACAAATAGAAGCGATTGACTTTCCTACAGTGCTTCGAAATTTAGATAAATGAATCGAAAAAAGTATGCACCAAGAAAAAACAGGTTGACGTTACCGTCAACCTGTTTTTTCTTGGCGGCAGCCTGTCGAGAAACCGGGACATGCATCAAGCGTGAACCGGTTTTTTCGTATATATGGGCAAGATCAAGAGGAAGGCAAAGGAAGAAACAGTGT
>JABLTR010031329.1_pt1 | contig 18791 bp, 12 predicted proteins | sample 7160071 | NCBI WGS metagenome assembly JABLTR01 (sample SAMN14651230, study PRJNA627086) | human gut metagenome | isolation source: feces | host: Homo sapiens | reverse complement strand
GTCCGGTTTTGAGGGAGAAAACCGGACTTGGGAGGTCCGGTTCTTGTGAACGGCTCTGGATAGAGCATACCATAAAATTGCTCGATTTTTTAGGAGGTGATACTTCCGCTTTTTGCCTTCAAAACCGGAAGTAATAGTTCCGGTTTTGTGCAATATTGAATGAATCAACGACGATTTTTCGGAAACGATTTTTTCCACAAGAAATTTGCTTATTCAGCGTCTGTTAAGATACGCAGTTGGCACAGTTTATGTGCTGAATATCGGGTTTTGGCGAAGCTCAACAAGTGTTTTTGAAGTCGGATTTGAAAAATCTGATTCAAAAATTTCGAGGCGGTACCAACTCGCCCTGTTTGCTGCGGTTGCAAACTCGAAAATTTTTGTGCAGAAAAATAACCGCCCGCTTCAAGTTGAACTTGAAAACGGACGGTCTCGATTGCAAAATGATTTTCAAATTTTGGAAGAACGTTGAGAGGTTTCATAGCACCCGCAAGCAATGCAGACGTATATACATCTGCTTATTTTGCTTTGCAAAATACTTGTTGGGAACACCCAAACCCTTGAACTGCATCCCGTGGATGCAGGCTGTTTTAAGCAAATAAAAAGGAAAACTGTTTTACTTTTTACGGAATTCTCCATACAGCCACTCTGCCAGAGCTGACATAATAGCCTTGTACTTGCTGGTATCCTCAAACAAGGAAGAGAAGGTGTCCTGCGCTTCGAGATAGCTGTCCTGTGCGGCAGTATCAAAAGCTTTGGGGAAGATGCTCTCGGTGAAGATCTGCGGGTCGGAGCTGCGCGCCAGCTTTGCCAGCTTCGGGTCGGCCAGCAGACGGTCATGCAGGGCAGTAAGCAGCACCCGGTCGGCATTGGTGAACTCGCCCTTGAACTTCTCATTGATCTTCAAAATGATCTCGTCCAGCGGCTCCTTGGGGTCGTGGCCGAGAGCGCCCTTTTGGGTGACCGGCTCGTAAACGCCTTTGGCGTGTTCCAACTCGATGGCACCGGCAAAGGTCTTTTGCAGCTTGTAATACTCCAGCTGCAATTTTCCCTCCAAGTCCAGCGGAGAGACCTCGTCCGGCGGCAGCAGCTTGAGCAGGTAGGCACAGAATACGTTCTCCTTGTGCAGCTCTTCATCGAACATCCGTGCCACCTGCGAAACGTAGCCGTACCACTTGACAAGGCTGCGCAGTAGACGGCGGAACTGGTACCGCTCGGCCTGCGTTTTCTGGTTGTAGCGGTCTGCCACTGGCTTCAAGACGCTGCTCATGCGGCCCACGGCGTTTTTATCCTGCTTGGTGCTGCGGAAATACTCCTTGGCAAAGGCTTCCACGTCTGCATCGGAATAGACGGCAAAGCTCCGCAGCTCCTTCTGGGTCTTGTAAATGAGGTCGGTGTTGACCTCCTGCTCCAGAAAGGTTTCCTGATAAAAGGGCTGGAAGGCCTCCCGGATGTCCTCTGCCTTGTTCACAAAATCCAGCACAAAGGTGTCGGTTTTGCCGGGACAGGTACGGTTCAGGCGGGAGAGGGTCTGCACCGCCTTGACGCCCTTCAGCTTTTTGTCCACGATCATGGTGTGGAGCAGCGGTTCATCAAAACCGGTCTGGTATTTTTCTGCTACGATGAGCACATTGAAGTTGTTGTGGAACTCCTTTTTGGTCTGGCTCTCTGCAATGTGGCTGCCGTCGGCGCGGACGTTCAGGGACTGCTCTGTGTACTCCACGCCGCCGTCCGGTACGGCACCGGAAAATGCCGCTAAGATCTGCACATCGTCATAGCCCTGCTCGGCAATGTAGCGCTTGACCTCATGGAAGTACCGCACTGCTGCCAATCGGGAGGAGGTGACCACCATCATTTTGCCCCGCGCGCCGATCTTGTGGCTGGTGGTCTCCCGGAAGGTCTCTACAATGATCTTTGCCTTCTGGCTGATGTTGTAGGGGTGCAGCTCTTCATACTTGCGGATAAGCTTTGCCGCCCGGCTGGCAGGCAGGTCGGGGTTGTCCGGGATGGTCTTGGCGATCTTGAAGCAGGTGGAATAGGTCATGTAGTTTTGCAGCACATCCAGAATGAACCCTTCCTCGATTGCCTGCCGCATACTGTAAATGTGGAAGGGGTGGTGGCTGCCGTCCGGGTACTCGGTGCCGAACAGTTCCAGCGTGGCGGCTTTTGGGGTGGCGGTAAAGGCGAAGAAGGACAGGTTCTTGTGCCGCCCGTGGGAGGTCAGCTCCTTCACCAGTGCATCCTCCGGGTCGATCTCGTCCTCCGCTTTGCCCTCCAGCTCGGCATATTCCTGCAGCGCGTCCTCGGTGTCGGCAAGGGCGGCTTTCAGCTTCAAAGCAGAGGTGCCGGTCTGGGAAGAGTGCGCTTCGTCGATGATAACGGCATAGTTCTTCCCGGCGGTCTTGTTCACCTCAGTATAGATGACCGGGAACTTTTGCAGCGTGGTGATGATGATGCGTGCGCCGTTGTTGATGGCATCCCGCAGGTCGCCGGAGTTTTTGTCCTCGCCGATGGCCTCCACCGCACCCAGCGTATGGTCGAAGCCGGAGATGGTCTCCTGCAGCTGTGCGTCCAGCACGGTGCGGTCAGTCACCACGATGACGCTGGCAAACACCGGCTTGTTCTCGGTGTTGAACAGGGAAGCCAGTCGGTACGCCGTCCAAGCAATGGAGTTGGACTTGCCCGACCCGGCGCTGTGCTGGATGAGATAGTGCTGCCCGGCACCCTTCTGCCGCACATCTGCCACCAGCTTACGTACCACGTCCAGCTGATGATACCGGGGAAAGATCAGGGTCTTGCCGTCCTGCAGGCTCATGAACTTTTGCAGAATGTCCATCATGCTGTCCTTCTGGAACACTTCTTCCCAGAGGTAGGCGGTAAGGTAGCCGTTGGGGTTGGGCGGGTTGCCTGCACCGCCGTCACGCCCGGCACCGTTAGAGCCCTGATTGAAGGGCAGAAAGCGGGTGTCCTTGCCCGCCAGCCGGGTGGCCATCCACACCTCGGTCAGGTCTACGCAAAAGTAGCCCAGAATGCGCTTGTTGAACTGGAAACACACCTCCCGGGGGTCCCGGTCGTGCATCCACTGCTGCTTGGCGTTCTCCACAGTCTGCCCGGTGAACTGGTTCTTCAGCTCAAAGGCGAACACCGGGATGCCGTTTACCGCCAGCACCATGTCCACCGAGTTGTGGGTGGTGTCGGAGTAGAACCACTGCCGGTTGCAGGTGATCTCGTTTTGAGCGTAGCGCTGGGCGTCCTTCTGGTTCAGCGCGGACTCCGGCTGAAAATAGCACACCCGGAACCGCCGTCCCCGGTGCTTGAACCCATACCGCAGCACCGAAAGCAGCCCGTCCGCATCGCAGGCATTATTAAAGGCCGTGCAGAACTTCCGCACCGGGTTTACCGGGTTCTGCTTTTCAAAAAATGCCCACTCGTTGGGTTGGGTCTTTTGCACAAAGCGGATCAGGGTATCCACAAACAGCCCCAGCTTGGGGTCGTAGCAATCTCTGTTTCGGGTGTAGCCCCCGGCAGGGGAGAGCAGCGCCGCCGCAATGTCCGATTCAAACTGCTTTTCGGTGGTGTTGAGGGGCATTTGTATTTCACTCCTTTTGTTTTTTGCTCCATTCACAATATTTCATGAAGGCTTCTGGAAAAGTAGTAGGTTCACGTTGAGCGGTAGAACTCCACTTAATCCCTAATTCACTTAGTTTTTTTAAGCTTAAAACATAATTGGAACCGTTTTCATATATACAACCGTAATCAACTAAGAAATTAAAAGCAGTATATTTTCTGCTGCTTTTGTCGCTGAGATAGAGTTTATTTATCAGTAGCTTGCTGCGGGCTGTATTTTTTCGGAATTCACCGCATATCACACTGACTAAATGTGAAAAATAGTTTAGATTTCCGGTATATACAGAATGCGGATTAAAGAAAAAACAACGAAGCTTATAATTGCGCTCAATATTAGGCGAACAAATTTTAAGTGCTTGATCGTTCGAAATAATGATATTGCATTTTTCAGGAACAGATATAGAATGGGCTGCATAAATAATGGATCCAAATTCCGACTGATCCTTAACAAGTATATTGTCGGCTTTGAAGTCTAAATCAATACAATCTATAATACAGTTTTTTAATGAGACTTCGGAAAAATAAGTTGCATCTTTAGAACCAAGAACGATTTTTCCGGGAAAGATGATAAAACTGTTTTCAATGTCGGGAAGATAGAGAGTTGGAGAAGTGGTTTCTAATTTGATCGAGCATTTTAATTCTTTTACGCACTTCGATTCAGAATAATCATAACGGCTAATAGTGGCTAACACGGAATCCGTTTCATTTGGGAAAATACGAAGTGTTGTCCATTGATCATTTTTTTCGGCAGCCTTGAAAGAGGAATAGATATATGGAAAGTCTGTACAACTAATTGGGATCTTTGAGCCCATAGTGGAATAAAATTCAGCAAGAAGCGGAGAAACACGTTCAGAACGCCCAAGGTATTCCCTAGTCATATCTTGTAAAACAGAATTCTGTGATATTAGGCCATAGGCAATACTGTAGTCATGAAATGCTGGTCCGGAAAAATCGTATTTTGAAGGAGAAACTTCTTTAATGAATGGGTGCGATGGCAAGAAAGTTGAGATAGAGTTTTTATAACTTTCTTTGAGAGAATCTGGGATACTTGGACTTTCCACATCTTCTACAAAATCGCCAAACCAAATGTAGCTAAGAATATTAAAAATCTGCTCATCACAACTATAAATGCTATTCCAATCATGAAATTTGGGAGAGCAAATTTTCCAGAGGGGTTTTAATTGATCGACGACTTTTCCTTGCTCACGTAAAAGCAGATTTTTCATTATTCCTTCGAACAATTTATCTGAACCGTTACCCTTTTTTAGACTTTGAACGAGTTTTAATGTGTTGGACTCGTGTGTAAGAACGGCAGTGAGTGCTTCAAGGACAGGAGGATAGCCTAAAAAATCTCTTGCAGCATCCCCTAAATACGAGGTGATATTTTCGAATTCGCTATTAATGGCATCGATAACAGTCGGAGTGACATTGATGCCTTTTTGCTTAAGCGATAATTGAATAAATTTCTTTCCGTTTGTTTCATCAATGATGCCAATCTCGTAATGAACTAATGGAATAGAGTGGTCAGTGAGATATGTTTGTAGAAAAAGAGCATTTTCTGAACGGGAAAGTAAAATAATAGAGGGTACCTGTATGCCATCTGAAAATTCAATAATATCGTCAAGAAATAAAGCGATATCAGAACGACCTCGACGAATTTCAGCTTCGTCAAAAGCATCAATGATTAAAGCGGTTTCACCAACGCATAGCTTGGAGTGAAAGGAATCCACATTTTTACGACCAATTCGTTTGTCGAGACGGCCATAGAAAGTACTATCGCCAACAGGAGTTAATGCCAAATTCCAATAAGGACATTTAAAGGTGTGGGCTAAATAATGAGCTAAAGCACTTTTGCCTGTCGCTCCAGCAGCGGAAAAAATCATAATACGGGGAGACGGCGTTTGATATAAAGTCTTTAAGCATGGAGAAACATAGAAAACATCATCGGTGATATTTTTGATTGCTTCTTGGTCGACTGGGTTTTTTGAAGAATTAAGAAGCGGAATATAATCTTTTCCGCGAACGGTGCGAACAATATCTTCAATGGTCATTTTTTTGTTCCATCCTATCAAGTTGTACGATGTCATTATAAAGTCGGCTATGAAATTTTCTTTAACCTTTATTCCAATGTCTCGGATGATTTTGCGGATTAGCGAATCAGTAATAATAGGGAGTGTATAAGTGTCACTATAACCATTCCAAACTGCTCCAGAATCGAGTAAAGCGTTGAAATCATCAATTAAAATATCATTTTTTCGGATACAACTCGAAGGATAATTATCAGAAATCAAAGCCATGTTATTATCGAAATTTGGAGCAAGGCGAAGGATTTCACCAGTGTCAGGATCGGTTAATAAGCCGAAATTATAGCAATGCCTATCTGGATTGTATAAAAGAGTATCTAGGAAAAGTATTGAAACATAGTCACTTGCGATAGAAGAATCAAGCTGTTTGAGTTTGGAATATGTTTTTATATAATCGGTAACATCTGTTCCGGTAATGGCAACTATTGGTTCAAAATTGTATTTTGTTCCCTCTGTAAAATCTTTGCTACAGATATAGCGAATGCCTTGTTTAATATATCGGGAACCAGCTCGATATTCAGCCATGTTAAAACCCAGTTCTTGACCGAGCTTATATGCGAATAGTTCTGAAAAAAGCTGATTGGAAGTGGCCTGTTTATATAACCACCAACTACCATCTCTAACGCGCCAGCATTTTTCAAAACTGCCGCTATTTGTGAGTTCTTGAGTCTTTTTATTAGAAGAGGTAGCAGCTTTTTGAAAATTATCATATCCACCTATAAGTGCCAAACTGGAATACTCAGCTTTTTTGAATTGTACATCATACCATTTTAATGGAGAATCGGCATCTTTTACCCAATATGTATCCGTGATAGTTGCAGCATTAACTTCTAATGCAAGGTCGGAATCCTCTAGAGTTTCGAGCCGTAAAGCTCGCCTTAACAGACGCGAATTAGGACGATGTGTGTCAATACACCGATTTTCTAGCCAGCCTAAAAAATTTTCACTGTTCTGCAAGTATAACGGAGCCAAGGGCTTGTTGACCCATGTAAAATGGTTAAGGGAATCAATTCTTGCCACTAAAACATCTTTGTTGTAAAGTAATTTGTCCATTGAAGTCACCGCCTCAACTCTTTTTTACCAGTTACATATTCAAAAATCAAGCTCTTTTTGTAATTTTCCAACTCTTTTACCAGTTGCTCCTTCTTTGCAATCAACCCGTCAATCTCGGCACACTTGGCGTCAAGGTAGTTGGCGATTTCTTTTTGCTCAGCAGAGATGGGAAGAGTTATATAGTAATTACCAACGCTTTCGGCGGAAAGATTGGCGGCACAAGTGCCATTCATAAAGATGGTAGTTTGTGTAGAAGCGATATTGGACAATAGAAAATAAAGAAGATATTCCGGGTAAATATCTTTTGGACGAATAGTAGCTAAAGAGGAAGCAACTGTCCCACAGGACAAAGTTCGATTGATTGCGCACTTTCCAACACTGCCACGCAAACAGAATATGATATCATCGATTTGAATTTTAGCACCTGATAAACTTTTGTACTTGTCATCAGTGATATATTTGGTTTCAGAAAGGTCAACTTCATCACTGTCAATATTTCGTGAGGTGAGAAAAGCAACACCAGAATCAACAAAATCGGATGGCTGTGGATATCGTGAGGTTCTGTCACCATTGAAAAATGAGGCAATCATTTTTATTTTGGTTCGTCCCCATTCTTTCGGAATCTCCCCAATCCACTCAACACCGCTACCCTTCATCTCCCGCTCACCACGCACGCCTTTGGTCACAGCCTGTGTAATAACCGCCTGCTTGAGCTTTTTGTATTCCTCGATGCTGGAAATTGTTTTAGAAAGCATGGAATCAATCTCAAGAGTTTTTTGATTTAAGAAAACTGAAATTCTATCCTGCTCATGTTGAGGTGGAAGAAGAATTTTTATGTATTTCAATCCATCCCAGTTTAATCCTTGACGGACACCGGAACCCATACCATAAAATCCTTTTGCAATATCGAATGTATGAAGGTAATAATATAAATAATTGGGAGATTCCGCACCACGAACTCGAATTGAACAATAGGCAGAAGTGATGATTCCTCGCTCATGGGAAAGACCGACACGCAAACTGTGCTGGTCGTTTTGTAAATCGGTTAATCTTAGAACAATATCGTTACGGTCAATAATGTTATAACCTTCAAAATTATCAGGCAATAGGCCACCAACAGTTTCAATACTCTTTTGCTTTATCTTTCCGTAGCTCAATGATAAAAGATTCTTTTCGCGTAAACCAATATTTTTGCTCTTTACTTGAGAAAATAGTTGAACAAAATATTTGATTTCCCACCCCTCTGGAATCTCCCCGATCCATTCAATGCCGCTGTCTTTCATTTTCCGTGCCATGGTCAGCCCTCCTTATGGAACAACTCTGCCAGCCCGGCGGAGATATCCTGTTCCAGTGCGGTAATGCGTGCCACGATATCCTCCACGGCTTCCGGTGCCTGATACTCGTAGAAATAGCGGGTCATGGGGATCTCGTAGCCCACCTTGGTCTTACTGTGGTCGATCCATGCGTCGGGGGCGTAGGGCAGAACTTCCCGGGCAAAGTAGGCGTCAATATCCTGCACCAGCGGCACGTTTTCGGTGTCTCGCAGGCTGGTGTCCGGCACAGGCTTGCCGCGCTTCAGGATAACGTTGCCCGCCTTGTCCCGCTGGGGGCGCTCCACCACGATCTTGTTGTAGCCGAACTCCACGCTCTCGAACACCTTGCTCTCGCAGTAGATGCCGTTTTTGTCGCCGTACACCTTGCCGTTGGCAAACTCGCCGTAGGCGGTGACGATCAGTTCCCGGCAGGCATCGGTGATGTCGTTGCGCTTGGTGCCGATGCTCTTGCGGCGTGGCTCAAAGCAGTGGCTGGCGTCAATAAGCTGCACCTTGCCCGCACGGTGGGCGGGCTTATCCTTGCTGAGCACCCAGATGTAGGTGGAGATGCCGGTGTTCATGAACATATCGGTGGAAAGCTGGATGATGCAGTCCAGCCAGTCGTTTTCCAAAATATACTGCCGGATGTTGCTGGGTCCGCTGCCGGCATCGCCGCTGAACAGGGGAGAGCCGTTCTGGATAATGGCCATCTTGCCCTTGTTTGCCAGCTTGGCAAGGCCGTTCAGCACAAAAAGCTGCTGACCATCGCTGATCTTGGGCAGACCGGGCGCAAAACGCCCCATCTCGCCCCGGGCGGCCTCGGCTTCCACCGCCTTCTGCTCCCGCTTCCAGTCAATGCCGAAGGGCGGGTTGGAGATGATGTACTGGAAGGTGAATCCGGGGAACTGATCCTCCGACAGGGTGTCACCGAACCGCATATTGTTGGGGTCGCCGCCGCGGATCATCATGTCCGCCTTTGCAATGGCAAAGGTGGAGGGGTTGAACTCCTGCCCGAAGCAGGTCACCTCAATGTCGCTGTTCAGCTCGTGAATGCGCTCTTCCATGCAGCTGAGCATCTGGCTGGTTCCCATGGCCATATCGTAAACGGTCATGCTGCTGGTATCGAGGTCGGCTTCAGACAGCAGCAGGTCGGTCATCAGGTAGATGATATCCCGGCTGGTGAAGTGGGCTCCTGCTTCCTCGCCAAAGCTCTCGGAGAATCGCCGCACCAAGTCCTCGAAGATGTAGCCGCAATCCACGGCGCTGATCTTGTCCGGGCCAAGATATCCCTTCTCAGAGCCGAACTCCTTGATAACGAGGTAGAGGGTGTTGCTCTCTACCATCCGCTTGATGATGTTGTCAAAGTCGAACTTTGCCAGCACGTCCTGTGCGTTGGCAGAAAAGCCGGACAGGTAATCCCGGAAGTTGGACTCAATGTTGTCCGGGTCTGCCAGCAGGGTCTCGAAGGTGAAGCGGCTGGTGTTATAGAACTGGTAGCCGGAGGCCTTCTGCAAAAAGCCGTCGATGACCTGCAGCTTTTTCACCTTTTCGTAGGTGTCCAGCACTGCCTGATGGGTGGACAGCAGGCAGTCGTGGAACCGCTTCACCACGGTCATGGGCAGAATGACCAGACCGTACTCGTGAGGCTTGAACGGCCCCCGCAGCATATCGGCTACGTTCCAGATCATGGCGGCTTTTTCGGCAATATTGGCACCTACGGCGGTGATCTTATCGTTTGGCATACGTTGCTCCTTATTTTTTGTGATAGGTGGACACCCTGATTTTACAACAATGGGTGTCCCATAAATCGGATAGCAGGATGCTTTTCCTAAAAAATGATTCTTGCATCTATTGTACCACGGATTTTGTAGAATGACTATATTTTGCCAAAAAGAAATGCCCGTCTGAAAATCAGACGGGCATACAGTAAATCAAATCATCTGAAAATGCTTCAAAGCCTCCACAATCGCATCCTCTTTCTCCTTCGGACACTGAGGCTGCTTTGTATTTTCGGACTTCGCCTTGTGGTGGTTCTCTCGTACCTCCAGACCGCATTTCTGCTTAACCTGAGAGATATACAGGGAAGATACCTTCAGCCCAGTCTGTTCCAACACGCGGGCTTTGATTTCAGGATAAGTCGCGCCTTTCTGCAATCCGGAGGTGTCCATGCCCTCCAAAGAGAACTCTACACGGACTTTTTTGGAGTCGATCTCACCCTTGGAAAGTGCAATGACACATTCGCAATGTTTCGTCCTCGGGAACAGATCCACCGGCTGCACCTTTTCTGCGTGATACCCATTCTGCTCCAGCCATGCGGCGTCTCGGGCAGCGGTAGCGGGGTTGCAGCTGACATACACCACCCGGCGGGGTGCCATGCGCACCACTGCGGAGAGGGTGGCTTCATCGCAGCCCTTGCGGGGCGGGTCCAGCATCACGATGTCCGGGTGCAGACCCTCGGCAGCCAGCTGGGTGGCAGCCTGTCCGGCATCGGCACAGAAAAAGCGGCTTTTGGCAGCTACGGTCTCGCCCATGCGGGCAGCGTTGGCCTTGGCGCTCTCGATGGCCTCCGGCACGATCTCTACGCCAATCAGCTCCCTGCATTGCTCGGCCATGGAAAGGCCGATGGTACCCATGCCGCAGTAGAGATCCAGCAGCGTGTCGTCCGGGGTCAGCTGCGCGTACTGCGCAGCAACGCCGTACAGCCGCTCGGCGGCAAGCGTGTTAACCTGATAGAAAGACAGTGGTCCCAGACGCACCGGTACGCCGCAAAGCGTGTCCTCAATGTAGCCCGGGCCGTACAGGATGTGATTTTCACTGCCCAAAATGACGTTGGTGTTTTTGGCGTTGACGTTGAGCAGAATAGTGCTGATGGCCGGGAACTGCCCCCGCAGCGCGGTGCAAAGCTGCTCTGCGTGGGGCAGCTTTGCCCGGGTGCATACCAGACACACCATGATCTGCCCGCTGTGCGCGCCGCGCCGCAGGAAGATATGTCGCACCAGCCCCTTGCCGCTCTGCTCGTCGTAGGGGCGGATGCCCTGCTGTGCAAAAAAGGCGCACAGCGCGTTGCCAATCTCGTTCAGCACGCTGGGCTGCAGCTTGCAGTCCGGGCAGGGGACGATGCGGTGGGTGCGCCCTGCGTAAAAGCCGATGCAGGGCACGCCGTTCTTGTCTATGCCCACAGGGAACTGCACCTTGTTGCGGTAGCGGTCTACGTCTGGAGAAGGCAGAATATCCAGCACCGGCACCTCCAGCCCGCCGATGCGGCGGAAGGCATCCAGCACGCTTTCCTGTTTGGCGCGCAGCTCAGCGGCATAATCCAGATGCCGCAGGCTGCACCCGCCGCAGGGGCCTGCTACCGGGCAGTCAACCGGAATGCGGTCCGGCGAGGGGGTGAGCAGCTCGTCCAGAATGCCAAAGGCATACCGGCCGCAGTCCTTCACGATGCGCACCCGTGCTTCGTCCCCGGGGGCGGTGCCGGGGACAAATACGGCCTCGCCATCGGCACTGTGGGCCACACCGCTGCCGTCGCTGGAAAGGCGTTCGATGCGCAGGGTCAGGATCTGGTTTTTCTGTAAAGGCATGGTTTCTCCTTGTGTGATGGGCTCAGGTTACAGTTGGGCAGGGCTTGCCGGGTCGGCGTCCTGCTGGGCGGCAAAATACTTGCTGGGCGGCACGCCCTTGGCGCGCTTGAACACCCGTGAGAAGTAGAACTGGTCAAAGAAGCCTACCGACACCGCAACCTCCGCAATGGAAAGGTTGCCGGCGCGCAGCAGCTTGCAGGCCTCGTTGATGCGGTACTCGGTCAGGTAGTCGATGGGGCTCTTGCCCACGTTCAACATGAACACCCGGTACAGATGGCTGCGGGAAACCCCCACGCTCTTGGCTACATCGTCAATGGAGATGTCGTGGGAGTAGTTGAACTGGATGTACTTGATGGCGTTCAGCACATACTGGCTGGAGGAGGAGGCCGTGTGGGGCTTGCCTGCGCTGGTCTCCCGCATCAAGGCAGCGATAAACAGGTACAGATACCCCACCATGGCTGCCTCGTCCTGTGGCTGCAGCCCGCGGGAGGAATAGATGTTGGTCAGCGCTGCCCGCATCCCGTCCGGGTCGCTGGTGTGGTGCACAGGGGCATCGTCCGTAAAGGGCAGCTGCGCGGCCAGCTTGTGGGCACAGGCACCGTTAAAGCCCACCCAGCTGTACTCCCACGGCTGCTGCTCGTCGGCGGTGTAGCGGATCAGCTGGCTGGGGCGGGCAAAGAACAGGTCGCCCTCGCTTACCTCCCAAGTGCGGCCGCCCACCTCGAAGATGCCCTTGCCGGATACCACCAGATGGATCAGGTAGTGGTCGCGGATGCCGGGTCCCCATGTTTGGCCCGGAGCGCAGCGCTCCAAGCCGCAGTTGAAGATGGACAATTCAATGTTGTTGGTGTAATTCTGCTTAAAGGATTGCTTATAAACGTCTGGCATGGCAGCTTTACCTCCGTCCTGTCACATTCTGCACCCAGTATACCATAGAATGCCCTGCAAATTCAACAAAAGTACATCTTATTCTTTGCACCTGACGCCAAATTTTGGTTTTTTAGGTCAAATAAATTGAAAAAAAGCCAGAAATGCTTTACAATAGGCAAAAAGAGCAGAATCGTTTATTCCGGAGGGGAGGAGCTGTCATGGCCACCAGTGCACAACTCAGAAAACAGATCCTGCAGGGCAGCTGGGACGCCGCACTTGCTGCACTTTATGGGGCGGACCCGGCGGTGCTACAACGGCAGCGCGGGCGCTATGCGGCTGCGCTGGAACAGTTCGAGCTGTATTTCGGCCCCGGGCGGCAGGTGCAGGTGTACTCTGCACCGGGGCGGGCAGAGCTGGGCGGCAACCACACGGATCATCAGGGGGGCTACGGTCTTGCGGCGGCGGTCACGCTGGATCTAGTGGCGGTGGCGGCCCGCAACACGGATGGCTATGTGCGGGTCAAGTCCCGGGGATTCAATAAGCTGGATGTCATTGATCTGGCCACCGCAGAGCTGCAGGCAGGGGAGAGCACCCATTCGGCCAGCCTGATCCGCGGCATTGCCGAGGGCTTCCGCGCAGTGGATAAGCAGATCGGCGGCTTTGACGCCTACACCGCCAGCGATGTGCTGCGGGGCTCCGGTCTGTCCAGCTCGGCGGCCTTTGAGATGGGCATGGCCTCTATCTGGAACGAGGAATACAGCACCGGGCTGACCCCGGCAGAGCTGGCGGGCATCTGCCAGTATGCGGAAAACACCTATTTCGGCAAGCCCAGCGGTCTTTTGGATCAGCTGACCAGTGCGGTGGGCGGCATTATCTTTGCGGATTTTGCCGATCCGCGCACCCCAAAGATCGAAAAGCTCCATGCAGACGGTCTGCTGCCGGAAGGAATGTTCCTCTGCGTCACCGATACCCGGGGCAGCCACAGCGAACTGACTAGCGAGTTTGCGGCGATTCGGCAGGAGATGGAGCAGGTGGCCGCCTGCTTCGGAAAGCCGCTGCTGGGTCAGGTGGAAGAGAACGCGTTCTGGATGGCACTGCCTGTCCTGCGCAGCTGCTGCGGAGACCGTGCAGTGCTGCGGGCGATCCATTATTTTGAGGAGAATGCCCGCACGCTGGCGCAGCGGGATGCGCTTTATGCAAAGCAGTTCCCGGTGTTTGCAGGTCTGGTGAAGCAGAGCGGACAGGCTTCCTTTGCGCTGTGTCAGAATGTGTACTGCACAGCGGATGTGCGGCATCAGGGACTGTCCATAGCGCTGGCTCTGAGCCAGAGCATTCTGCAGGGCAGTGAGGGCGCATGGCGGATGCAGGGCGGCGGCTTTGCAGGCACCATTCAGGCTTATGTGCCCGGGCAGCTGCTGGAGCGGTACCATACAGCCATCGAGCAGGTATTCGGGCAGGGCAGCTGCTATGTGCTGCGCCTGCGGGAGCAGGGTGCAGTCCGGGTGATCTGAACAAAACAAAAAGCCGTGCATAGCCGGAATGCTCCGGGATGCACGGCTTTCTTATAGCTTATTACTGAAGAGAAAAAAGCTGGGGGAGAGAATTTTCGACCGGCTGGTCATTTCGCTGCTGCGTATTATCCAAGTACTGGACGGCAGTGACGGTAGCCTCGCGGGTGATGCCAAGCAGGCGGCCGATCTGCTGAGAGAGCTTGATCCCGGTCTGCACACCTGTCTTGATCACGCGGAAAAGTAGCATGGGCACAAAGGTGAAGGAAAACGAGATCAGCCCACCGTTCCAGAAGAAATCATTGAAGTGCAGATTGTCAAAAAAGCTGCCGACAGCATCGCCGAATTCGCTGCCGCCAAAGGCAGCGCACTGCTCCTCGGGGGAGAGGGCTGCGTAGGAAGAGGGCAGCTGAAGCTTTTTCATAAATAAAAACACTCCTTTCCGGGTCGATGAAAGATCAGCACAGAGCTACCAGAGTAGGCAGACAATTCTGCTGCTCGGCGGCCTCCTGTTCTGCCTTCTTTTTGGCCTGAATTTCGTTGTACGTATTCTTAAAGGCGTCCACAAGATTTTTGATGGAGAGATAGATGCTGCGTGCCTGACAATAGGCATAATAACCGCCCAGACCAGCCATACCGATCGTGGCAACCTTGCTCCATGTGTTCAGCTTGCCCCAGTAGTGCCCAATTGCATCACCAACACCCAAACCATCGTTCAGGGCATTCTGCATACCGGAAACTGCAGCCTGGAACGCATAGCGGCCCATCATGCCCAGCAGGTTTACCGTGGCATTGATGCCAAAGGCCATCACCTGCTCCGGAGTGATGTTGATAGAAAGGGCACCGCCCTCGGTATAGGTCATCTCCTCGGCAGAGAGCACAGAGCAGCAGGCGGGCAGCTGCAGCGGGCGCTGATATGTATGATCCATGATGGAAAACTCCTTTCGCACACAGAACTCCCCAAGGGGCAGTTCATTTAGTAACTGAATTGTAGCATATCTGCACAAAAATGACAAGAGAGCGCGGGTTTGAAAATCATGATACATTTGTGAATATATTGTGACGATGCGTTGTAAAACTGACCTGAATACGCCATAAACGCGCAAAACTCCTGCTTTTTTACGGCGAAAAAATGTTGTAGCAAAAATGTGCTGAAAAAGCCGATCAACAACAAAGGCATCTGCCAGTACCCGTTGCGCAGAACGCAGCAGCGGGCAAAGCAGATGCCTTGTGTGTTTTACAGGTTGCCAAACGAAAGGAAAACGAGGTCAAAGTGCTTTCGGCACGCGCTCATACAGCGTGGTCAGCGCGGCGATGTGCCCGGCCAATGCAGCGGGCAGGGACTGCGCCAGCCGCCAGCGCCAGTTTGCGCCCTGCGTGCTGGGGGTGTTGATGCGGGCCTCGCTGCCCAGATGCAGCCAGTCTGCCAGCGGGATGATGGCAGTATCCGAAACGCTGGCAAGGCAGGCACAGATCATGCCTTCGGTCAACTCCTCCGGCGTGCAGCGCAGATACCGGCAGGCGTAGGCTACGTCCTCGGCGCTGGCGTTGCTGCGCCAACCCTCGGTGGTCACGTTATCGTGGGTGCCTGTATACACCACACTGTTGCGGGGGTAGGTGTGGGGCAGGTAGTTGCCCGACTCCCGGCTGTCGAAGGCAAACTGCATGATCTTCATGCCCGGGTAGCCGCTTTCGGCCAGCATCGCCTTCACCTCCGGGGTCAAGTAGCCCAGATCCTCGGCGATGATATTGCCGCCGCCCAGCGCCTGCTGCATGGCGTGGATAAAGTCCCGGTCGGGGCCTTTTTCCCAGTGACCGCCTGCAGCCGTTGTGTTTTCGGCAGGGATAGAGTAGTAACTCTCGAAACCGCGGAAGTGGTCAATGCGCACCACATCGTAGATAGAGGTAGCGTGCTTCATGCGCCGCTTCCACCAGCCAAAGCAGGTGGCCTTGTGGGCGGGCCAATCATACAGCGGGTTGCCCCACAACTGTCCGTCTGCCGCAAAGGCATCCGGCGGGCAGCCGGCTACATGGGTCAGGTGCATCTGTCCATCAGTCTGGAACAGCTCCGGGTGGGTCCACAGGTCACTGGAATCCGGGCTGACGTAGATGGGAATATCGCCCACCAGCAGGACACCTTTGCGGTTGGCATAGGCCTTCAGCGCGTTCCACTGGGTGTAGAAGAAGAACTGCACCGCCTTGTGGTAGCTGATCTGGTCAGCCAGCCGTGCCTTTGCGGCGGCAATGACCTCCGGCTCCCGGCAGCGCAGGGCGTCCGGCCAGTCGGCAAGGCCTGCCTGCCCCTGCTCTGCCTTTACGGCCATGAACAGGGCGTAGTCCTCCAGCCAGAAGCTCTGCGCGGTGCAGAAGGCCTCGTAAGCAGGGGAGGGGGCTGCCAGCAGCCGGTCGGCAGCTTTTTTCAGCAGCACCGGGCGCTGGTTGTACAGCGCACCGTAGTCAACGGTGCTCACCGGCTGCGCGGCGGGAATCTCTTCGGCGGTCAGATAGCCATCTGCCGCCAGCAGACGGAAATCGATAAAGTAGGGGTTTCCGGCAAAGGCGGAAAAGCTCTGGTAGGGACTGTCGCCATAACCGGTAGGGCCGATGGGCAGGATCTGCCAATAAGTCTGCTTTGCCTCGGCCAGAAAATCAACGAATGCGGTCGCTTCACTGCCCAGCGTACCGATGCCAAAAGGCCCCGGCAGACTGAACACCGGCATCAGAATGCCGCTTGCACGCATAACGTGCACCTCCTTAGCCCTTTACAGCACCGGCCACGACACCCTCGATGATGTACTTCTGGCAGGTCATGTAGAGGATAATAATGGGGATGATAGCAATGATGATGCAGGCCATCATGGGAGCCAGTTCCACACGGCCGTAGCCGCCGCGGAAATACTGGATCGCCATGGGGATGGTGCGGTACTTCTTGATATCCAGCACCAGCGTGGGCAGCAGGTAGTCGTTCCACACCCACATGGTCTCCAGAATAGCAGTGGAGATCATGGTAGGCTTCAGGATGGGGAACACGACCTTGAAGAAGATCTGGATGGGGTTGCAGCCGTCGATCATGGCTGCTTCCTCGATCTCCATGGGCACGCTCTTCATAAAGCCGGTAAACATGAACACGGCCAGACCGGCGCCGAAGCCCAGATAGATGATGCAGATGTTCCAAGGGTTGTTCAGGTTCAGACGGTCAGCGGTCTTGGACAGGGTGAACATGACCATCTGGAAGGGAACGACCATGGAGAACACGATCAGCAGGTTCATGAACTTGCTCAGCTTGTTGTTTACGCGGGTCAGGTACCAACCGGTCATGGAGCAGCACAGCAGGATCAGCACCACGCTGGTAACGGTAATCAAAAGGCTGTAACCCATGCTGGAGAGGAAGTTCATCTTGGTCACGCCGTAAACGTAGTTGCGCAGTCCGGCAAAGGTCTCGGCGGTGGGCAGACGGAACACCGTGGAGGTAGTAAAGCTGCCCTCGGTTTTCAAACTGTTCAGCAGGATCAGCACGATGGGGTAGATCCACAGCAGGCAGAGAAGCACCATTACAACAACAAGGATGACATCCCAGGTTCTTTTCTGTTTCGACATTACTGCTGCACCTCCTTAGAGCGGGTAAAGTGGAGCTGGATCAGCGAGATGACCACCACGATCAGGAAGAACACAACAGCCTTTGCCTGACCAATGCCCTTCCACTGCGCACCGGAGCGGCCGTAGAAGGTGTTGTAGATGTTCAGTGCCAGCATTTCACTGGCGTTGGCGGGTTCGCCTGCGGTCAGAGCCACGTTCTGGTCGAACAGCTTGAAGCTGTTGGTCAGGGTCAGGAAGGTGCAGATGGTCACGCTGGGCATGACCATGGGAATCTTGATCTTGAACAGGATCTCGCGGTCGTTGGCACCGTCGATCTTAGCGGCCTCGATCAGGTCGCCGGGCACGCTTTGCAGGCCGGCCACATAGATGATCATCATGTAGCCGATCTGCTGCCAGCACATCAGGATGACCAGACCGACAAAACCGGCCTTGGCATCCAGAGCCAGCAGAGGCTTCTGCAGGTTCGCCAGCACGCCGTTGAGCAGGATCTGCCAGATATAGCCCAGCAGAATGCCGCCGATCAGGTTGGGCATAAAGAACACGGTACGGAAGATGTTGGTGCCCTTGATGCCGCGGGTCAGCACCAGCGCAATGGCAAAGGCGCACACGTTGATGAGCACAGTGCTCACCACGGTAAAGGCTGCCGTAAAGCCGAAGGCGTGCAGGAAGGTGGAATCCTGAAATACCGAGAGGTAGTTCTGGATGCCCACAAATGTAGTCTTGGACACGGTGGTGAACCGCTGGAAGGACAGATAAACGCCCCAGATAAAGGGCCAGATGAAGCCGATAATAAAGGCGACCAGAGTAGGCAGCACAAATATCGGCCAGTATTTACTAATGGCTTTTTGCATGATATACCTCCTGAGGGAGCTGTCTGATAAAAAAGGAAAGGAGGCGGGCGAACTTTTCGCCCGCCTCCCTTTTTAATTCCTAGGGAGATCTCCAGTCAAAGGCTTAGCCGTTGGCCAGCTTGTACTCCTTGGCCCAGCCATCCACAAATGCGGTGACAACGTCGTCCCACTTGCCGGTGCCTGCTGCGTATGCAGTCAGAGCGCTGCCCACGCCGTTCTTCCACTCCTCGGAAGGCATGGTGGAGAAGCACCAGTCAACACTGGTCTTGCCAGCTGCAACGTAGTCGTTTGCAATGGCGATCAGGGGGTT
>JABLTR010061777.1_pt1 | contig 18800 bp, 14 predicted proteins | sample 7160071 | NCBI WGS metagenome assembly JABLTR01 (sample SAMN14651230, study PRJNA627086) | human gut metagenome | isolation source: feces | host: Homo sapiens | reverse complement strand
TTCTTCTTTTAAATGGTGATTGTGCAAAGATAAAGGATAAAAAGAATCCCGTCCCCATTTCTGGAAACAGGATTCTTGGGTTTAGAGTAGGTTTTTCATTGCATCTTCCATCTGGTCATTGCCGAAGCTGTCCAGATAGATTTGGGTTACTCTCTCTGAACTGTGTCCCAAAGCCTCACAGATTAAAGAGGTATTGACACCTGATCTCTTTAAGACTGTCGCAAAACTGTGTCTTGCAACGTATGTTGTCAAATCAATAGGAATATTCAACCTTTCTCCTATTTCTTTCAAAGACTTATTCACTTTCGCTATAATCTTATGAATCCTATTTACTTTCTGCTGTTCCGTCTTATGAAAACTGGATAAAATAGGAAATAAATAGGGATTATCTGGCATTGAGTATTTCTGAATCAATTTAATAGCCTGTTCCTGCAATGAAACCTTTATCTGCTTTTGAGTTTTCTTTCTGATATAGATTAATCTATTTTCCAAGATATTATCTTTTGTCAGACGAGCAATGTCTCCAAAGTTAATACCTGCTGCCAGATATGAAAAAGTAAACAAGTCTATAGCTAAACATTCCAAAGGTGTTTGCCCTTGATAGTTTAGCACAGATAAGATCTCATCCTTCTGTATTGAACGTTTGGCTGTAGTTTGGCTTAATTTAGAGACTTTAAACGAATTAAAAGGATAATATTCTGATTTAACGATCTTCTCCTCTATCGCAAAATTATAAATCACCCGTAAATGCCTAAAGCGTGTTCCCAATGTGTTTATAGCCAATCCTTGACTTTGCAACCACACCTCATAACGCTTTAACCAAATTGTATCCATATCAGAAAAAGGAATATCCAAATGCTTGTTGAATTTTATAAGAGAATGCATAGTACATTTATACATATCCGCATAACGTAAACGATTTGCGGATTCAAGCTCTTGAATATACTGGTTAAAGACCTCTTGCACAGTTTTACGCTTTACTGGTTTGTTCACCTTCTCCATTAAAGAAGTCGCAGTAAATTCTTTTTCCTGTGATTTGAACTCTATAACCTTATCTGTATAGACTTTTACTTTCTCTGCTATTAACCTCTCTATATACTCCTTATTTGGACATTTAGAAGTTGGTTTGTTGGCTTTAAAGTCCCAATATTTAGGCAATATGGAAATACCAAGACTTTGATATTTCATTTTTCGATCCTTACAAACACGAATCATCAAAGGTGATTCATTGTTTTTCAACACTTTAGATTTGTAACATACGACATTGACTGTTGTACTCATGGTTTAAACGCTGGTTTAAACATCGGTTTAATCAAACCACGAAAACCACAGAAAACACCATAAAAAAAGCAGTTACCTAAAAAGATAACTGCTTGATATTGTGAGCCGAAAGCCGGACTTGAACCGGCGACCTACGCATTACGAATGCGTTGCTCTACCAGCTGAGCTATTTCGGCGACATTTACTTCCTGAATGCGGGCGCAAATATAATATGTTTATTTGACATCTGAAAGAAGTTTTGCTAAAAAATCATCTAAATCTGCATCCAAATCTTTTAAAAGAGGATCATCCAAACGAAGATTTTCATCGTCCAAGAACAGAAGTTCCTCAATGACAGAGAAATCCTCGTCAGTCAGGCTTACCGAGAACGGTTTCAGAAAACAAGGGTTATCAAAAACTTTTTTTGTAACCAGAACGGCAAGCACAGCTTTCAAAGTTGCAGCAACCTGTTGAGTAAATTGATCATCATCACATGCCGTATTCACCCAATCGAAAATGATTGTCTTTTCAACCAGCACATCCTCTTCATCATAAATAAGCAATTCACCACTTTCAGCATCTACCTGCACGTATAAATCGCTGTAACAGTTGCCAGCTTCATTCGCAGCAAGCTTATTGATGGCCGAATTGAAAGTCGTTTCTATGACAGCCTGAACCTTTGCATTATTTGCACTCATATCTTAGTTATTTATTCTTTATTCGAAACGTCTGCCAAAAGTAATAATAATTCAGAGAATATAAGATTATTATTCTCCAAATTGCTTATTTAGTTTCTGATCTGAACGGATACGCTTGCCAAGAGCCTCTACATACAGCCGTTGCATTTTCGTGTAATTATAATCTTCGCCCTTTTTATTATTAAAAATCTCGTAAGATTTAGCAGCCCAGTCATAGGCATCCTTCAACTGAGTCTTCATTTCATAAAACAAAGCCAAGTTCGATGCAGCCTTTGCCCGCTCTTTCCAACGTGAAGAATTTTCATACACATGCTTCCAACGTGAAGCCGCTTCCTCCCATTTGTCAGACAAGGCATAGGCGGTCGCTTCTTTCCAACGCGCCCCCTCACCTTTATAGAACCAACGGCTTTCATTATCCCAATGAGGAACAAAGTTCGGAGTAACCTTCCTACCAATATACTGCCCAGCAGCCCGTAAAGCTTCATCCGGCGACGGTAAATAAAGTTTCAACAACTCCATATTGTCCGCACTTTCAGACCAAAAAACACTATCCTGCACGTAAACAGTAGCCAACGGATTATCCCGTCCGGGAAGATAACCACGGACGACCCCAGTAATCTCGATATCGACTCCTCCCACAACAAAGCCTTCAGCAAAAGCGACAACATCCTTTTCCATCCGGAACAACAGGCGATCGAGCGAAATAACAGCATCCGTCCCTGTCTCCCGGCACAATTCTTTCACCGTTTCGGGTGTCAACTTTTCATCCACCAAATATTTTGTATCCTGACGAGTGTCATCATGATAGAGAAGAACATCATTGAAGAAAGAGACATCCACAATCGACTTGCCTAAGGAATGGCAGGCATCATACAAAGCGCTATCCGCATGGGCACGGGCCGTGTCCTGCACAGTTCCATATAAATTATAGGTATAGCCGACATCGTCGGGCTGGGGAACGGCGTTATTAACAATCAAAACCTTGTCGACATTCTTCGGGAAAGTAATCTCGGCCGGATTATAAGTTTCTATTCCAATATATTCAATGGTGCTGCACGCCGAAAACAGGCAGGCCATCAACAGATACAACGTTGTTCTCATCTTTACATTTATGATTTATAATTTATGAATTATGCTTCACAACTTGTGCTTCATAAATCACAAATTATAAATCATAATTCTTATCATGCCATATCACTAACGGCCTTGAAATAGCCGATAGACTCTGCGATACCGAGGAAAGGATCTTTCATGTCCTTTTCGAACTCAAGACTGCACATTCCTGTATAGTTCACCTCGCGCATCATACGAATCAATGCGGGGAAATCGATCTTTCCGCGCCCGATCTCAATGCCGCGTCCAGCCTTTGAAGAATCCGTCACATCCTTAATGTGCATATCGAACACACGGGTATGATATTTCTTCAAGTCAGCAACAGGATCACAACCGTTACGCAGATCGTGACCAACATCCAGACACATACCGATACGCGGGTCCAAATCTTTCGTATGTTCCCAAACGTCCGTTGCATCCGGATAAGTCTTGATATCGGGTCCGTGCAAATGGATCGCATAATTGAAGTCGTACTCTTTCACTTTCTTGTCCACATAGGGCAAAAGTTCGTAATTCGGTACGCCGACAATCGTTTTCACGCCTACTCGTTTCGCATATTCAAAACCACGATCTATTTCAGCCTCGCTCTTCATATAGATAGGACCGACAGCATATCCAGTCACACCATAAGAAGCGCATTTGTCATGGAAAGCCTTGATTTGATCGTCATTGCTATCCAACGGCAGGTGAAAATCCTTGATACAAAGATAATGAATATCCAGACGTTGCAAAGTTTTTAACGTAGTTTCCAAGTCAAAGTTTACAAATGTATACCCGGCCATACCCAAATGAAAAGGATTTACGGCCTTAGCAGCCTTAGGCTTCACGGGATCGGGCAATCCGGCCTTTGCTACGCTTGCCGTACCCAACAGGATAGCTCCTGCCAGCCCTTTCTTAAAAAAAGATCTTCTTGATTTCTCCATGATATTAAATTAAAATTATGTGTTTGTATATTATGACAGCAAATATAATCTTTTTTTAGTGTGCACGATAACATTTAGAAAGAAAATAGAAGGCTTTACAATATAATCCATGATTATATACGAGGCAGCTTTACATAAAAGACAGAACCTTCACCAACTTTCGAAGTTACACGGATGGATCCGTTCATTTTTTCAAGCAAGCCTTTACAAATAGCCAAACCGAGCCCAACCCCCTTGTTCCAGTCGTCAAGCTGGACGAAACGGCTGAATATCTGCTCCTGCTGTTCCTCTGGAATCCCTTCTCCCGTATCTTGCACGAAAAAACAGACTTCGGATTCTGCAGCCTCATAACCGAAACGGATAAAACCAGCTTTCGTATGTTTAATTGCATTCGTCAATAAGTTTGTCAGTACTTGCGTCAAGCGATTACGATCAATATACAGCATACAGGGAGGACAATCGGCCAGTTGCAATTCCACCCCTTCATTCATTCTGAGCAAGATGATATTATAAATCTCACTCATCAGAACAGGCAGGTCGTATTCAGCATAATGAAGCGATATCGTGTTCGATTCGATCTTCGAAATATCCAGCACATCTGAAATCAATCGTTGCAACAGATCATTATTACTTTGGATAATATCGGCAAATTGCCTACGGGCTTCCTGGTCTTCTTCATCGATCAGCACTTGGGAAAAACCGACAATCGCATTCAATGGTGTACGAATTTCGTGGTTCATATTAGCCAGGAAAGCAGATTTCAGCCGATCCGACTCCTCTGCTTTTTCTTTTGCTTTTCTCAATTGCATACTATGCCGACGGTGTAGATATACAAGAAAAAACAACAAACAGCAGACGAATACGAGGGCAATCACACCGGTCCAAAGATAAAACATTCGGGTACGGTCACGCAACGCTTCCACCTCCAGTTTCCGGTTGGCTAGTTCCAACTTGTCGATGTTGTGCCGGGTCCGCATATTAGCCAACTCCCTATAGTAGTTCGCGGTAGACAACGAATCTTTTTTTATCGCATATAACCGGAAGACCTCCGCCGCCTCCTGGAAACGCCGGGCTTCAACCAGCAAGTTTCCTTTGCTATTCAGTAAATTAATATAGGTAGATGTTCTGTCCAGATGCTCATAGCACTGCAATAATTCATCGTACAAGGCTATCGACTTATCCAGTTCCCCGATGTTCCAATAATACACGGCATAGATCGTTTTTATCTCCAACTGCCTATTGGCTATATTATACTCTTTCAGCAGAGCTTCGGCCTGTTTTAAATATCTCAGCGCCAAATCATTCTTGCCCAAATGAAGATAGGTCATGGCAAATCCACGATTCATCGTATATTTAAGAGTGCTAACCCGATTCTCGTCATCCAGTTTTACGATACCATCCCGATCACACTGATCGAGATACTTCTTCAACAATCCTAAATATTCCAGTTTCTTTTCTTGCCCCGGCGCTTTATTCAGAAGCTGACGAATAATATTGATACGTTTGACAAGTGGAACGTCTTTCTTTTCCATTCCTGCTAGGATATCTTCATACAAAGCCAGCCCTTCCTGCTTCAAATCATTGGACAAATAGTAATCAGCCAATGCCTGGTTAGCCATATCTATCCCATCCGGATAATCAAGATCCAAAGCCAATCGCTTCAGAGAATTGATGCTATCCAGAGCCGCCTTATTGTTTTTTCCTCTTGTCAAGGCATAAACATACCAGGCTTTCATGCGGAAAAGTTCTTCCAATCTGTTTTGCTTATATAATAATGGTAGGGCTTGTTGCATGTAATAGACCATGCTGTCGACTTCACCCCCATAATAATGTTTCGCTAGCAAGAAAAGAGCTGTACCTTCATAATAGGTATTCCGACGCTTACGAGACTCGTTCAGCAACCTGTTGAAAAGCACTTGCCTGTCGCTTTCGTCCAGCTTCCCCATAACGGTATCACACAGATGTCGCAAGAACAACGAATCTGCACCCAATTGCCATTCTGCAGGCAGAGCCTTGCATGTACAACAATAACTCCATAATAATAAAATTACCCCCAATACAAGCCTTTTCATCCACTAGTTATTTTCCAGAATCACACTTATGCCTTCTGAATGGGTTTTGAGTAACGTAAAAGACATAGCCAGCTCTCAATTTGGAAGTCACGGCAATCGTACCCCCATTTTTGGTATGCCTTCACCCGTATCCTTAACAAAGAATTTAATCTCCGTCTCCAATACCTCATACCCAAAACGAATAAAACCTTTTTTCCGTATGCTTCATCGCATTATTCAGCAAGTTAGTAATTATTTACGTAAGACGGCATACGATCCGTATAAAAATTTATCGCGGGACATTCTTTTAACTCCAAAACAACCTTTTCAGGCATACAAAGTTGCGTCGAACTATAAATCTCATCCATCATTTCGGGCAAGTAAATATTGAAGTTTCTCCGTTCCATCCTTTCTCCGGCAGGAAGAGCCATTAAAGCAGAACGCAAACTATCTGTCTCATTGTTTGCATTCAACGAGACAGTAGTTTGCGTCAATAATAAGACTAACCAGAAGAGATACTTCATCTGATTATATTTTTGAAGCCTACTTCTTCAAAGCTGCGATGCTTTCCTCTATAGACTTGATTTTACTTTCTGCATCGGCCTGTTTCTTACGTTCCATTTCAATGACTTTGGCCGGAGCCTTGCTTACAAAACTTTCGTTGCTTAACTTTTTCATGACAGAAGCCAGGAAACCTTGCTGGTATTTCAGTTCGTCCTGAAGCTTAGCCAGTTCCTCCTCTACGTTGATCATATTACCCAATGGGACAGCATATTCCGTCGTACGCACCAGGAAGGAAGCAGAACCGGCCGCTTTTTCTTCCGTACGGATGATAGACGACAAATTACACATCTTGGCAATTACGGAGTTGAAGTGATCGTTGTGTTCACCCAATACCTGCAATTCCAATGCTTCCTTATTCGGTATATTTTTCTGAAGACGTATCGTACGCACTCCACCCACAATTTCTTTTGCAATTTCGAAATCTTCCAGATATAAGTTATCAACAGGAGCAACCTCCGGTATCAGTGCGACCATCAAGCTCTCGCCTTCCTTACGCGGCTCCAACGCTTGCCACAACTCCTCTGTAATAAAGGGCATAAACGGATGAAGCAGGCGAAGCAGAGCATCGAAGAAGCCAAGTGTCGATAAGTAAGTTGACTTATCAACAGGCTGTTGATAACCCGGCTTAACCATTTCTAAGTACCAAGAAGAGAACTCATCCCAAAAGAGTTTGTAAACAGCCATCATTGCTTCACTCAAACGGTATTTGCCGAACAGATCGTCCATTTCAGCGATCGTCTTGTCCAGTTGCATCTTAAACCATTTGACAGCTGTGGCTGCCGCTTCGGGCTGTTCGATAGTTGAATCAACCGTCCATCCTTTAATCAGACGGAAAGCATTCCATATCTTATTGTTAAAGTTACGTCCCTGCTCGCACAACGCATCGTCAAAAGGAATGTCGTTTCCGGCAGGCGCCGCCATCATCAATCCCATACGCACACCGTCAGCACCGTATTGCTCGATAAGCTGCAGCGGGTCGGGAGAATTTCCCAATGACTTGGACATCTTACGACCCAGTTTGTCACGTACGATACCGGTAAAATAAACATTCTTGAACGGCATCTTACCCCGATATTCGTAACCGGCCATAATCATACGGGCTACCCAGAAGAAAATAATATCCGGTCCTGTCACCAAGTCGCTCGTCGGATAGTAGTAGTTAATCTCCTGGTTGTCCGGATCGTTGATGCCATTAAACAGAGAGATCGGCCATAACCAGGAAGAGAACCAGGTATCCAGCACATCCTCGTCCTGACGCAGGTCAGCCATCGTCAAAGAAGCGTTACCGGTCTTTTCTTTTGCCATTTCTAAAGCTTTCTCTGCCGTTTCGGCTACAACATACCCCCCTTCGGGCAGGAAATAAGCCGGAATACGGTGTCCCCACCACAACTGACGGCTGATACACCAGTCCTTGATGTTTTCCATCCAATGACGATAGGTATTCTTAAACTTCGGAGGATAGAACTTGATGTCGTCCTTCATCACCGGTTCCAAAGCGATCTGTGCGAGGTGTTCCATCTTCAAGAACCATTGCATAGACAACTTCGGTTCGATAGGCACATTGGTGCGTTCGGAAAAACCGACTTTATTTTCATAAGCTTCCACCTTTTCCATCAGGCCGGCAGCCTCCAGGTCTTTTTCGATCTGCTTACGAACATCGAAACGGTCCATACCGACATACAAACCGCCAGCCTCGCTGATCGTACCGTTATCATTGAATATATCGATAGAAGGCAAATTATATTTTTCGCCCAACATATAGTCGTTCACATCGTGTGCCGGAGTTACCTTCAGACAACCTGTACCGAACTCGATATCCACATAATCGTCCTCGATCACAGGAATCACACGGTTTACCAACGGAACAATCACTTTCTTCCCTTTCAACCAAGTGTTCTTCGGGTCGTTCGGATTGATACACATGGCCGTATCCCCCATGATTGTTTCGGGACGAGTTGTTGCGACAATCGCATAACGGCCTTCCGGATCACCTTCCACCTTGTAGCGGAGGTAATACAGTTTGCTGTGCTCTTCCTTATATATAACCTCTTCGTCGGACAGGGCAGTCAGCGCTTTCGGATCCCAGTTCACCATACGGACACCACGATATATCAGTCCTTTATTATAGAGATCGACAAAAACCTTGATCACACTTTCGGAACGCAGTTCGTCCATCGTGAAAGCAGTACGATCCCAATCACAGGATGCCCCCAGCTTACGCAACTGCTTAAGAATGATGCCTCCGTGTTCTTCCTTCCATTCCCAAGCATGTTTCAGGAAGTCTTCACGTGTCAGGTCTGTCTTCTTAATTCCCTGCTGTGCAAGGCGATTCACGACTTTCGCTTCGGTTGCAATGGAAGCATGGTCCGTTCCCGGCACCCAACAAGCGTTCTTCCCCTGCATACGGGCACGACGGATCAGAATATCCTGAATGGTATTGTTAAGCATGTGTCCCATATGAAGCACGCCTGTGACGTTTGGGGGCGGAATAACAATCGTATACGGCTCACGACCATCGGGTTTCGACTTGAAAAAGCCGTTATCCAACCAATACTGATACCACTTACCCTCTACTTCTGCGGGGTTGTACTTACTTGCAATTTCCATATTGTTTCGTTATAATTATATCTATGTTCGGCACAGACAAAAGAAGTCCGCTATTTTAAGATGCAAAAGTACAAAAATAATATAGATAAGCATATAAGAGCTAAATTTTATCAGGGCAGCTGCACCAAAATTCGGAACCACAGCAAAAAAGTATCCTCAAGCATGTAGATGAACTGACCTTTGAGATCTGAAATGTTCAACAGGGCAAGCATTACCTTACTATGCATAAACTAGCTTTAACACATGACCTGCCCCGAAAGTGACGAAGAACCAAGTTTTCTGCACATCCTCTATCACTCTATCACTACGAAGGTTGTAGCTATTAATATTCAAGCGTCAGAGGCAGTGATACAGGACGTTTTCTTCTATCACTCCTCTATCACTTCTGAGGCATGTCGTTTTTATCATATAATTGAAAACCAACGCATTGACTTCTTTTACTTTTGAAAAAGCATATAAAATAATCGAATAAACAAATGTAAAAACGAATATGACAGGTAGTAAATCGGCAAAATACGGTTCCTCATTCCACAAAAGCCCTCTCTTTTTTTAGCAAAGACAAGCACGTCATTCTGTAAACACCCCCATGTTGCCATCCTTAACACCCGGATGTACCGGCCCTCTACACCCGGGTGTAAAAGGGGACAACATGGGGGTGTTCGGCAACTAAAGTACCATGCCGGACAATGAAAACCAACCGGTTTTACCTATTTTACAACTTTTTTTGAATAAAATGATCGAGTGACTTGCAGGGATGGGGAACAATGTTTCAGAAGTGATAGAGGAGTGATAGAGGAAAACGTCCTGTATCACTCCTCTGACGCTTGAATATTAATAGCTACAACCTTCGTAGTGATAGAGTGATAGAGGATTTGCAGAAAACGTCAATCAAAAGTCTTTGTTAAGGACATAGTCTTTTGCAAATAGCAGCAAAGTAAAATCGGCAGGCAAGAAAGGAAGCGAAAATACATGGTAACCGTATCAAATAATCACTTAATCACTGCCGGAAAACTCCGATTTTTCCATCTTCCGTCAGAGTTTCAACCGTAATCCGGGGATATTTACAACGACTGTTGTTGTAAAAACGAATATAAGCCTTTCCCTGTTCATCCGTTGACAATGCCGGATTCCAATAAAGGGTACGACGATAATCATTTTCTTTCGGCAATACGCGATAATCGGGCTGATAGAAGTCTTTCACTTCACTATATCCTTCCAGCCAGGTTTTGCGTACGCCTTTTCCACCTTTCACAGAGATCTGATCTTCCGGATAAGTTTCGATCAAGACAACACACCGATATAATTTATCGATATTGATCGGTGTAAAACGCGGATCGGCATACCGGCAGATCGTTCCAAAGTCTTCACTGATATAAACGGATTTAATCGCCTCTAAAGGAAGTAAGCGGTACTTATTATAATCCATTTCATTGTGGTAGGTACGTTCGTAATTGATCGCAAAAAGGACCATTCGCCCTTTATAAAAAAGATATTCCTGACCGCCTGGACTATGCTCCCGATAGAACTCAGAATTCATATTAATCATCAGTTCATGAATATCATCACCGATAAAACCATTACGGTCCTGAATATCGTCCATTTCGGAAGCGACATCATAATAAGCGATCGACTTGGTCCGGGTTTTATAAACTTCGGCAGCTTTATCTAGTTTCTTGGCCTTAACCACCACTTCATCGATCCGATGAATCTTTTCGTCCATTCCCAGTTTTCGCAGAGAATCTTCATACGCCTTGAATAATTGCTCCATGTTTTCTTGCATAAATACCGTATCATTCAGCTGTGTATCGGGCAAAGAGACCTTTTCATCGCCTGAAATATGCACCTGCAATTCTGCCATTGGATATCTCCGAGGCTCCGGATGAAACACCCGGTCCAGAACAATCCGATGATCTTTCTTCTTCCCCTTTTCGGAAACAGATAGAATCAGATTCCATTTTCCTTCCACCTGAGAAATAAAAGAAAACCGTCCTGAACTATCCGTAGTAAAAACATCGAAGCAGGGTGTATTCTGATCCGTCGGATTGTCTTCCTCGCCTCGCTTCGTCAGAAAAGAAGTTACTTGCACATCCGGACGCGGCTTACTACGAACCATTGAAACTACCTGGCCGTGCAGTTCGATTCCCTGCTCCGGCAGATACTTCAGTTCAAAAGGTTCCACACCGGCCCAATGCTTCCATTCATAACGCCTCCAGCCTTGTACCATCAACAATTCATCCAAAGCCCGACGATGCAACGTATCATCCGACTCAAAATACCAGGAAGGACGGCGTACATACCCTTTGATTTCCGACATCAGCAACAGATCCGTCAACATCGAATGCCTGCTTTCCACTTCTTCCCGGCCATCCCGGACCGACACCGACAAGAGCGTTTGTGCCGACTGTCCTTGCGGATCATTCACTTCGAAAGAAATACCTATTGAATCATACGGAAGATACTGTTCTTTATCCGTCCGAACAGCCAACGACAAGGTATCCGGCTTTCCAACAAAAACCAACCGGTCAGCCAAAACCTGTCCGGCTTTATCAAACAAGACCAGTTGAGATACACCTACCGGTAAAATCTTCTTATCCAGTCGAAAAGAGAAGGGCAGATTCCTCTTGACCGTCAGCATACAGAAATCATATAATTTACCCCGGCTCATAACCGCCATTCCCAATACCTGGGCCACCGTAAAACGATTCTTCTGTACCGTAATAGCCAAACTATCCGGGATACTTAGATTGTCAACCGAAAAAGCGAATCCCTGTTCCTGAGCTTCCGGTAAAGAAAAGCGATATTTCTTGTCTCGCCAAACAACTTCCGCCTTCACTTCTTCCGTATCAGCCACATAGGTAAAAACACCTTTTCCTTCGTGACTTGTCCGGAATGTCGAAACTACCTCTTTTCCCTTATTCAGGATACAACCGGAGACATCCACCGGATTACCGAAAGCATCGGTCGCTTCAAAGGCAACCCGCACTGGGACATCGCGAATCAACGTTCCGCCCTCAGGATAAAAGCGGAGATTCAGTTTCTTTTCTTTCCTGGTCTTTTCCCTTTTCTGCGGATACTTTCCCGGATGTCGGCAAATTTCTTTTTGGGTATAATCGCCTTCTGAATCCGGTTTGTCGAACACCGGGAAAATACGTGAGAAGACTGTTGCCTCTCCAAAGTTCAACATATATTTGGTATAAGCACGTACCTCATAAAAACCGGAATAGAAAGGTAAGTGCGTCAACGTAAAATTCCCCTGGCAACGACCGTTGCGGATTGGTAAAATCTGCCGGGAGACAATCTCACCTCCAGGATTCAGTAATTCCACATACAACGTCTTGCTCCACGCTGTAGGCCGATTGAATTCGGAAGTCACGACATAACACTGAAACCAAATCTGATCGCCCTGATAATAGCCGGTATTATCAAAATGCAGATATACCTTTTCCTGAGGCAAAGCCTTTCCAAACTGTTCTAAGGTAGAGACAAAACCCTGTAAGCGGACAGCGATACTGTCCGGAATCGGATATGCGTAAACCGAAACAAACCAGAGAAAGCCCAGCAATCCGATACCTCGTCTTATAAACTTACGTAAAGACATCGTCGTTTATTTAATCGCTTCTTCCAATTGTTTCTTCAGTTCTTCCATCTTCTCCGGCGAAGCCGCTACTTTCTGACGTATCTTTCCATCTTTACCAATGATTACGCAATGTGGAATATACAAGGCTCCATTCGAACCAAACGTATCATAAATCTCCTGCTTGAAAGCCTCTTGAATGCGAATATGTTCCCCTTTCAGATCATAATGAGCAGCCATCTTCTTCCATTTCTCTTCAGCTTCCGGATTATCAATCGAGAGATACAGCAAAACAATATCTTTTTCCTGAGCATATTCCTGCAATGGCTTTACAAAAGCAAAGGAATCACGGCAAGGACCACACCACGTTGCCCAAATGTCCATAAAGATAACTTTCCCTTTATACGGTGCGATAATATCCTGGAAAGTTTTCGCTTGTGAGACATCCGGGAAATGAAGATCTTCCGGAATCCGGGTGTGGTTAAACGCCCGGTTCTTTTCCATTGCTTCCTGCACCAGCGGTTGCCAGGAAGTTTCCGGATATAATTGCAGGAAACGTTCGGCATAAACCGGCATCTTCGGATCGTTCATCTGCCTTTCCTGATCTTCCAGGAAAAGCTGGGCCATGGCTGCCTCTTGTGCCTTGCCCTGTAAACGATGTTCAAAACCGTAATACATCAAACCGATACCTTTTTCTACACCTTCCGGAATAGATTCCTGACGCATATAATATCGGATACCAATTTCATTGGAGACCACATCATAAAAGGCCGGACTGAAAGTACTGTTCGGATTATCCGGGATACAAAAGGCCGTCATCTGATCCAACTCGACAAACCAATTCTGCCTTGTCGCTTCCGATGCCTGATAAAATGCACCCATCGTCTGGTTCTGAAAAGCCAGCAACAACTGCATCCGTATATCTTGCCGGGCTTTTTCCTGTAAGTCTTCATCCAAACCCGTCAATTGCGATTCCAGAGAGACTGCATCATCTTTCAGTTTTTGGGCTACAGATGTTGCTACAGTATCTTTAGCAATCTGCCAACGGTCGCCACGGCGGGCACGCAAATCCCATACAGCGGCATTCAGTCGATTGAGCAATCGGGAAACGGCTACCGCCTTCTCATCCACTCCCTGGATAGCCAAAGGTTCTTGAGCCGTTGCATCTACATCCAATTGTATTTTTCCTCCTTTCGATATAACCGAACCCAATACCGCTTTTCCATACAAAATGAAATTCACCCGTTCATAATCTTCAACCGGTAACGTCAATGTAAATGTACCATCGCTTTGGATTTGTAACGTATCGATCGTTTTCGTATTCATCATGCCTGCGATAGATTGCTGGTAAACGATCATTCCACCGTTCAAGTTCCGCACGGTTCCGGTGATTTGGATTTCTTTCTGATCCGAACAAGACAATAGGGCTGTTCCTAAAAGAAGAACACAAACGGACTTCGGCATTTTTCTACTCCAATTCATGGTATCTCTATTTCATGGCTTAAATTTAGAGCCTGTTTAAAAATGATTGAAATCTTTTTCTAAAGAAGTTTCCGTATTAGCCGGATTATTTTTTTAAAGTGACCAAACTTAAAAAAATGTATCAAACTGATTTAACGGAAACCGAGTGCAATATATAACAAAAGTGTTGAACCTGCAAGAAAGAGGAAATATGATTCGCGACTGATTTGGAACGCCATATTTTATTTAGTTAAGACCGCTTGTCAATGGTGGATGCTTCCCCTAGACTTTTCCAGGTGGCAGTTGGTCTATTACTACTATCGTAAATGGGCTTCCCAATTAAACTTTGGTCACCATAACCAATATGCATGACAGAAAAGCCGCATACTTACTGATAACAGAGAGGGAATTCCTAATAAATACAAAGAAAAACAGTAACAGCCGATTTATTTTATTTGTCCGCATCTCCTTGCAGCATTGGCCAAAAGCCTGTATCTTTGTAAACTATATATAATTAGGAATATGGCAAGACGCTCAGAATACAGAGGCACAGATAGATCCAGAGCCCCTCGAGGACGTAAAGTTACAGTGAAAGAAGAGAATACGTTACTTCCTTTCCTGTTCGGTCTTTTAAACGAACAAAGTAAAAGTTCAGTCAAGGCACTACTCGCCCACGGACAGATTTCAGTCAATGGCACGGTAACCTCCCAGTTCAACACGCCGCTCACACCGGGCGACGAGGTGTTAATCAGCTACGAACGGGGAAAAGTCGAGTTCAACAATCCACTGCTCACTATTGTTTGGGAAGACGACGACCTGATAGTCGTAAACAAGAAAGAAGGCTTACTTTCGGTTTCCAGCACGCGCGTGAAGGAACGGACAGCTCTTCATCTGCTCAGCGAATATGTCAAGAAGACAGATCCACGTAACAAGATATTCGTGCTCCATCGCCTGGACCGCGACACTTCGGGGCTGATGATGTTCGCCAAGAATCTGCAAGTGCAAAAGGCATTGCAATCGAACTGGAACTCTGCCATCACGGCACGCACATACGTGGCCGTAGTGGAAGGACGCCCTGAGAAAGATTCCGACCTGATCGTCTCCAACCTGACCGAAAATGCAAAGATGCAGGTGTATGTGACAGCTGAAGGAGACGGGAAAGAGGCGATCACCCGCTACCGCCTGCTGCACAGCAACGGAGCCTATTCGCTGTTGGAACTCGACCTGGAGACAGGACGCAAGAACCAGATACGCGCACAGATGCAATCAATCGGACACTCCATCGCCGGCGATTACAAGTATGGTGCGGAGACAGATCCCACCGGACGGCTGATGCTTCACGCCCGACGGCTCAACTTCATTCATCCGGTAACAGGCGAAGAGATGCATTTCGAAACACGCATTCCTGACAAATTTACCTCTTTAGCTAAATAACAAAAATAGTAAAAATAATATGAAGAAGCTCTTTAGTACCTTGATGTTGGTGCTCGTCGCACTGACCGTACAGGCACAGATTCTCCAGCCTGTAAAATGGAAGATACAACTGAACGACTCCGGCTCCGCAGAGAAAGAGATCGTTTTTACCGCTACTGCCGATAAAGGCTGGCATTTGTATGACCAGGACTTGCCGGAAGGAGGCCCTGTCTCCACTTCGTTCACATTCGAGACACTGAAAGGAGCCGAGCTGATCGGCAAACCGACTTCATCTGTCAAACCGACCACCGTATACGACGAACTGTTCGCCATGAACCTGCGTTGGTATCCGGGGACCGTTTCGTTCACCCAAAAGTTCAAAGTGACTGACCCGGCCAAGTTCAAAGCCGAAGGTGAAGTGGAATTTATGGCTTGCAACGACGAGACTTGTCTGCCCCCCGATCGCGTCAGTTTTTCGTTCGACAAAAAGAATATAAAGATGACAGCCGCCGCCGAAACAGTGGTCGAAAAACCGGAAGTCGAACAAGACGATGTGACAGCCGTGCAGCCGGATACTGAAAAAGTGGTGGAAGAAGTGGCCGAGCTGAAGGCTCCCGCCCCTGTTACCAACAAGGACAAAGCAGAGAACAGGCCAGTCCGCGCCTCCAACGAGCTGACCGACGACGCTGCCCTCTGGACTCCTGTCATCGACCAGTTGAAGGCATTCGGCGACACGACGGTTTCAGCAACCGACACATCTTGGTTGTTCATCTTCTTCGCCGGTTTCCTGGGTGGATTGATCGCCTTGCTGACACCTTGCGTATGGCCGATGATCCCGATGACGGTCAGCTTCTTCCTCAAACGGACGAAGGACCGCAAGAAGGCGATACGAGATGCGATGACGTACGGACTTTCAATCATTGTGATTTATCTGGTGATGGGATTGCTGATTACGGGTATATTCGGGGCAAGTGCACTGAACGACCTGTCGACGAATGCGATCTTCAATATCATATTCTTCTTGTTGTTAGTAGTCTTCGCCATCTCTTTCTTCGGGGCATTCGAAATGGTATTACCCTCTTCCTGGACGAATAAACTGGACACGAAGGCGGATTCGACGACGGGCATTATCAGTATTTTCTTCATGTCGTTCACGTTGGTGTTGGTTTCCTTCTCTTGCACAGGTCCGATTATCGGGACTTTGCTGGTACAGGCTGCTTCGATGGGAACGGCGGTAGGACCGGCCATCGGCATGTTCGGTTTCGCTTTGGCATTGTCTATTCCGTTCAGCCTTTTCGCCATCTTCCCGAACATGCTGCAAAGCATGCCGAAATCCGGAGGCTGGCTGAACTCCGTCAAGGTGGTGTTAGGCTTCCTTGAACTGGCACTGGCGCTGAAGTTCCTTTCGGTTGCCGACCTGGCTTACGGATGGCGCTTGCTGGACCGCGAAGTGTTTATCGTGCTTTGGATCGTGATCTTTATCCTGTTGGGTTGTTACCTGTTGGGTAAGATCAAGTTCAGCCACGACAGCGACCTTCCGTACGTATCCGTGCCGCGCCTGTTCATGGCGATCATTTCTTTCTCTTTTGCCGTTTATATGGTTCCGGGCCTTTGGGGGGCTCCTCTAAAAGCGATCAGTGCTTTCGCTCCTCCCTTGTACACTCAGGATTTCAACCTGTACAACAGTGAAGTGCATGCTGCTTTTGACGATTACGAAACCGGTATGGCTTATGCCAAGAAGGTGAACAAGCCGGTCATGATCGATTTCTCCGGTTTCGGTTGCGTGAACTGCCGCAAGATGGAAGCATCCGTTTGGACCGACCCGAAAGTGAAACAGATATTGGAAAATGATTATGTCTTGATCACCTTGATGGTCGATGATAAGACGAAGCTGCCGCAGCCGATTACAATCGAAGAGCATGGCAAGACTCGCAAATTGAAAACAATCGGCGACAAATGGAGTTACTTGCAGCGTAGTAAGTTCGGTGCAAACGCCCAACCGTTTTACATTCTGCTGAATGCCGAAGGCGAACCGCTCGGCCCGTCGTATGTATTTAACGAAAGTGTCCCCGACTATATCAAATTCCTGGAAAATGGGCTGAAGGTATTTAAAGAACAAGAAAAGAATAAATAACATCTTATAGGCTGTGTGTTAAAAAGATAGAGAATTCAATCTCTTGCCGGGGAATTCATCCCCCGGCAAGAGAAAGATGAAATTTGACACACCTCCTTCTTCTCCAACCAAACAACTAAAAATGGCAACAAAACAAGAAAAGATGGAAGCCTTCGGACAGCTGCTCGACATTCTGGACGAGCTTCGTGTGAAATGTCCGTGGGACCGTAAGCAAACGAACGAAAGTCTTCGCACGAATACAATCGAAGAGACTTACGAATTATGCGATGCCATCATGAAAGATGACAACAATAACATCAAAAAAGAATTGGGCGACCTGCTCCTGCACATTGTCTTCTATGCCAAGATCGGTGAAGAAAAAGCGGTGTTCGACATCAAAGACGTGTGCGACAGCCTTTGCCAGAAACTGATCTACCGCCATCCGCATGTCTTCGGAAACGCTCAGGCCGAAACAGCCGGCAAGGTTGAACAGAGCTGGGAACAACTCAAACTAAAGGAAAAAGGCGGCAAACAAGACAGTTCTCGAAGGTGTCCCCACTTCACTTCCTTCCGTAGTCAAAGCTCACCGCATCCAGGACAAAGCCCGCAACGTGGGTTTCGACTGGGAACAACGCGACCAGGTCTGGGATAAGGTGCACGAAGAGTTTACCGAACTGAAGACTGAAATCGACAAGATGGATGCAGATAAGATGGAAGCAGAGTTCGGAGACCTATTCTTCAGTCTGATCAACGCAGCCCGCCTTTATAAGATCAATCCGGACAATGCCTTGGAACGCACGAACCAGAAATTCACCCGCCGTTTCAACTATTTGGAAGAGCATACTATCAAAGAAGGCAAGTCATTAAAGGATATGTCTTTGGAAGAAATGGACCGGATCTGGAACGAAGCAAAATCGAAAGGGTTATAAAAACAAAAGGGGAACCGACATCACGTCGCCACCCCTCCCTTAACTTAAACGCCAAAACTAAATCTAAACAAAAAACACAAATAATGATAATATT
>JABLTR010057435.1_pt1 | contig 18829 bp, 11 predicted proteins | sample 7160071 | NCBI WGS metagenome assembly JABLTR01 (sample SAMN14651230, study PRJNA627086) | human gut metagenome | isolation source: feces | host: Homo sapiens | reverse complement strand
GGACTCCCCCCTTCAGCGGCGCATGGTGGAGATTTCCCGCACCCTGTCCTTTGTGTGCCTGTGTGCCTGCGCCGTCATGTTCGGGGTGGGCCTGCTGCGGGGCAAGGGGATGCTGGACATGTTCCTCACCGCCGTGTCCCTGGCGGTGGCCGCCATTCCCGAAGGATTGCCCGCCATCGTGTCCATCGTCCTGGCCCTTGGGGTGGGCCGCATGGCCCGCCAGGGGGCCATCGTCAAGGGGCTGCCCGCTGTGGAAACTCTGGGCTGCGCGGGGGTCATCTGCTCGGACAAGACGGGCACCCTCACCCAGAACAAGATGACGGTGCGCCAGCTGTGGCTGCTCCCCGGAGCCCGGCGGCGGGAGGCCCTCACGGCGGCCTGCCTATGCAGCGACGCCCGCCTGGTGTGGCATGCCGGAGCCCCCCAGGCCCAGGGAGACCCCACCGAGGCCGCCCTGGTGGTCTACGCCGCCCGGGACGGGATCGACCAGCTGCGGCTGGAGCAGGAGCAGCCCCGGCGGGACGAGGTGCCCTTTGACTCCAAGCGCAAGCGCATGTCCACCCTCCACCCCCGCCCCGGGGGCGGCTGGCGGCTGTACGTAAAGGGGGCGCCCGACGTGCTGCTGGAGCGGTGCGTCAACGGGCCAAACGGCCCTCTCTCCCCCAGCGACCGGGGGCGCATCGTGGCCGCCAACGAGGAGATGGCCCGCCAGGCCCTGCGGGTCATGGCGGTGGCCTTCCGGGACCTGGACAAGGCCCCGCCCAGTCTGGAGGGCCAGGACTGGGAACAGCAGCTCACCTTTTTGGGGCTCTTCGGCCTCATGGACCCGCCCCGGCCCCAGGCCGCCCAGGCGGTGGCCTTGTGCCACCGGGCGGGGGTGCGGCCGGTGATGATCACCGGGGACCACCGCTCCACCGCCGTGGCCGTGGCCCGGGAGCTGGACATCTTCCGGGACGGGGACCTGGCCGTCACCGGGGCGGAGCTGGACTTTATGCCCCAGCAGGTGCTGGAGGAGGAAGTGGACAAATTCTCCGTCTTTGCCCGGGTTTCCCCCGAGCATAAGCTGCGGGTGGTGAAGGCCTGGCAGGCCCGTGGGGCGGTGGTGGCCATGACGGGGGACGGGGTCAACGACGCCCCCGCCCTGAAAGCCGCCGACATCGGCTGCGCCATGGGCCGCTCGGGCACCGAGGTGGCCAAAGGGGCCGCCCAGCTCATCCTCACCGACGACAACTTTTCCACCATCGTCTCCGCCATCCGGGAGGGCCGTGGGGTGTACGCCAACATCCGCAAGGCCATCCACTACCTGCTCTCCTGCAACATTGGGGAGATTTTCACCATCTTCACCGCCACCCTGCTGGATTTGGGCCAGATGCCCCTGGTGCCCGTGCAGCTGCTGTGGCTCAATCTGGTCACCGACTCCCTCCCCGCCCTGGCCCTGGGGGTGGAGCCGGTGGAGGAGGGGGTCATGGAGCTGCCTCCCCGCCCCGCCGATCAGGGGCTCTTTGACCGGAAATTTTCCCTGCGCCTGTGCTGGCAGGGCCTTATGGTGGGGCTGCTCACCCTGGGGGCCTACTTTTTGGGGCTGCGGTATCTGGCCGCACCCGGGCAGGAAGGGGCGGTGGCCAACACCATGGCCTTTGCCACCCTCACACTGAGCCAACTCTTTCACGCCTTCAACGCCCGCAGCGAGGACCGCTCCCTGTTTTCCCTGGGTGTGTTCTCCAACCCGGCCATGAATCGGGCTTTCCTGGGCGGGCTGGCCATGCAGCTGGCCGTGCTGCTGGTGCCCCCCTTGCAGGGGGTGTTCTCGGTGACCGGGCTGGACCTGTCCCAGTGGCTCACGGTGCTGCTGCTGGCCGCCGCCCCCATCCCCATCTGCGAGGTGGCCAAGGCCCTGGACCGGGGGCGGAACGCCGCCAAGCACAAGGCTGTTGCTGGGATTGGTGGACGGTAAAGGGAATTCCGCCGCCCCGGCGGCGGGTTCCTTTGCCCACGGCGGCAAAGGAACCAAAACGCCGTTTTTGGTGGGGCACCTTTGGCAGTTTGTCCCTTCCGGCGGGCAAATCCTGAGTGGCTGTCCCCTCCCCTTCCGGGCCACTGGGCCCTGGCGCGGCAAAAGTTCGGGCCAGGCGCTCCAACCGGGTCCGCCTGGCTTGTGCCATGCTGTTTGGCTGGGCAGTAGACGACGGGCCGGTGAGGACACCGGCCCCTACCCCAAGTACGGCAGCCTTTCTGTAGGGGCGGATACCATCCGCCCGCCGATAACGAACCCGCTCCTACGGCTGCTTGCACCAGGCGCGCTTTCCTGGTCCAGCCGGACGGCCCGCTCCTCTTTGCCCGGCCAGCGGCAGCGGCGCGGAACGGAAGGCAATCCCCTGCCCTGCCCGCGCCGGATGCGCGGAACCGTCTCCCGGGAGGCGTCCCCCGTAATGGGGTCCGGGGGTAAGCCGACATGGAGGACCGGGCGGCTGGCCGCCGGTCCGATTGCGGCGTCCCCCGGCGATTCTTTCGTGCCTTTCTGATCGCTCAGAAAGGCACATCCCCAAATCCCAACAAAAAAGAGAGCCATCCAACCGGATGGCTCTCTTTTTTACAAATCTCTTAGAACTTGTTGTACATGGCCAGGATGAGCACAATGGCCTCCTGCACGGTGGTGTTGCTCTTGGGGGCCAGACGGCCGCCGCTCTGGCCGCTCATCAGGCCGTTGTTGGTGAGCAGGGCCATGCTCTGAGACGCCCAGGCGGCCACCTCACCCTTGTCGGTGAACTGGCTGCCCAGCTGGTCGTCCTTGTTGGTCAGGGTGTTGGTGCCCTTGGCATCATCCACCAGGCGGATGACCTGGTTCAGCATGACGCTGATCTCCTGGCGGGTGATGGGGCTGCTGGGCGAGAAGGTGCTGCCGTCCCCGGTACCCGAGGTAATGCCCGCCGCGGCGGCCTTCAGGGCCACGGGGTCGCTGGTGTCGGTGAAGCTCTTGCCACCGGTGGACAGAGTCTCCCCCGTGGCCTGCTCCACCAGGTTCACCGCCAGCTCGGCAAACTGCAGGCGGGTCACGTTGCTGCGGAAGCCGGAGGAGGTGCGGGCGGTCAGCAGGCCGTTGTTCTTGGCGCTGAGGATGTGGCCCATGGCCCAGTTGTCGGCGGAAGACAGGTCCATGCCGGTGGCGCCGGAGCCGGTGACGTTGCCCTGGGCGTCCACAAAGATGGTGCGCTCCACGGTCTTGGAGAAGGGAGCCCGGGTGGCCACCACCTTGATGGTGTGGGCGCCGGGGGTCAGAGAGGACACGGGCAGGTTATAGGTGAAGGGCTCGGCGGTGGCGGTGTACTGCAGGGCGCCGTCCACATAGTATTGGCAGGTGGCGCTGCCGCTGCCGGGGAAGATGGCGTAGGTGGACAGCTTCAGGGTGTCCATCTTCTCATTCACCGTGGACAGACGGGTGTAGCCCTGGGCGCTGTTCTCCCCCTTCTGGATGAAGGCGGAGGAGGTCACCGCCTGCTGGTAGGCGTTGTACACCGAGCTGCTGCCCCCCAGGGAGTAGCGGTAGGTGCTGCTGCTCAGGTCCACGTCAAAGAAGAAGATGGCCTTCACCCGGGGGTAGACTATGGGCAGATAGGAGTAGAATTTGGTCAGCTGCTGGGTGGCAAAGGCGGTCTGGTCGGCCCCGGTGGAATTGTTGTAGTAGCCGAAGCCGCACTCGCTGATCATCATGGGCTTGTCGTGCTTCTCGGCCAGGGCGTTCAGGTCCTGGAGGACCACCAGGGGGTCGTTGCCGTAGATGCCGGTGCAGTAGTAGGCGTCGTTGGAGTAGCCCTTGTTGCCGTAGGCGTAGCTGCTGCCGTTGCCGGTGGGGTTGCTTTTGTAGCTGGAGCAGCCGATCCAGTCCACATAGGCGTCGCCGGGATAGTAGGTCTCGTAGTCCACGGTGCGGTTGGACACGTCGTTGGGAGAGAACACCAGGGCGATGTTGTCATACTGCCGGGCCACCTTGGCGATCTTCTGGTAGGCCTGGATGAACTTCTGGGGGTCGGGCAGGCTGGTCCAGCAGTTCATCTCGGCTCCCAGACGCAGCAGGAAGGTGCAGTTCTGCTTGCCCAGGTAGTCCACGCCCTCCTGGATGTAGCTGTCGGCGCTGGAGCTGAGGACGGTGTCCAGGCCGGAATTGCTCTCGGTGAAGTTCCAGGCCAGCTCCACCACGCCGCCGTTGTTCAGGTCCTTGGCCAGGGAGGCGTCGGAGTCGGCGTAGTAGTCCACCCAGTAGGGCAGGCCGTAGCCGTCCATGAAGTTGACATAAACCAGATGGGCCGAGTCGTTGACCTGGGTGCCGTTGGGCACGGTACCGTAGTACACGCCGCTCACCGGCTCGCCGGTGGTGCCGGTATAGGGCACGTCGGCGGGGTCGTCCACCAGGGCATAGACCTCCATCTGCCGCTGCAGGTGCTGCAGCTGGGCGGTGACGTTGAGGATGGTATCCTGATAGCTGCGCTCGTGGTCGTTGAGCCACTGGGCCATCTGCAGCTGGCGCTGCCGCCACAAAATGGCGTTGGTGAGGTCGCCCTTCATCTCGTAGCACCAGGCCACCTGGTCGCACTTCACCTCCAGGTTGTAGCACACGTCGGCGCACAGGCCGAACTGGCCCATGAGCAGGTCATAGGTCTGCTTGCCGATGGAGATGGTCTGGTCCACATTCTGGCTGGCCACGGCGGCCGACCAGGCGTCGTGCAGGGGCCAGTAGGAGTTGGGGTAGGTAAAGGCCGAGGCCTGCACGGTCATGCCCAAAAACATGGCGGTGGTGAGCACTCCGGCAAACAACCGGCGCAGCTTGCTTTTCATAAAAAAATCCCCTCTCTCGGGCGGGTCTCCCCTGCCCGGTTTGATAGCTTTATTGTAGCGGAAATTTCGCCTGCGAACAATATGCTTTCTGCATCCGTTCCAACATAAAAGCAGGCGGCGGGCCGAAGCCCGCCGCCTTACATCGTCGAAAAAGTGGCGCTGCCACTTTTTCGAAAAGGACTGCACGCAAGGCAGGCCTCGATTCCTTCCGGAAAAGTCGGCCTGCCTTGCGCGAGAAGAGTTATTTCCAACGCACATCCCCCAGGGGACCTTCTCTTGCCCTTTCAGGGCAATTCACCTTGTGTCGCCGGAAATAACGGGATTTCATTTTATTCCGACGCCCGCGGGCGTCGGAACTCCTTGCAGGAGGGCTTTTTCATCAAAGCTGGGGGCAATTCTGAGAAAACCCTTACCGCTCCTCCCGGAAGTAGTTGAGACCCAGGCCGGCAGGCTGTCCGCTGCCGTCGCTCTTGCGCACCGAGGTGACCACCAGCACGATGGCGGTGATGAGGAAGGGCAGCGCCTGGTAGAGCTGGGTGGGCACCGCGGCCAGCCAGCCCAGCCCCTCGGGGAAGGCGGCGGCCAGGCTGGAGCCCGACACCCGCAGGGTGTTGAAGAAGCCAAAGACAAAGGTGCCCAGGATGGCCAGGGCGGGGTTCCAGTTGGCGAAGATGACCAGGGCCACCGCGATCCAGCCGTAGCCGTTGATCCAGCAGCTGCTGTTGAAGGAGCCGGACATATTGAGGGCCATGTAGTAGCCGCCGATGCCCATGACGCCGCAGCCCAGGCAGATGTGGATGTACTTATACCGCTTGACGTTCACGCCCACCGAGTCGGCGGCGCCGGGGTTCTCGCCCACCGCCCGCAGCCGCAGGCCGGGGTTGGTGCGGTTGAGATACCACCACATCACCAGGGCGATGACCACGCCCAGATAGACCAGGATGTTGTGGTTGAACAGGCCCTCGCCCAGCACCGGGATCTGGGACAGGCCGGGAATGGGCAGGTTGGCAAAGCCGTTTTTAATGTTTTCGTAGTCGTTCATCACGGGCCAGCTGATGGCCTTCACGCCGTTGCCCACAAAGAAGTACACGCCCAGACCAAAGGTGGTCAGGGTCAGGCCGGTGATGTTCTGGTTGGCCTGGAGAGAGACGGTGAGGGCGGCAAACAGCAGGCCGCACAGGGCGCCCATAAGGAAGGCCATGAGGATGCCCACGCCCAGACTGTTGGCGTAGCAGCCCACGATATAGCCGAAAATGGCGCCCACGGCCATGATGCCTTCCACGCCCAGATTCAGGCTGCCCGACTTTTCCACCATGATCTCTCCGGCGGTGCCGTAGAGCAGAGGGATGTTGTAGACCACGATGTTGTGGATGAAGGTGGTGACCACACCAAGCTTATCCATTTCCATTCTCGCCGCCCCCTTTCTTGGTTCGCACGATCTTGAAGCGGATCAGGAAATCCGCAGCCAGCACCAAAAACAGAATAGCGCCCTGGAGCATATCCGCAAAGCTGGAATCCACCTGGGCAAAGGTAGCTGCCGCCACGGTAGAGCCGTGCTGCAGCATGGAGATGAGAGCGGACACCAGGAAGATGGCCCCGGTGTTCAGCTGAGACAGCCAGGCCACGATGACGCCGGTCCAGCCCACATCGTCGGTAAAGGAGGAGGACAGGATGCCCACGGTGCCCACCTTGAAGGCGGCGGCCAGGCCGATGAGGCAGGCGGACAGGAACACGGTGCGCAGCACGATGCGGTTGACCTTCATGCCAGCATACCGGGCAGTGCCCACGCTGTCGCCCACCACGGCGATCTCATAGCCCTGCTTGGAGTATTTCAGGTAGCAATAGACCAGCACGCCGATGATCAGGGTGAAGATGACGCACACGTTGAGCTGGAACTTGCCGATGGGGATGGTGGGGAACGAGACCTCCCTGCTGAAATTGGCAAAGACGGGACGGGCCGAGGAGGTGTCCAGGAAGAAGTTCCAGGAGGCCTGGGTCTCCCCCAGGAACACCAGGAAGTACAGGGCCACATAGTTGAGCATCAGGGTCATCAGGGTCTCGTTGGTGCCAAACTTCACCTTCAGCGCCGCCACCAGAGCTCCGTACAGACCGGCGGCCAGCATGCCCGCCAGGCACATGAGCAGCAGGGTCACCCCCTGGGGCAGCACGCTGCCCAGCTTCAGGGCCACCGCGCCGGAGGCCACGGCGCCCAGGATGAACTGGCCCTCGCCGCCGATGTTCCAAAAGCGCATTTTAAAGGACAGGGACAGGGCCACCGAGGTGAGCACCAGGGGAACGAAAACCTTCAGATAGTTTTCAAAGGTTTTATAGGCGATCTTGTTGCCGATCATACCCATGGTGAACATGCGCTGGTAGTAAGCAAAGGGGTTGACTCCGATGGCCAGCAGCAGCAAACCGCCCACCACCAGCGCCAGCAGAACCGCCCCAAGATAGAGCGACACCTTTTTCCACATGGGACAGCTGTCCCGTTTTACGATATGAAAGCCCATGTCACTCCTCCTCTCTCTTGCTCTGCTCCAGCTGCTCCTGGGAGATGTTGGTGTCCTTGGCGATACCGGCAGGCTTGTCTTCATACTTGTTGGTCAGATCCAGCGCGCCGGTCATCATCAGGCCCAGCTCCTCCTTGCTGGTCTTGTGGGCGTGGACCACGCCCATGACCTTGCCGTGACACAGGACCATGATCTTGTCGCACAGGGCCAGCATCACGTCCAGGTCCTCGCCCACGAAGAGGATGCCCACGCCGTCCTTCTTCTGCTGGTTGAGGATGTTATAGATGGCGTAGGAGGAGTTGATGTCCAGGCCGCGCACCGGGTAGGCGGTGACGATGACGTTGGGGCCGGCCTTGATCTCACGGCCCAGCAGCACCTTCTGCACGTTGCCGCCGGACAGACGGCGCACCGGGGTCTCGGTGGAGGGCGTCACCACGCCCAGCTGCTCAATGACCTGCTCCGCCGCCGCCCGGCCCGCCTTCCGGTCCACCAGGGGGCCCTTGGTCTCGGAGTAGTTTTTCAGGATCATGTTGTCCGTAATAGACATGGAGGGAGCCAGGCCCATGCCCAGCCGGTCCTCGGGGATAAAGGACATGGAGATGCCCTTTTCCAAAATGGCCTTGGGGGAAAGACCCACAATGTTGTCGCCCTTGTGGATCATCAGGCCCGACCGCACCGGCCGCAGACCGGCGATGGCCTCGCACAGCTCCTTCTGGCCGCAGCCCGCAATGCCGGCCACGCCCAAAATCTCGCCGCCGCGGATGTAGAAGCTCACCTTGTCGATGGCCACCGCACCCTCGTCGTTGTCGATGGTGAGGTCCCGGATCTCCAGCAGAGGCCGGGTCTTTTCCACCACGGGGCGCTCAATGTTCAGGTCCACCTTCCGGCCCACCATCCACTCGGTGAGCTCCTGCTCGTTGGTCTGGGCGGTGTCCACGGTGGTGATGTACTCGCCCTTGCGCAGGATGGCCACCCGGTCGGAAATGTCCATCACCTCGTTGAGCTTGTGGGTGATGATGATGATGGAGTGGCCCTGCTCCTTCATGCGGCGCAGCACCGCAAAGAGCTTTTGGATCTCCTGCACCGTCAAAACGGCGGTGGGCTCGTCCAGAATGATGACCTTGGCGCCGTAGTACAGCACCTTGATGATCTCCAGGGTCTGCTTTTCCGACACGGCCATGTTCTTGACCTGCTTTTTGGGGTCGATGTCAAAGCCAAACTTTTTGGCCATGTCCTCGATCTGGGCATAGCGGTCCTTTTTCAGGGAAAATCCCGCCTTCTCCTTGCCCATCCAGATGTTGTCCGCGGCAGAGAAAACCTCCACCAGCTTGAAGTGCTGATGGACCATACCGATCCCCAGGCGCTTGGCCTCCTGGGGGGAGTGGATGGACACGGACTTGCCCTCCACGAAGATCTCGCCTCCGTCGGGCTGGTAGATGCCGGAGAGCATATTCATCAGGGTGGTCTTGCCCGAGCCGTTTTCGCCCAGCAGCGCCAGGATCTCGCCCCGGCGCAGGGTCAGGTTCACGTCCTTGTTGGCCACCACGCTTCCGAAGGTCTTGGTAATCCCCCGCATTTCAATGGCGTATTCCTCCGCCATGGAATCACACTCCCTTTTTTTGTATCTGCAAATGGTTGTCTGTTTGGTCTTGGGTTGATTTTTCCAGTTCAAACCGGGCCTTGTCCCGGCCCAAACTGCAAAAATCAAAACCGGGCCGGCCGGTTGGCCGGCCCGGTTGGTCGGGTCTTTTCAGAGTCGGCGCGGGGGGATCAGGCCACCACGACGCCCTTCACCAGATAGTTCATGCTGCCGGTGATGACGCTGTCCTCCACGGAGGGACCGCCGGCGGGCACGATCTCGGTGTTGGCGGGCACCACCACCTGGTCGTCCTTCACCTCATCCCGGTCGCTGGTCACCAGGGGAGCGTCCACCTTCTCGATGGAAGCCTTGCCGTCGGTGACAGTGATGTTCAGCTTCACGCCGGAGAACACGTCCCACTCGCCGGAGGCGATCAGGGCCTTGACCTGGTCAATGGCATCCTGAGTGCCGGCAGCGCAGTTCTCGCTCAGGGGGGACACGTCCACCATGCCCTCGTTCAGGCCGCCGTAGTAGGCGGGGCCGCCCATCTTCTCCACGAACTGGTCGGCAGACTCACAGTCCATAGCGGTCTGGATGGCCAGCTTGTAGTACACGTCCCAGTTCCACACAGGAGCGGTGAGGTGGGCAGCGGGGGCGTCGGCGGTCATGTCGGAGTTGTAGCCGCAGCCAAACTGACCGGCCTTCTCAGCGGCCAGCTGGGGCTGAGCGGAGTCGCAGTGCTGGGCGATGACGCCGCAGCCGTAGCTCTTGATGAGCTCCTCGGCAAAGGCGTACTCGTTGACCTCGTCGGTCCAGGTGCCCAGCTCCTTGACGTAGACGGTGGCGTTGGGGTTGACGGCCTGCACGCCCAGGGTGAAGCCGTTGATGCCGGAGCAGGTCTCGGCGTACTCGGTGTCATAGGCGGAGACATAGCCGATGTTGTTGTTGCCGGTCTCCAGGCTCTTGAGACCCGCGGCGATGCCGGCCAGGTAGCGGGCCTGATAGATGCGGCCGAAGTAGTTATTGTAGTTGGTGTCGTTGCTCTTGAAGCCGGTGGCGTGGGAGAAGATCACGTCAGGATACTCCTGGGCCTTCACTTCCATCTCGTTGAGGTAACCAAAGGAGATGCCGAAGATGATGTTGCAGCCCTCGCCCACCAGGGTGTCCACGGCGGCGCCCACCTGGGTGTCGTCCTCAGGAACCTGGTCCACGATGACCAGCTGGGTGTCGGGGTCCATGCCCAGCTCTTCCATGGCCGTGGTGATGCCGGTGTGGTGAGCATAGGTGTAGCCGGCGGTGTCGCTCTTCTTGTTGATATAGATGGCGCCCACCTTAAAGTCGGAATTGCTGCCGGTCTGGCTGCCGCTGGTGCTGGCATTGCTGCCGGCGTCGCCGCCGCCGCCGCAGGCGGCAAGACCCAGAATCATAGCCATGGCCATGACAAATGCGAGAAGTTTCTTCATTGCAAAAGTCCTCCTTGTGTCGATCGTTTCATCCTTCTTCTTATATTAAAACCAGCCTGAGCCGGTTTTAATCACCCGCGCCTTGCTCAGTCCACAAACTCCACGCCGGTCTCCTCGTTCATGGACTTCACCCGGGCCAGAGACTCCACCCGAAGTCCCTCGGCACGCAGCCGGTCGCCGCCGGGCTGGAAGGCCTTCTCGATGACGATGCCCGCGCCCACAAGCTCGGCTCCGGCGTCCTTCACCAGCTTGGCCAGCCCCTCCAGGGCGGCGCCGTTGGCCAAAAAGTCGTCGATGAGCAGCACCTTGTCCCCAGGGCCCAGGAATTCCTTGGCCACGATGATGTTATACACCCGGCCGTGGGTAAAGGACTCCACCTGAGAGGTGTACACCTCACCGGCAATGTTCTTGGTCTGATTCTTCTTGGCAAAAATCACCGGACAGTGAAAAAACTGCGCCGTAACACAAGCGATCCCGATGCCGGAGGCCTCGATGGTCAAAATCTTGTTCACGTCGCAGTCTGCAAAACGGCGCTTGAATTCCTTGCCCATTTCCGCGAAAAGGGTAACATCCATCTGGTGGTTCAGAAAACTGTCCACCTTCAGCACGTCGGTCCCCTTCACTTTTCCATCCTTACGGATGCGCTCTTTCAAAAGCTCCATGGCCACTCCTCGCCTTCTTTTGGAAAAATTTACCGCTCCACGAAAAAAGAACGGCGTGGCCCGACGAATCGGGCCACGGTCCCATGGTAATACGTAATTATTCTACAAAATAATTTCCTCCCGCGCAATCCCTTTCTGAAAAAAACTTCCCGCCGGGGATGAAATTTTTTCTTCCCCGGCGGGACAAATTCTCATTCCACCGTTTTGAGAGACTCCACCATATCCAGTTTTTTCAACTTTCTGTGGGCGGCCAGATTGACCACCAAGGAGAAAATGGTGGTGAGCACCACGGCATAGAGGTAGCTGGGCAGGGAGATGACCCGGCCAAACATGAGCAGGTCGATCTCCACCGTCAATATGAGCCACTGGTGCAGCAGCTTGCCCAGCACCATGCCCAGGGCCACGCCGAACACGGTGAGGATCACGTTTTCCCGGTAGATGTAGGCAGACAGTTCCCCGTCGTACAGGCCCAGCACCTTCAGGGTGGCCAGCTCCCGCACCCGCTCGGTGATGTTGATGTTGGTCAGGTTGTAGAGCACCACAAAGGCCAGGGCGGCGGCGCACACGATGATGAGCACCACGGCGTAGTCCACGCTCTCCATGCTGGAGGTAAAGGTGGTGCGGGTGTCCACGATGCGGGTCAGGGAGGTGATGCCGTCCAGGGCCATGAGGTCGCTCTCCAGCTGCTGGCTTTCGGCGTCCTGGGTAGAATAGTCCACCAGCACGGCGTTTTCCTGGGGAGTCTCCCCGAAGAGCTGCTGGTAGCAGGCGCTGGTCATGTACACATAGTGCTGGATGTAGTGCTCGGTGACGTCGGCCACGGTGACCTCCACCCTGCTGTCTCCGTCCAGGGTGATGGTGTCCCCCGCCTGGACGCCCAGAAGCTTGGCCAGCTTCTCGGTGAGGATGACGCCGTCGTCCCCCAGCGCCACGGGGCTGTGGTCCTGGCGGTGGCGCAGGTTCACAAAGCGGGACAGGGTCTCCCCGCTGTCCACCACCTCCAGGGTGCAGTCCACGGCGTAGGCGTCGGTCTGGGCGGTCACCGTCTCGGTGTGCTCCGCCGTCCAGTCCTCCACCAGGCCGCTTTCGTTCAGGGCCTGCTCCACCTCCTGCCACTCGCCGGGGGTGATGTTGTCCACCAGGCCCAGCTGAGCGGTGTAGCGGTAGATCTCGTCGTACTGCATGTCCATGACGCTGAAAATGGAGTCCCGCAGGCCGAAGGCGGTGACGATGAGGGCGGCGCAGCCGCCAATGCCGATCACCGTCATCCAGAACCGCTTTTGATAGCGGAACAGGTTTCGCAGGGTGATTTTATAGTTAAAGGACAGAAGCCGCCACAGGGGGGTGATGCGCTCCAGGAGAATGCGCTTGCCCATGGGGGGCGCCTTGGGGCGCATGAGCTGGGCGGGCACCGCCGTCAGGGTGGAGATGCAGGCCGCCAGGGCGGACAGGGTCACAGTGCCCACCGCCGCCAGGTAGGCCACCACCGAGGTGACGGGCTCCAGGCTGTAGTGGATGTCTCCCAGGGTGTAGATGATGGCCCAGGCGTTGCAGATGATCCAGGGCAGCAGGGTGAGCCCCACCGCCAGGCCCAGCAGCGAGCCGATGGCGCTGGCCAGGAACCCGTAGCCCACATATTTCATGGCGATGGCTCCCTTGGAGTAGCCCAGGGCCTTCAATCCGCCGATGGTCACCCGCTGCTCCTCCACCATGCGGGTCATGGTGGTGAGACACACCAGAGCGGCCACCAGGAAGAAAATCAGGGGGAATACGCTGGCCAGGTTGCCCATGCGGTCGGCGTCCATCTCATAGCTGGCGTAGCCCATGTTGGTGCCCCGGTCCAGCAGGTACCACTCGCTCTCGTCCAGCTGGGCCAGGTCCCGGCGGGCCTGCTCCAGCTTCTTTTCGCCGTCGGCAATTTCCTCCTGGGCCTCCCGCTCTCCGTCCAGATAGTCCTGGTAGCCCTGGGCGTAGTCGGCTTCGCCGTCGTTGAGTTCCTGGAGGGCATCGGCCAGCTCCCGCTCCCCGTCGGCGCTCTCCTGGGCCAGAGTCACCTTGGCGTCCTCCAGCTCCTGCACGCCGTCCTGGTACTCCTGCCAGCCCTCCTGCCAGTCCTTCTGGCCGTCGGCGTACTCGGCCTCGCCGTCGTTGAGCTCCTTTAGGGCGTCCTCCAGCTCCAGGCGGCCGTCCTCCAGTTCGGCCCAGCCGTCGTCCAGCTCCTTCTGGCCGTCCTCCAGCTTCTGCTTGGTCTCTTCCAGGGTCTTGGCCGCGTCGTCCAGCTGCTCCTTGGCCTCCCGCAGCTGGTCATAGCCGTCGTGGACCTCGTCCCAGCCGTCCTGGATCTGCTTGAGACTGCTATCCAGCAGCTGGGCGTTGGCCAGCACCGCCTGGCTGTCCTGGGGCAGCAGGCTCAGCTGGCTCTCCAGCTCCGCCTTGGCCGCCTGGGCCGCCGCCAGGCCCTCCTGGGCCTGGGCCAGCTGGGCCTTCAGCTCCTCCAGGCTGGGGCCATCAAAGCCCGGGTCCACCGGGTCGGGGTCCTCTGCGGTCCGGGGCGCGGGGGTCTCACCCTGGTCAGGGGCGGGCTCCGGCTCCGGTTCCGGCTCGGGCTCGGGTTCCGGCTCCGGGTCGGGGTCCACCGGGGGATTTTCCATGGCGTCAATGGCCGCCTCCAGCTGGGCGATGGTCTCGTTGAGCGAGGCGATCTGCTCATCCGCCTGGGCCATGCCCGCCAGCAGCTGGCCCCGCATGCCGCTGAGCACCTGGTCCACCGCCGCCTGGGCCATGCCCGCCTGGGCGGGGTCCTGGGAGGTGAGGGCGGCCAGCAGGGCATCTCCGTCGGGATAGAGGGAGACCCCGCCCTGGGCCATGGCCTGGACGATCTGGTCCAGCAGCAGGTCAAACTTATCCTTGCCCGCCTGGTACTGCTCCTCGGCGTCCATCAGCTTTCCGCTGGCGGAGGACAGGGAAGCCCGGCCATCCTCATACTCTTTCAGGCCGTCTTCATACTCCTTGAGGCCGTCCTCGTAGGCCTGACGGCCCTCCTCCAGCTCCTCCTCGGCCTCGTAGTACTGGCGCAGGCCCTCCAGATAGTCGCCGTAGCCGTCGTGGTACTCCTGCCAGCCATCGTCCAGCTCGGTGCGGGCGTCCTGGAGCTCGATTTTGCCGTCCTCCAGCTCCTTTAGGGCGTCCTGGAGCTCCACCTGGCCGTCGGCGATCTCCTGTTCCGCTTCCGCCACCTGGTCCCGCAGCTCCCGCTGCCCCTCCAGGTAGTCGGCCCAGCCCTCGTCCAGCTCCCGGCGGCCGTCTTCCAGCTCGGCCCGGGCGTCGCTGAGCTCCTGCTCGGCCTCCGCCTTGCCCTCGTCCAGCTCCTTCTGGGCCTTGTCGATCTCCTCCTGGGCCTCCTCCCGCACGGAGTCCCCCCGCAGCTGGGCCCGCTCCTGGGCCATGGGGTCCAGAGCGTCGGCCAGGGAGTCGATGAGGTCCTCGTACTCCTGGCTGTAGGTGGGCAGTTCCAGGGCTCCGTCGGCCAGCAGGTAGGCGTCGGTGTAGGCCTCCATGTCAAAGGCCTCCTCCGGCAGCATCACATAAAAGGCCACCTTGCCGGTGCCCAGGGTGGAGGAACCACGCTCCACGCCGATGTACAAGGGGGAGTCCGCCGTACCTACAATGGTATAGGTCTCGTGGCGCAATGCGTCCTCATAGGTGCCCGTTCCTGTGTCTAAGGTAATCTTATCCCCGATAGAAAGGCCATTTTCCTGCAAATATCGGGGTTCTACCAAACATTCCTGGGCATTTCCTGGCATACGGCCCTCCACCATCCGGGGGAGGTTCACTTCATCTGTTAAGGAAATTACCTTTACAACAGAATCCTTATCCTGAATCTTGGCAATGGCGTCCACGGAATAGGCCCCCTGGACCAGGGCCACCCCCGGCTGATCGGCCAGGGCGGCCACGTCCTCCTCCGTCAGGCCCAGAGTGGACACCACCCGCAGGTCCATGAGCTTCTGCCCGTCCAGATAACGGTCGGCGCTGATCTTCATGTCGGGGGCGGTGGCCCGCAGGCCCGCCAGGAAGCACACCGCCAGGGCGGACAGGATCATCAGGGAGAAAAACCGGCTGCGGGTGTTGCGGATCTCCCGGAGGGCGTCTGTCAGCAGCCGGTTGGGCCGGCGTCCTTTGGCCATGCTTCTCTCCCCTTTCTGACTGAATTTCTACGCCGGATCACCACTCGATGTCCTCCACCGGCTTGGGATGCTCATTGATCTCTACCCGGTCCACCCGGCCGTTCTTCACGTGGATCACCTTGTCCGCCATGGGCGCGATGGCGGTGTTGTGGGTGATGACCACCACCGTCATCCCCTGCTGGCGGCAGGTGTCCTGCAATAGCTTCAAAATGGCTTTGCCCGTGACGTAGTCCAAAGCGCCCGTGGGCTCGTCGCACAGCAGCAGCTTGGGGTTTTTGGCCAGGGCCCGGGCGATGGCCACCCGCTGCTGCTCGCCGCCGGATAGCTGGGCAGGGAAGTTATTGAGCCGGTCCCCCAGCCCCACGTGGCACAGCACCTCCTCCGCGGGCAGCGGGTCCTTGCAGATCTGGGAGGCCAGCTCCACATTTTCCAGGGCGGTGAGGTTCTGAATGAGGTTATAAAACTGAAAGACGAAGCCGATGTCATACCGGCGGTAGGTGGTCAGCTGGCGCTGGGTGCTGCCGCTGATCTGCTTGCCGTCCACCAGGATGGTGCCCTCGTCACAGGCGTCCATCCCCCCCAAAATATTCAATACCGTGGTCTTGCCCGCCCCAGAGGGGCCCACGATGATGACGAATTCCCCTTTTTCCACCGTAAAGGTCACATCGTCGGCGGCGGTGATGGTCACCTCCCCCATCTGATAGCGCTTGACCACATGTTCCAGCGAGATATATGCCATACTGACCTCCTGTTGAATAAGAAACAGGTGTTGATTATTTTCTACTCTTATATTATAGTATTTTTAAGTCCGGACGCAAGAGGGAAGTCCCTTCCATTCCCATGAGAAGGCGACATTTTTCCACATGTTTGTCCGGAAATGTGTAAAACTTTTGTAAAGGAACGGAGGGGTGTTGGGATGGTCCGAAATGAAACCGACCGCCGGGTCCGCCGCACCCGGGCCCAGCTGCAAAAAGCCCTGCTGGAGCTGCTGGAAGAAAAGGATATCCGGTCCATCACGGTCCAGGAATTGGCCCGCAGGGCCGACGTGAACCGGGGCACCTTTTACGCCCACTACACCGATGTATACGACCTGCTGGACCAGATGGAGGACCAGCTATTTTTGGACTTTGCCGCCATGCTGGGCACCTACACGCCCCAGCAGCTTCAGGGGGACCTGTCCGCCCTGCTCACCGACGTGTTCCGCTTCATCCGGGACAACCAGGCCCTCACCCTGGTCTTTCTCAGCCCCCAGACGGAGGACGCCTTCTTCCACCGGCTCAACGCCCTGGTATACCAGAAGTGCCTGGAGGAGTGGCAGGGCCTCTACCCCGTCGCGCCCCCCGACACCCCCAATTACTGCCTGGATTTTGTGGTGTCCGGAGCCGTGGGCCTGGCCCGCACCTGGATGCGCCGGGAGTTCCGGGAGTCCCCCGAGGAGATGGCGGCCCTGGCCGGGCGGCTGATCCTCACAGGCGTGTCCTCGCTGGCATGATTGGCATAAAAAAGAAGCCGCGGAGCAAATGCTCCGCGGCTGAACCTGTCGAAAAAGGCCAACGGCCTTTTCCGACAAAAGGCTGCATGACGGATAGGGTTCGATTTCTCACGAAATTGTCACCCCATCCGTCATGAGAAGTGTCATTTCCCAGGCGCATGTCCTTGGAAATGACAAGATTTCATTTGATTCCGTCGTCTGCGGACGACGGAACTCTGCGAGGCTTCCTTCCGGGGAATCTTTCCGAATACTAAAAGCCGCGGAGCAAATGCTCCGCGGCTTTTTCTGTTCATTTGGCTTGCGCCGGGCGTTGGGGAACTCAGCCCCGCACAGCCCGGGTGCGAGCCTCCTTGCGGTCCTCCATCTTGGAGACGATGAGGGCGCAGGCGGCGTCGCCGGTGATGTTGACGGTGGTACGGCCCATGTCAAAGACACGGTCGATACCGGCCACCAGGGCGATGCCCTCGATGGGCAGACCCACGCTCTGCAGCACCATGGCCAGCATGACCATGCCCGCGCCGGGCACACCGGCGGTACCGATGGAAGCCAGGGTGGCGGTGAGGACGATGGTGACCATGTCGCCCAGGGTCAGGTTCACGCCGTAGGCGGTGGCGATGAACACGGCGCACACACCCTGGTAGATGGCGGTGCCGTCCATGTTGATGGTGGCGCCCAGGGGCAGCACGAAGGAGGCCACCTCACGGCGGGCGCCCAGGCGCTCGGTGCACTCCAGGTTAAAGGGCAGGGCGCCCACAGAGGAGGCGGAGGAGAACGCCATCATCATGGCCGGGGCCATGCCCTTGAAGAAGGCCGCGGGGGACACGCCGCCCAGCACCTTCACCGTGGAGGAGTAGACGATCAGGGCGTGGAGGATGTAGCCCACATAGGCCACAGCCAGCACGGCCACCAGGTCCCGCAGGATCATGGGTCCGTTCTCCGCCACCACGGGGCAGATGAGGCAGGCCACGCCCACGGGGGACAGCTTGATGATCAGGTCCATGATCTTCATAAAGACCTCGTTGAAGCTGTCAATGACCTGAGCGGCCACCAGGCCCTTCTCCCCGGCCAGCAGCACGCCAAAGCCCAGGAACAGGGCAATGACAATGACCTGCAGCATGGTGGCGTCAGCCAGGGGCTTCACCGCGTTGGAGGGGAAAATGTTCACGATGACGGTCATGATGCTCTGTCCCTCAGGCGGGGTATAGGACAGATCGGAGGTATCCAGAGTGTGGAACAGGCCGATGCCCGTGGCCACGTTGGCCAGGATCAGGGCCAGCACCACGGCAAAGGCGGTGGTGCACATGTAATAGACCACGGTCTTGCCGCCGATGGCGCCCACCTTGCTGATGTCCTTCATGGAAATCACGCCGGAGGCGATGGAAAACAGCACAATGGGAACGACGACGAATTTCAGCAGGTTCAGGAAAATATCGCCCCAGGGCTTGATGTAAGTCTTGGCGATGTTCACCCCCGCGCCGTCAGGCAGGGGCATCAGGGCCAGGCCCGCCACAACGCCCACTGCCAGACCAATGAAGATCCAGAATGCCAGGGGCAGCTTTTTCTTTGTCATGCAGCTCTCTCCTTCCGTTTCTCACAAACGAAGTTTTCCACCCCCTTGCCTTGCAAAACAGGGGGCGGTCCTCTTACTCCTTCAGTATACACATTGCCAGCCTGTTTCTCAACTCCTTTTCCCCATTTTAGGGAAAATTTTTTCTGCCTCCTCCCCCACGTTCCGCCTTATCTCCTGGTCCGGTCCCGAAATTTCCCAGTTATTTTTGCATCTTTGCCCCTGCTCCGCCTTCTTTTTCGGGCTGAGATGAAATTTTCCACCTTCGACTGCCTTCGCCCTTTTATCTTCCATAATATGGTAAACTATAGATAACATAGAAGGGAGTGGAGCACATGGCGCTGCTGCGGAGAAAAGGATTCTGGGAGAGCGGACGGGTGCAGTACCTGCCTGTGGACGCCATTGCCCCCAACCCGGACCAGCCCAGGCGGGTGTTCAGCCCCCACGAGCTGGAGGAGCTGGCCCAGTCCATTCAGGAGCTGGGGGTGCTCCAGCCCCTGACGGTGCGCCGGGGCGAGCGGGGCTGGGAGCTGGTGGCGGGG
>JABLTR010086169.1_pt1 | contig 18885 bp, 17 predicted proteins | sample 7160071 | NCBI WGS metagenome assembly JABLTR01 (sample SAMN14651230, study PRJNA627086) | human gut metagenome | isolation source: feces | host: Homo sapiens | reverse complement strand
CCGTCAGCTGCAAGAGCTGCTTCCCTTACGGCCTCTGAAACCGTGGGGTGAGCATGTATGGTCTTTATGATATCCTCTATGCCGGCATTTACTGATATGGCCAGTGCGCCCTCAGCTATGAGATCCGTTGCCCTGGGTCCGATTATCTGCATTCCAAGTATCTTCTTTGAACGGCTGTGGGCTATTATCTTTACGAATCCCTTTCCGCCATTCATTATTATGGATTTGCCGTTGCCGCCAAGGTCGAACATTCCAACGGTATAGGAAATACCCTCTTTCTTTGCCGCTTCCTCTGTATATCCAACGGATGCTGTCTCAGGTGATGTGTATACGCAGGCGGGATTTGTCTTTCCGTCATATCTGCTGTCTTCACCCATGGCGTTTTCAGCCGCTGTTTCGCCCTGCATGGAGGCTACATGGGCCAGCATAACGCCGCCTGTACAGTCTCCTATGGCATATATGTTCCTTACATTGGTCTCCATATGGTCGTTGACCTTTATTACTCCCCTTTCGGCCTCGATGCCAGCTGCCTCAAGATTAAGGGAGGCTGTGGCTGATTTTCTGCCTATGCACACAAGTACTTTTTCAGCCTCAACTTCAAGCTCTTTTCCGTCCTTTTCTACCTTGACCACAGCCGTTGCTCCTTTGTCCGCAACGGATACTACCTTTGTGGATGTCATGATATCAACGCCCTTTTCCTCCAGAGACTTGGCGATAATGCCAACGGCATCCGCATCTATGTTCATAAGGAGCCTTGGAAGCATCTCGATGATGGTCACCTTTGTTCCAAAGGCAGAGTATGCCGTTGCCATCTCAACACCTATGACACCGCCTCCGATGATTGCCATGGACTTGGGCAGTGCTTCAAGGGAAAGCGCTCCTGTACTGTCTATGCACTGGGGAGAATTTATGCCCTCGATGGGTACGACTGCGGGCACAGAACCAACGGCTATTATGAACTTATCGGAAGTTACTTCCTGTTCTCCGTCCTTGGTAACTACCTTTACTTTAGTCTTATCAATGAATGAAGCCTCTCCCTCTATTACCTTCACTCCGTTTGCCTTGAGCAGTGTCTTTACTCCGCCCACAAGACGGTCAACAACTGCCCCTTTGTTTTCCATGACCTTTGCAAAGTCAAGTTTAGGCTCGGCTATGACACCGGCTGATTCACCATTTTTGGCTTCTTCGTATATTTCCGCACTGTGAAGGAGCGCCTTTGTGGGTATGCAGCCTTCGTTAAGACATGTACCGCCGATGTGGCTCTTTTCGATGAGAGTTACTTCAGCTCCCAGCTGTGCTGCCCTTATGGCTGCCACATATCCGCCGGGGCCGCCGCCAATTACTGTGATAGTAGTTTTCTTGGCCTCTGCTTCGGCATTTTCTTCCTTCTTGGGTATGAGGTCCTCAAAATCTTCACCGGGTGTTCCGACTATGGCCACCGGCTCTCCGCACTTTGCCTTTTCTCCCACGTTCACAAGTATTTTAAGGATAGTTCCTTCATCTTCTGATTCAGCGGAGCCGCCCATTTTTCCGGCTTCCACATCATAAAGTACATCTCCTTTTTTTATCTCGTCGCCTTCCTTGAAGTACCAGTTTATGATGGTGCCTTCCTTCATAACGACCGAAAGTTTAGGTAAAACCATTAGTTTTGCCATATTTACACCTCATTTCAGTCAAAATTTGAGGCGGTCAATGACCGCCTCCAGAGATAGCAGCTTATATTTTTATTATCAGCATCCTTTGCCTGAAAGAAGAGGACTAACGTCTCCTTCGGGAGGAACGATGCAAAGGAAGCAGAAGTTATCTGTTGATGATGAGTTATAGTTATAGTGAGGGATTCCTCCGGGTACATGGAGCCAGTCTCCTCTTTTAACGGGATATTCAACACCATCTATTGAGAATACGCCTTCTCCGTCATAGATAACTACCCAGTGTGACCAGGGATGTGTATGAGGCTCTTTTTCGCCTGCTCCGGGTTTAAGGTCAAAGCATCTCATAACATAATCGGGCCAGAAATGTGTGGGTCCAAAAATTACTTTTTTAGATGCGTTTTCGATAAAGTTACCGGGTGCCTCGGGAAGGTCTTTGATTTTTCCAACATATTGACTCATAGCTATTCTCCTTTTCTGATATATAAATTATTATTTTTTACTTCTTACTTTTCAACATCTAATACGGGTTTTTCGATCTGAACTCCGTTTTTAACTGAATCTTCAACGGGGCATCTGAGCTCAACTATATCGATGAGCTGCTGTACCATGGAAGGATCTGCGTCTGATTTGATCTTTACATGTGTTCTGATGTTTGTGTATCCGGGTCTGAACTTAGCGTATCCCATAAATCCAGCTGAGTCCATATCTCCCTCAACATCAACTGATATCTCATCTATTTTTATTCCCATGGATTCTGCGTAAACAGATGCTGTTATTGTCTGGCATGCAGCGATGCTTGCAAGGAGCAGTTCAACGGGGTTCATTCCCTTATCTGTACCGCCCTGGGCAACGGGTTCATCGATCTTTATCTTATGGCCTCTTGCCTCAACATCGACCTCAACGTCATTTACTCTTTTTGCTGATACTTTATAAGTCTTTTCGTACATTTTCTCTTCTCCTTTATGTATTTATTTTCCGATACACCAGGGAACGTCCATCTCCCATGGAGAGTTGACATTCTCAATTGTATTTTACATTACAGAACTCAGTGTGATATAATCATATCATACAAAATTCACACGGTCAACAAAAGATATTTGTTTAACTATGTTAATATTGACAGAACGTTAACTATTTTTCAATTGTTAAACAATTAACTAATCTGCGTTTGCACCAAAAAATACACCGAAAGGATATACTAAATGTACAAAAAGCTATACTACATTCATAACAAAAGCACAAATCCATTCTACAATCTTGCGCTGGAGGAATATATTTTGACCACTAAACAAAATATGAGTTTTCTTATCCTTTGGCAAAACAATAACACAGTGGTGATCGGTAACAATCAGAACGCCTTAGAGGAGATAAACCTTGATTTTATCGAAAAAAACGGGGTTTTTGTCGTCCGCAGGACCACCGGCGGAGGGGCTGTTTACCACGATATGGGAAATGTAAATTTTTCATTTATAACGGAGCTTGATGAGAGCGAAGGCTTCACCATAAACGATTTTACCCGCCCAGTCATCAAGGCGTTGTCCGACATCGGAGTTACTGCCCAGGCCGACGGAAGAAATGATATAACGATCGACGGACTTAAAATATCCGGCAATGCCCAAAGGATATATAAGGGCCGTATACTCCACCATGGCACACTGCTTTTTGATTCGGACATAAAAAAGCTGGCTGACGCACTGAAGGTCAGGCCGGAAAAGTTTTTATCAAAAAGCACCAAGTCGGTAAAAAGCCGTGTGGGCAATATCTCATCCTTCCTCAAGGAAAAAATGACCGTGGATGAGTTTATATCATCCCTGGCAGCCTCATTCTCAAAGGATACGCCCATGGAAGATTATATACTCACCGATGAGGACCAAAAGGCCGTGGAAAAGCTGGCCGCTGAAAAATACAGCCGCCCGGAATGGACATTCCGAACGGTCCAGCCCATGGATATAAAGTGTTCCGCTAAGTTTGACGGCGGGCTCATCGATATAATGCTCAGCATAAAGGATAACAAAATAACTGACTGCCGCATATTCGGTGACTTTATGGCCCTCACCGATGCCCTGCCCCTGGAGGAAGCCCTCGTTGGAACTACATTTTCTCCGGAAGCCATAAGGACTGTATTAAATGGCCTTCCCCTAAAAAATATACTTGGCGGTATAAGCGCCGATGAATTCATAGACTGCATATTCCAGTAAGAGAGCAAAAAAATAAGACATACGAACGTATGTCTTATTTTTATATATTTATTCCGGCTTATTTCATGCTCTTTACCTTATCGAACTCGTCTGTTATCTCCTTAGATGGAGCAGGAGTTATAAGGCTGAATATTATTATGAAAAGACAGGAAATGATGAAAGCGGGAAGGAGTTCATATATATCCCAGGCTCCGCCTAAGGGCCTTACGAGATATTTCCATATGAATACCATGGCTCCGCCTGATATCATTCCGGCAATGGCTCCGTATCTGTTGGAACGTCTCCAGAAAAGAGCAAACAGTACAACGGGTCCAAAGGCAGCTCCAAATCCTGCCCATGCAAAGGATACTATTCCGAATACTGAGCTGTCAGGGTTCCTTGCCAGGAAGGCTGCGATAACAGCGATGACAAGCAGTGTTGCTCTGGCTGTGAATACTGTCTTTTTAGGATCGGTCTTAATATGAGCCGCTGTAAAGAGGTTCTTTGAAACCGCTGATGAAGCTGCAATGAGCTGTGAGTCAGCCGTTGACATGGTCGATGCAAGTATTCCGGCAATGATAACACCGGCGATAAGTGCGGGTACTATTCCCTTTATACTGAGGAGAGCTGAGATCTTTACGATTATTGTCTCTGAAGCTGAACCCTCAAGTTTATCTACGGCTCCAACGTTTGTCATGGCAAGACCAACTGTACCGATAAATATGGCGATGGCAAGGGAGATGACTACCCAGATGGAAGCTATCCTTCTGGAAAGGGAAAGCTTATTGTCATCCTCGATGGCCATGAATCTTAAAAGTATATGGGGCATACCAAAGTATCCAAGACCCCATGCAAGGGTAGATACCTTTGTTATTATGCCATAGGGTGATGATGTACCAGCCACGGGATCATACATGGCATTGAGTGAGAAGTATCCGGGAAGGTCCTTAGCATTATCAACTACCGCCTGGAATCCTCCGGCAACGCTTACTCCAAATACAAGTACGATTATGAGCGCAATGGTCATAACTATACTCTGGATAAGGTCTGTGGTGCTGGCGGCAAGGAATCCTCCCAGGGCTGTATATCCAACGATTACGATGGCACTGACGATCATGGCTGCCATATAGTCCACACCGAAAAGGCTTGAGAAAAGCTTTCCGCAGGCAGCAAATCCTGATGCCGTGTAGGGAACGAAGAATATAAGTATTACAAGTGCTGAGATGACCAGTATCACATTACTGGTGTCACGGTATCTGTTTGAGAAGAAGTCAGGTATGGTAATGGCGTTATTGGATACATGGGAATATCTTCTTATTTTCTTGGCAACTATGAGCCAGTTGACATATGTACCGACTGCCAGTCCTATGGCTGTCCATCCGGAATCGCACACACCTGAAAGATAGGCAACTCCAGGAAGGCCCATAAGCAGCCAGCTGCTCATATCCGATGCCTCGGCGCTCATGGCCGTTACGATGGGTCCGAGCTTTCTGCCTCCAAGATAGAAATCGTCGTCCGTATTATTTTTCTTTGAACAGAGATATCCGACATAGAGCATACCTATGAGGTATACAGCTATGGATATCATCATGCATATTTGAGATGTACTCATTATAAAACTACCCCTTTGCTGTTTCTTTGAAATGCTCCAAAAAACGTCTTATATTGTTTTTTCCCGCATTTCTTTGCATAGAGGATATTATACCACAAAAAACACTAGACTAAAATACAGAATTAAATACAGACTTTATTCTATACTTAGTATTTATATTTTTTAATTTTTCCTTTATTTTATCGCATTTTAATACTGTACTTTATTACAGAAAGATAAAAATAATTTTTCCAGTTTCAAAATTTTTTTGAAAACTTTTGTCCGTCTATGGCATACGAAAACCTAAAAATACTCAACAGGAAAACAAAAGCGCCGGCATTTTTATGCCCGCGCCCATATCATACTTTATTTTTATATCCTCCAAAAAAGAGCGGAAACATCTGCTCCGAATACTGCAGGAGGGAATAATCCCCATTCCTTATGCACCAGTCATAGAGAAAAGCCCTCTCCAGCATGGCATAGGCCTTTACTATCTCATTTACCGAAAATTCATCGGTAAGCTCTCCATTTTTCTGGCCCTCAGTCACTATCTGCCTCAACACCTTAAAGTACAGCCTGTTATGGTCCAGCAGATGCTTTTCTCCCTTGGTCACCAGCTGGGATGAGTAGAGCCTGGCCAAAAGGTCTAAGGATATGCTGTTTTCTATCATCTTGAACAGCTCCCTGTTCAGGTACATGAGCCTCTCAAAGCTGCCCATGTTTTCGTCCATATCCTCCATGAGCTCCTGGTACTTCTCATCAAAAAGTATGGACAGAGACCCGAGAAGCGCGTCCTTTCCCTCAAAATAATGATAAAATGACCCCTTGGATGTGCCCGATTTTTCTATTATCTCCTCAACGGTGGTGTCATCATAGCCCTGCTCATAAAACAGCTCCCACGCCGCTGATATTATCTTTCCCTTTGTATTCCTTGCCTTTTTCTTTGACATACCGCACCTCTATACCTTTTTGTTTATTTTAGCATAAACCCCTTAACAAATAAATATAAATCCATCCGCATCTAAAGCCCGATCACTGCCATAAAAAAGTGCCGGCTTAAGCCGGCACCTGTCATTTTATCTTTCGTTCATTTTTCGTTTTATTTGAATACGCCCTTTGCCTCAAGCTCATCATAGTTGAGACCGAGTTTTTCTATCATTTCCTTTGTGTGGTATCCAAGGGGATATCCAGCAAATTTATATTCACAGGGGCATTCGCTGAGCTTTATGGATGTGGCAAGCTGTTTTACCTTTACTCCTTCATGAAGGGGAAGGTCAACGTCTACTACCATCTGTCTGTCCTTTACCTGCTCATCCTCAAGGAGTGCTTCCTTAAGATTAAGTACAGGCTGTACACAGGCGTCATAGTGTGAAAATACTTCCACCCATTCATCCCTTGTCTTTGTCTTGAATATGCCTCTTATCTCAGCCTTTACTTCTCCTACGTTTTCAGGCCATACCGTTCCATCGATAAGGTCCTCACGTCCGATGGCCTGGCAGAATGCTTTCCAGAACTGCGGCTCAAGGGAGCCTACACTCATATACTGGCCGTCCTTTGTCTCATAAAAATCATACATACAGCCGCCGTTGAGCCTCTCTCCCTCACGTTTAGGCTCCTCGCCTGACACAAGGAAGCTGGCGCCGTCAAGACTGTTGAAGGGAACACAGCCATCCATCATGGCTACATCGATAAACTGTCCCTTGCCTGTATTTCTTCTGTAGTTTACTGCCGCAAGTATTCCGATAACTGAGTTCAGCGATCCTACCGCAATATCCGCTATCTGGAAGTTCATAAGGGAAGGTCCGCCTTCCTTTCTTCCAGCATGGGATATGATTCCGCTCCTGGACATATAGTTGATGTCGTGGCCCGCTGCCATCTTCAGCGGTCCGCTCTGGCCGTAGCCCGTAAGCGAGCAGTAAATAACAGCCGGATTTACTGCCTTAAGGTCTTCATAGCCAAGACCCAGCTTATCCATTACCCCCGGCCTGAACTGCTCAAGGACTATATCATATTCCTTTACCAGCTCTTTAACTATGGCCTTTCCTTCCTCTGTCTTAAGGTTGAGGAACATCGTCTTCTTATTCCTTCCAAGCCATGCCTGGCAGGCCGATACCCCCGTGTCCCCGATAAAGGGCGGATAGTCCAGAACTATGTCCGGCTTGCTGGCTGAACTTACCTTGAGCACCTCCGCTCCCATATCCGCAAGCATAAGCGTCGCATAGGGACCAGGAAGCAGTGTTGAAAAATCAAGTACCTTTAATCCGTCTAGTGAACCCATATATTCTTTCCTCCCGTCAATAACCATCTGTATCATGACTACAACATCATTTTACTTTACGCCTATGTCCTTTTCAACATCTGTCAGCCATCTTTAATCCTCTTTGTTACTTTTTGTCACTATGCTATAACATTATTCATATACCATATACTTCCTTTTGTATAGATTAAACTATTCCTTCTTATCCTCCAGACCAAGCATCTCCACAAACCTCCTGGCAGCAAAGGATAATGCCGCATTCTTAAGCATGACAAGCCCCACATATCTCGTCGGCAGCTCCGGCGTCACTGGTATCTCAAATATGTTCTCTCCGTCTATGGAACTGTTGTCAAATTCCCTTATTATAAATGTCAGACCCAGGTTTATTTTCGCAAACTCTATAAGCAGGTCATAACTTGCCAGCTCTATTATGGGCTTGAAATATATGCCGTTGGCCGCAGCAAACTTGTCCAGCTGCTTCCTGGTGTTGCTCATATCCTCCAATAACAGAAGCGGATATTTCGACAGCTCTGACAGCTTTACGCCTCTCTCCGCCAGCTCCTTATATTTCGTTCCCCCTATGAGACAGTCGTGTATCTCTACACACCTGGTTATCTCCATATCCTCACTGTGCTCGATTGGCAGGTTCACAAAACACATGTCTATGACACCCCTCTTCATCAGCTCCAATGACTCATAGGTGGTCTTATTAACTACCTTTATCCTGATGTCCAAATAGGCATTGGAAAATTTCTCTATATAGGGCATAAGATACCCGCTTATGACTACGTCGCTGGCTCCTATCCTTACCTCGCCCTGCTCCAGATTGGCTAACTCAAAATATTTATGCTCAGCTGTCTTTACCATGTTAAAAGCCATGTCCAGATAGTTGAAAAGCACCCTTCCCTCCGGTGTGGTCAATACACCCTTGGGCGTCCTCACCAAAAGCGGCCCTCCAAGCCTCTCCTCCAGCTGCTTTACTGCCATGCTCACCGCCGGCTGGGATATGAACAGCTCCTTGGCCGCCGCCGACATGTTCCCCGTCCTTACAACGGCACAGAATATTTTATAGGTGTCCAGGGATATTCCTGTCTCCATCTCCATCATACCTTTCATAAAATATCATTATATATACAGCATATCATATCAGCTTGGGTTATACCATACCATTTTTGCCCAAAACTCCCCCTTTTACCGCATATCAGCCCAATATAAAAAGGACGCCCCCTTTAGAAGCGTCCTCTCTTTCATATCCTTATTTCACGTTTTTACAGAAGTTCATAAGCATTACAGCCGCCTGTCCTCGGCTTGATGCTGCCCCCGGTGATACTTGACCGTCTCCCATTCCGCTTATTATTCCTGTGTTTACTGCCCAGGATACAGGTGTTTTTGCATAATCTGATATTTCCTCATAGTCCGCAAACTCCCTTACGGCCATTCCGCCCTGGGTCGTGTCATAGCCTTTATATACCGCATATCTGTACAGTATCGAGGCAAAGTCTTCCCTCGTTACTGACTCTCCTACGCCATATTCACTGCCATATCCCGATATTATGCCGTTTTCACTGGCCCAGGCTATGGCCTTGGAATAATATTCTCCGCTCATTACATCCAGGAATGGTGCTATGTCCTTTGGCTCCGGCTTTCCTTCCATATTCCAGAGGATAGTCGCCAGCATTTCCCTCTTTAACTCAGTGCCGGGCTCGAATTTACCGTCTCCCACTCCGTTCATTATGCCATTTTGGGATACATACATTACTCCTTCATTGTACCAGTCAAATATGCTGACGTCTGTGTATGTCTGAATAGGAGATGCCATCTCTTCATTTTCTCCGCTTTCTCCGTTTTCTCCGCTTTCTGCATCTTCAGCCTTGGTCCACTTGGCGTATACAGTACTTCCGCCCTCTGCTTCTATTTCGTCTACTTTTTCCTCAAAGTCATTTCCTGTATACCAGCCGTCAAATATATAGCCTGACCTTTCAGGTACATATCCGCTGAGGTCTACGACATCTCCCTTTTGAACGTATACGGTTTTTATTTCCGTTCCGCCGTTGGTCTCAAACCTGATGGATGAACCTTCCGTAAGCTCATAGCTTGATCCAGGTATTTCCTCAGCAGTTACCGTCATATTCTCCTTCACACTGCTGTCCTTGGTAAATTTTTCTCCATCTTCGTCTACCCAGTATTTAAAGCTTCCGCCGGAAATCCTGGGCTCATCGGGCATTACGAATACTCCGTAACTGTTTCCGTAGGCAACGGCATATTCTCTGCCATTTACCATAAATGTGACCTTATATACCCTTAAATCCTTATCTTCTGTTATTATAGGAAAATCCTCGCCTATTTTTTGTCCCCAGGCTGGCTCCTCCTTACTCACTCCTATCTTATAGAGGAGATATGCCACTTCACCAGACGCAAACTCCTCAAAGGTCTTTTCTTCTGCTTTTTCTTTCTCCTCATCAACTTCCACTGTAGCACTGCCCTTTAAATAGTAATTATTTTTCGCCTGATCCATCTCTTGGCCTCCTAAGATAGCATGCCCGTAGACTTTTCCTATGTTATAGGAGTTAACAACTCCTGAAAGGTTGCCTGCTGTAATGCCATAAGCTTCTTTGCCGCTGATGGTACCTGTATTATAGCAGTTTGAGGTGCCTAAAACAATTCCTCCTGAGATACCGCCGACAGGGCCTTTTCCGCTGCTGCTGACACTGCCAGTATTATAGCACTTACTTATAGCAGATAACATACTTCCATTTCCCATGATGCCGCCAATACAGCTTCCGCTGCCGATGACCGTTCCATCGTTATGGCAGCCAGTTGCGCCGCCACCAGAAAACCCGCTGCCATCTGATGAATTACCCACGATGCCGCCAACATTACTGCCGCCGCTGATACTGCCCGTATTGTAGCAATTTCTGATCCTGTTACTGCTATTCCGCCCCGAAATGCCGCCAACATTATCACCGCCGCTGATGCTGCCCGTATTATAACAGTTTTCCATACCCCAAGCGCTATATCCCGCAATGCCGCCGACATTATCACGGCCGCTTATCCAGCTGTCTACTATGCCAAGGTTTTTAACTGTGCCTGTGCCGCTGTTTTTTATGTCGCCTATACAGCCAAAGAGACCTTGATAATTTTCTCTAATGTTTATATATATTCCGCTGATGGTGTGGCCGTTTCCGTCAAAGGTACCGGTGTAGGGTCCTGTTTCTGTTCCGATGGGCGTCCACTGGGTGAACTTACTGCCATCCCCATTCAGGCTGCCGTCACTATCCAGCACATTTTGCTCGAGTACGATGTCAGCTGTAAGTTCTGCCCAGGCAGCTGAATTTTGGGTCTTTCCGTTTTGGCCATTTACTATATCCCTGAATTCCTTCAGATCTTCGGCATCCTCGATAATGTAGGGATCAGTTTCCGTGCCTTCCCCATATAAAGTTACATCCTCGGCATACACCGCCGCCGGCAGAAGAACCATTACCAGGGCGCACATCAACGCCGCAAAAAATCCTTTTTTCATTTTCTTACCTCCTTTTACCGCATGCAAAAAACAGACGTATCCTGCCATTCAGGCAAAAAACGTCTGTTCTAATATTTTTGTATTTATTTTTACAGCAAAATAAGACAGAGCCCGTCTGTCAATGCTTATATTTTTCAAACTGAGTATTTCTGTCATGTAAAAGCCAGCTCCTTTTTGACCATCTGAATAAATTATACCAAAGCAAAAAATATTTATCAATAAAAAAGGACGCCATAAAGGCGTCCCATAAAATTTATCAAAAATCCTTATTTTCATAAATATGCATGGAAGCCATCATTGATGATATGCTCACCAATATGGAAAAGGCCAGGAACACGATGGCTGCATATATGAAATTTCCGGCATCTAATGTGAACAGTTTTCCTAAAAAGTCCCCCAAGCCTCTGGCTGCCGCAGCAAATAATATAAATACCACTACAAATATGCCCATAAAGATGAATCTGGCGTAATTGGAGCCGAATTTATAGGCCAGCACCGTAACGATGGAGCCAACGAAGAGGGATGCACCAAGGAGGAAGATGATAAATACTATCATATCATCTATGCCGGTCACATAATAAACTATGCCCATAACGACAGCGTTTATCAAGCTCATGCCAAGCATTATTATATATTTGCTTGCCACATTGGCCTTTCTGGAAACGGGCATGGCGGCGGAATATCTGCCCCATTTATTTTTTTCGTCAAAGCTCAGCAGTGTTACAGGGAGCATGGACATTATAATAACGCTGTAGCTTCCAGCGAATGCCGCCACAGCTTCCACGTTATCGCTGAATCCGAAGGCAATGGCATATATGATTATTATGAACAGCACTATCAAAAGCTGATTTTTTACAAGTCCAATATCCTTAATAAGTACTCCTTTAAGACCTTTCATGCCTTATCACTCCTTTTGATATAGTAGACCATTATATCCTCGATGCCTGCTTTTTCACATTCAAAGGTGCCAGGTATCTTATTTTTCAAAACAAGGGCCGTCTGTGTACAGGAAGTTTTATTAACGGCGATCACGGCTGTTTCATCCAGTTCCTTTAGCTGGGCGTCATCGATATTTATTATGGCGTATTCCTCCAGCAGATCGTCCTTATTTTCAGAAAATACGATCTTACCCTGGTGTATGAACGTTATATAGTCGCATATTTTTTCCAGGTCTCCAACGATATGGGAAGAAATGATTACCGATCTTCTCTCGTCCTGTATGAAGTCCAGGAGCATATCCAGCACATCCATCCTGGCGGCGGGGTCCAGACCGTTTGTGACCTCGTCAAGTATAAGCAGCCTTGCGTTATGGGAAAGGGCAGCGGCTATTTCAAGCCTCATTTTCATACCGGTGGAGAGAGTTCTTATTTTTTTCTTTAAGGGGAGTTGAAAATCAGCGGCATATTTAAGAAAAGCACTGCTGTCCCAGTTTTTATACATTCCCCTCATTACCCTTTCAGCCATACCAACGGTCATTTCCTCCGGGAAGCCGCAGCCGGAAAGTACAGTGCCTATACAGGCGTGATCCTCATCGGTTAGATTTTCCTGGGGCTTACCGAATATTTTTATATTTCCTCCGTTTTTCTGCACCGCACCGGTGATAAGATTTATGATGGTGGATTTACCGGCGCCATTTTCACCTATGAGGCCCATTATAGCGCCCTCAGGCAGAGTAAATGAAACATTATCAAGGGTGAAATTTTTATAATTTTTACAAAGTTTTTCTATCTCTAATATATTCATTCCGATTCCTCCCCGCATATAAGAGCGAACATTTCCGTCAGCGTATGGATATCGATGCCGCAGAGTCTGCCCTCCTGGATTATACTTCTCATCTGTTCTTCAATGGCTTTCAGCTTTTCTTCTCTTATGGCCTCGGTATCCTGTTCGGCCACGAAGGAGCCCTTGCCGGCCACGGTCTCGATGAATCCGTCCCTTTCCAGTTCCTCATAGGCTCTTTTAGTTGTAATGACCGATATCCTGAGGTCCTTTGCCAGAGCCCTGATGGAGGGAAGCGCCTCTCCGCTTTTAAGTTTTCCCGATATTATCATTTCCTTAAACTGCGAGACTATCTGTTCGTATATGGGTCTGTCGTCCTTATTGCTGATAACTATATTCATGTAACCACCTCGCATATACTGTATATATATAATATACACAGTATATGCAGTTATGTCAATAGGTTTATAAAAAATCCTTGACAAAAATATATTTAAGGGGGTCTAATTTTAATAAAGGCAGACAGGTAAAGTTAAGGGGATGAAATAAATGACAACGGAAAATCTAACTGAGGGCAGTGTATTCAGGACCCTTATAAAATACGCGGCTCCCATGATAGTGACAAGCATACTTCAGGCGGTATACAGCATAGTGGATATATGGATAGCGGGAAGGTATATAGGCGGAAACGGCATATCTGCCATATCCAACGGCAGCCTTATAATGAACCTCATAACCCAGATAGCCATAGGCCTTACGGTGGGCGGGAACGTGCTCATAAGCCAGTATTTTGGGTCAGGCATGGATGAGGACAGGAAAAACTCCGTAGGCACGCTTTTTGTATCTTCACTTATAATGAGCGTCATATTCGGCTTCATATTCCATGGCACAGCCAGGGCACTGCTAGTATTTTTGAATGCTCCGGCACTGGATGAGGCCGTATCCTATGTACAAATATGCTCCTGCGGCATGTTATTTATATTTGGATATAACGCATTGAGCGCCATACTCAGGGCAGCGGGCAACTCAAAAATACCCATGCGCATAATCATGCTGTCCACGGCGGTAAACATCGTACTTGACTATGTATTCGTAGCTGTAATGGAGATGGATGTGGCTGGAGCAGCCCTCGGAACGGTCATAGCCCAGGGCGTATCCTTTGCGGCGGCCCTCATATATACATCGGCCAGGGGAAAGGATTACGGTTTTTACATAAAACATCTGGGCATAAAATGGGATAAACTCAAAAAAATACTCCGCCTGGGATTCCCCATTGCCCTGCAGTGGACCATAGCCAGTGTATCATGGCTTGCGGTGGCATTTCTCATAAATCAGTATGGAGTGGACGTATCGGCGGGAAACGGCATATCCAATAAAATAAAGGATTTCTGCCAGCTGTTCATAACGGCCATGACCAGTGCCGCAGCCACCATGGCAGCCCAGAACATCGGAGCCGGAAAATTTGACAGGGCAAAGGAAGTTTTGAACTCCTGTCTTAAGACCACTGTCATCATGGCCTTTATAATAATAGCCATAGTTGAGCTGACAGCTCCATTTATAGTCTCATTTTTCAATAAAGACGCGGTCATCGGGGAATATGCGGTGCTCAACATAAGGATAGAAATAATCGCCCAGCTGTTCTATGCGGGATTTTTATCCTATAACGTACTGGCCACGGCCTGTGGAGATACGGTATTCGTCATGGCAAACTCCTTTTTGAACTGTATAGTTGTAAGGCTCGTTCTGGCCTTTGCCCTGGAGAGGATAATGGGCAGCATAGTCGGAGTATATATCGCCTGTATGATAGCCCCCTTATCTTAGGTGCCCGTTGGCTGGCTGTACTGCAAAAAGGAAAAATGGAAGAAAAAACTGGTATAAAAAAGCACGCCTTTGGCGTGCTTTTATTTTTCCTTTTCTGTTTTATATTCCATCAAACCTCAAGGCCCATCTGATATGCCTTGTCCATAAGGCCAGTATCCTTTACAAGGCCGGCTTCCATGACGTTTTCGGCATATATCCTGCCCTTTATCTCATACTTTTCCAAATGTTCCACAAAACCATCCAGGTCTCCCAGGGACCTTTCGATTATATCCCTTCCCAGTCCGGCGGATACGATATAATAAACTTCCTTGGCTCCTAAATGCTGCCATATGGGATATGTACGGTCTATAAATGTTTTCATCTGGGCGCTGATGCCGTAAAAATATACGGGTGTGGCAAGGACTATGACATCCGCCTTCTGGAAATCCTCAAGGATTTCATGCATATCGTCCTTTAAAACACATTTTCCCGTTTTCATGCAGGCGTCACAGGCATGACAGAAGCCTATGTTCTTTTCCATAAGACGTACGAGCTTTACTTTATTTCCGGCCTTTTCAGCTCCCTCCTGGAATTTTTCGCATAAAAGCTGTGAATTGCCCTTTTTCCTCGGGCTGCTGGATATGATAAGTACATTTTTCATGGTATTTCCTCCTATCTGGTCATTTCTGGCGGCCTTAGGGGTATCACATTTTTCAAAAGCCTTAAAGGCTCCAGCACCTGGTAAATGCAGCTAAACGCCTGCCTTACGACTTTCTCTGCCATTCTCCGCCTTTCTCCTGCCATTTTCCGCATACCCAAAGGGACCCATACCGCATAGGCCAGGTCCCTTTGAATCATTATCCATGGCCGTTATGGCCATCATATTTATAAATTTTATGTTTTATCTGTTTGGATAAATACTCCCAAATATCACTTCAAAAACATCTTTATGAGCATATCGTTTATCTGCTTATAGGGCTGGTACCTCATGGGAAGGTCGAGCCAGGTCTTTTTGTCTACGATGCTCTTTTTGTGGGAGAATGTATCAAATCCGACTTTTCCGTGGTATGCGCCCATTCCGCTGGCTCCCACACCGCCAAATCCCATACGGCTGGTGGCAAGATGGATTATGGTATCGTTTATGCAGCCTCCGCCAAACTGGCATCTGCTCATAACGAATCTGATGTTTTTCCTATCCTCTGAGAACATATAAAGAGCCAGAGGATGGGGTCTTGAATTTATCTTCTTTACCGCGTCATTGATATTTTTAAATGTAAGGATGGGCATAAGGGGTCCGAATATCTCCTCTCCCATGACAGCGTCATCCCAGCTCACATTATCCATGACTGTGGGCTCTATCCTGAGCCTGTCTCTCTCACTGTCTCCGCCATATACTACCTTATCCCTGTTGATAAGGCCAAGGAGACGGTTGAAATGTTTCTCATTTATTATCTTTCCATAATTTTCGTTTAAAAGAGGTTTATCTCCAAACTGTTTCTTTATCTGGAGTTTTATTTCCTCGATGAGTTTATCCTTTATCTTCTCATCGCAGTAGATATAGTCAGGAGCAACACATGTCTGGCCGCAGTTGAGGAATTTTCCAAAAACTATCCTCTTGGCCGCAAGCTTAAGTTTTGCCGTGGAATCAACTATGCAGGGGCTCTTTCCGCCAAGCTCAAGGGTGACGGGTGTGAGCCTTTCAGCTGCATTTCTCAATACTTCCTTGCCTACGGCCTGGCTTCCCGTAAAGAATATATAGTCAAACTCTCCGCCTAAAAGGCAGCTGTTTTCTTTTCTTCCTCCCGTTACCACAGCCACATAGGCCGGGTCAAAACATTCTCCGATTATTTTGGCAATTATCTCACTGGTCCTGGGTGAGTAGGCGCTGGGCTTTACAACAGCTGTGTTTCCAGCGGCTAAAGCGTCCGCAAGGGGGTCCAGGGTGAGCATAAAAGGATAGTTCCAGGGGCTCATTATGAGCGTGACTCCATAGGGTGAGGGCTTTACAAAGCTCCTTGCCGCAAACTGTGAAAGGGGTGTGAGCACATCCTTCTCACCGGCAAAAAATGCCGTGTGCTTTATCATATATGTCAGCTCACTCAGTACCATCCCTGTCTCACACATGTAGCTCTCAAAGGCGCTTTTTCCAAGGTCGGCCTTAAGGGCCTCATTTATTTCCTTTTCATATTTTAATACCGTATGCTTAAGATGTCTGAGGGAATTTATCCTGAAATTTACATTGAGCGTCTTGCCTGTCTCAAAAAACTCCTTTTGTTTCCTGATGATATCTTCTATCTCTTCCTGTCTCATTTTCATCTCTCCATAACTTCATAATAGAATCTTTCAAGTTCTTTCGCATCCATGAGTTTGGGTACGGGATAAAGAGGGTTTCCTTCCTTGTCGGCATAGCGGGCAAGTCTGGGTACGTCCTTTCTCCTTATCTCCTTTATTGTATCAGGTATATCAAGTCTTGTCTTCATGTCTTTGATGGCAGCAATGAATTTTTCAGCCCCTGCCTTGTCGCTTTCCTGAAGGGTGGATATGCCTATGGCAACGGCCAGTTCATGCAGCTTTTTATATGCGCTCTCACCATAGCTTTCCAGCACATGGGGAAGGAGAACCGCATTGGCAAGGCCATGGGGCACATTATACCTTCCTCCCAGGGAATGGGCTACGGCATGCACATATCCAACATATGATTTTGTAAAGGCACTTCCTGCCAAATATGCCGCTGTGAGCATATTCTTTCTGGCAAGCATGTTGTCTCCGTCATCGCATGCATCAAATATATTGTCAAATATCAGCTTTACCGCCTCTGTGGCGTCGGCCCTCGTATCCTTTGTGGTGGACCTTCCGATATATGCCTCTACGGCATGGGTAAGGGCATCCATTCCCGTTGTGGCTGTAACGCTTCTGGGAAGGGTCCTTGTTACCTCAGGGTCAAGAACAGCATACCTGGGTATGAGGGGAAAGTCATTTATGGGATATTTATGTCTTGTCCTGCTGTCTGTTATTACTGCCGCAAGGGTCGTCTCACTGCCTGTACCAGCTGTGGTGGGTATGGCTATGAGCAGGGGCAGTTTCTTATGTATTTTAAGTATTCCCTTCATCTGGGCAAGGCTCTGTCTTGGTTTGGCTATCCTCGCTCCCACAGCCTTGGCACAGTCCATGGATGAACCGCCTCCAAAGCCTATTATGGCCTGGCAGTTGCCCTTGAGATATAAAAGTCTGGCTTCCTCCACATTATCCGTGGTAGGGTTGGCTACGGTCTTATCAAATACATAACATCTGATGCCCTCACTCTTAAGTTTATCCTCCAGAGGCGATGTTATTCCAAATCCTCTGATGCTCTTATCCGTTACCATGAGCACCCTCTTTATGCCCTTTTTCTTAAACAGCACTGCCACCGCGTTTATACCGTCTAATATTTCCGGCTTCCTGTAGGGGAGCACAGGAAGGGCAAGTTTAAATACAGTCTGATATGTACGGCAGTATGCCTCCTTTACTATGTTCATTTTGTTTCTCCTTTGTTTTAGATGGTGTTATGGCGGTTGGCACCCTTGTGCCATATCAACTTTGCCTCCGCCGGTTTGTGCAGCTTGTTTTTTGTTGTCTCAAACAAGCTATTTTCCTTTGGTGCACATAGAATACATCTTTTTCTGTGATTCGTCAAGGCCTTTTGGCATAAAATTTTTCAGCCCCCTCTGCTGTGACCGCCACACTATAATATGTACTAATCACACGAATTTTATTTTTCTCGTTCCCGAGTTTCGTAGTCTTCTCTCGTTCTGTTGCACTTATCAGAGACCCCTCTGGGATATCTTCATTCGTTTTTCACATTCAACTTCACCACCCACTCATCAAGCCCATTTCAAAAAGCAAACGCTTTTATTTAGCCACGCTTTTCTTTTTGTCACGGGTGTGTTATACTGTAAGAAAAAAGGAGGGCTTCGCTTATGACCGTTGGAGAACGCATTCGGCATGCTCGAGTCCAAAAGGGATTAACCCAAAAAGAACTTGCTGCAAAGCTGGATGTTACACAGCAAGGCATCATGCAATGGGAAAACGGCACCCGAAATCCAAAACCCGATACATTAAGGCGACTTGCGGAAGCATTGGATATCAGCTATTGGAAACTGGCTGAAGATTCAAACGATCCTTACAATATT
>JABLTR010027530.1_pt1 | contig 18890 bp, 17 predicted proteins | sample 7160071 | NCBI WGS metagenome assembly JABLTR01 (sample SAMN14651230, study PRJNA627086) | human gut metagenome | isolation source: feces | host: Homo sapiens | reverse complement strand
GCGGGCAGGGGCGGCACGATCTCATAGGCGATCACCGGCAGCCAGCACTCCTCCAACTGCGGCAGGCGCGGTGTGGGGCCGCGGTGAAGGAAAGCAAGTTCATTTACATATAGCGTGTGCTTTGCGCCTGTAGCCGGGTGTGCGAAAGGAACCGCACAGGCGGCAGCGCTCACTTCGTTGACGGCGAATTCGCGGCCGACGGGCATCCACCGCGGCCCGGCGGCGACCTCCAGTGACAGGCTTTTTACAGCGGTCTGCATCCCGCGGGGCCAGGGGGCGTGCACACGGTGGCACACATAGCAGTCGCCCGGCAGGCACAGGGAAGCGTAAGCGGCGCGCACGGCGTCTACGGCGGCATCGGGCCGTTCGCGCCGCACAAAGGGAACCCAGGTGAAGCTGCTGGATGCGCACGGCTCCACAGGCAGGCCGTTGATCAGGCGCGGGGAAAAGGAAGCCTCCGGGATGGGCCGTTCTCCCTCCAACATCCGCTCTTCCAAGGGCGTGAGGCGCTCGCCGTCCACCCCCGCATATTTTTTGCAGAACGTGCGCACCGCGCCGCTGTCCAGAAACAGAAGCACATCAAGCGTAAGCCCGGCGTCTGAAACATACAGCGCCGGGATGCGGCACAAATGCCCGGCCCAGGTGAACTGCCAGTCCACGGGCACGGCCTGCGCCGGTGCGCCCTGGGGCGCCGTCCAGAAATTTTTTCCGTAATAAACCGCAAGAGAATCCTTTTCCTCCATACCAGCTCCCTCACACGCCTTCCAAATTGAAAGCGGGAGTGTATTCCTCCTTTGCACTGCTTTTTTCCTGCATGAAGCCTTCCGTCAGGCCAAGCTCTACCGCATAGTCCACAGCCTTTCGGTATTCATACGTCGAAATGCGCCGCCCCAGGGCCTTGTGCTCCTTCGCCTTGTAGAACGGCGTGTACTGGCTCATCAGGCTCGTCAAAAAGCTTCCCGGCGGAAGTTCTTTGGCCATAAAGCGAAGCACGGCGCGGGTATCCGCCGCGGCGCCCGGCAGTGCCAGATGCCGCAGGATAACGCCGCTGCGCATCAGTCCCTGACCGTCCAGAACAGGCGGCCCGGCCTGCGCGATCATCGCCTTTACGGCGATGCGGGCAGCCTCGAAATAGTCCGGCGCGTTTGAATATTCGGCGGAAAGCTCCGGCGAGCGATATTTGACGTCCGCCAGCCAGATGTCCACATAGCCGCGCAGGGCGGCCACGGCCTCGGGCGTTTCATAGCCGCCGGTATTGTATACCACCGGGATATGCAGCCCGGGCCGGGCCATATCGAGTGCCTCGCATACCCAGGGCAGGTAATGCCCCGCCGTGACAAGGTTGATGTTGTGTGCGCCTTGCTCCTGAAGCTCCAGAAAAATATCCGCCAGGCGCCGGGTGGATATCTCCCGCCCGAAATTTCCGGCGCTGATGCCGTGATTCTGGCAGTAGCAGCATTGCAGCGGGCAGCCCGAAAAGAACACCGTGCCGCTGCCCTGTGTGCCGGAGATGCAGGGCTCCTCCCAGAAATGCAGCGCCGCGCGCGCGATTTTCACCATACCGCCGCCGCCGCAAAGGCCATGCGTCCGCGTGCGGTCCGCCCCGCAGCGGCGAGGACACAACGTACAGTGGGTGGGCGTCTCCATGCCTTATCCTCCCCCGTCCCGATTTTCTCAAGGGATAGTGTACCATATTTTCTGCATTTGTGGTACAATATTCCTTAAGAAGAAATCCCGGAAAGGGGGCTGTTCATGCAAAAAATGCTTCATACGGCAGAAGAAAAGTTTCTGGTGCAGCTTGCAAAGGAGTATCCCACCGTGGCTGCGGCCTCCAGTGAGATCATCAACCTTCAGGCCATCCTGCGGCTGCCGAAGCCCACGGAGCACTTTATGAGCGACCTGCACGGTGAATCCGACGCCTTTACGCATATACTTGGAAATGCCTCCGGCGTGATCAAGGAAAAGGTGGACCGTGTGCTGGCCGGCGAGATGTCCGACGCCGAGCGCGCGGAGTTTGCAACGCTGATCTATTATCCCGCACAGAAGCTGGCCCAGCTGAAGCCGCGGCAGAGCGACCTGGGCGCATGGTACCGAAAGACGCTGTACCGGCTGATCGACGTGTGCCGCATGATGTCCTCCAAATACACCCGCAGTTTTGTGCGCAAGCGCCTGCCCGGGGATTTTGCATATATCCTGGACGAGCTGCTGCACGCCCACTTTGAGGACCACGATAAGGAATTTTACTACGGGCGTATTCTGGATTCCATCATTGACATTGGCCGTGCGGATGACTTTATCACCGCTCTGGCGCAGCTCATCCAGCGGCTGGCTGTGTACCGCCTGCACATCGTGGGTGATATCTTCGACCGCGGCCCCAGGCCGGACATCATTTTGGATGAGCTGATGCGCCACCATTCCGTGGATGTACAGTGGGGTAACCACGACGTGCAGTGGATGGGCGCGGCGGCCGGCAGCACGGTGTGCGTTGCCAGCGTCATCCATGTGACGCTCAGCTACAACAATCTGGAGACGCTGGAGGACGGCTACGGCATCAGCCTGAGGCCGCTTTCCCAATATGCCGAGGAGGTGTACCGGGACACGGACGTTTCCGGCTTTTGGCCCAAGCTGGTAGAGGAGGGCGAGTATACCCCGGCTGACCTTGCACGCACCGCACGGATGCACAAGGCCATCGCCGTAATGCTGTTCAAGCTGGAATGCGCGCTGATCGGCCGCAACCCGGATTTCGGCATGCAGGGCCGCGCCCTGCTGGAACAGGTGGATTTCGTGTCTCAGACCATCGTGATCGACGGCGTGGAATACCACATGAAAGACTGCGATTTTCCCACGGTGGACCCCGCACGCCCCGCCGCGCTGACGCCCGGCGAGCGCGACGTGCTGGATAAGCTGTGCCAGAGCTTCATGCAGAGCGAAAAACTGGAGCGGCATGTTCGCTTTCTGTATGCCAAGGGAAGCTTGTACCGCATTGAAAACAACAACCTGCTGTTTCACGGAGCCGTGCCGCTGGATGAAAACGGGGAGTTCGCCCGGGTGGAATACGGCGGGGAGACGTTTTCGGGACGTGCGTGGATGGACAAATGCGAACGCATGGCGCGCCAGGGTTATTTCGCGCCCGTGGGCAGCGATGCGCGCCGCCGCGGGCGGGATTTTCTATACTATCTGTGGTGTGGCCCGCTGTCGCCCATTTTCGGGCGGGACCGCATGGCGTCTTTTGAACATCTGTTCGTGGACGGCGAATTTCCCGAACGGAAAAACCCTTATTATGCATACATCGAAAACGAGGATGAGGCTGTGGCGCGCGGCACCGCGCGGCGCATTTTTGCGGAGTTTGGGCTGGATTTTGAAACGGGCCATATCGTGAACGGACACATTCCGGTGCGCGCGGCCAGCGGCGAGCAGCCTGTGAAGGCGGGCGGAAAGCTCATTGTCATAGACGGCGGCTTCTGTAAAGCGTACCATCAGCGCACGGGCATCGCGGGATACACGCTGGTTTCTTCATCCCGCGGGCTTTCCCTGCGCAGCCACGGCCCGTTTGAAAGCACCCAGAAGGCGATTCTGGACAATTTGGACATCCTGTCTACCAAGGACGTGTTCGAGCCCAGCGGCAAACGCGTCTATGTAGAAGATACAGACGAGGGCGCGCGGCTGAAGGACCAGATCGCGGACCTTAAAAAGCTGTTGGCCGCGTACGCGGACGGCAGCGTGAAAGAGCAGGCGTGATGCAAGGCATGCGTCTGCCATAAAAACACAGGAGGCTGAACCCCATGCAGCAAGAGAGACCCGGCGCGCCGCTGCCGTTTGAAGCGTGCGAAAATTTTCGGGAGCTGGGCGGATATACAGGCTGCGGCGGCAGGCATGTCAAATACGGCGCGTTCTACCGCAGCCCCGCGCTTGCCAATATTAAAACTCCGGCGGACCGCGCCCGTTTCGAGGAGCTGGGCGTGCGTACCGTGTTCGATTTCCGTTCGGAAAAAGAGCGGACGCTCGCGCCGGACCCGGCTTTCCCCGGCGTGGTGAACATTCCGGCCAGCGCCATGCTGGCTGAGGACGGCAGCGAGGTGGATTTCGACCTGGAAAAGCTGCTTCGCAGTGAAGACGGCATCCGGATGCTGACAGAAGGCGTGCATGAGAGCTACGCACGGATGCCCTTTGGCAACCCGGCGTACCGGGCGCTGTTCGGCGCCATCCGCGCCGGGCAAACGCCCATTTTGTTCCACTGCACCGCCGGCAAGGACCGCACGGGCGTGGCGGCGGCGCTCATCCTCAAGGCGCTGGGCGTTTCCCGGGAGGATATCGTGGAGGATTATCTATTGACCAATGCCTGCCGCACCACGGGGCGGGACCAGTTCCGCGGAATGCTGGAGCGGGCGGGACTGCCCGCAGCGCAGGCGCAGCAGGTGACGGAAATCGCCACAGGCGTACGGCGGGAGAGCATTGAAAGTGCGCTGGACGCCATTGAAGAAAAATATCCGTCTTTTGAAGAATATCTGCGGGCCGAGTTTGAAATCGGCGCGGCAGAGCTTGAGGACATCCGCGCGCGTTACCTTGTATGAGGCCGCGCATCACCCGACAGTAAAGGAGAAAAAACTATGTCTACCCCACACAATGCGGCCGCCGCGGGCGATTTTGCAAAAACCGTGCTCATGCCCGGAGACCCGCTGCGCGCAAAATTCATTGCCGAGACCTTTTTGGAAAGCCCGGGGCTTGTTACCTCGGTGCGCGGCATGCTGGGCTACACCGGCACGTATAAGGGTGTGCCGGTATCCGTGATGGGAAGCGGTATGGGCATGCCGTCTATCGGCATTTATTCCTGGGAGCTGTTCACCCAATATGGCGTGGAAAACATCATCCGCATCGGTTCGGCGGGCTCGTACAGCCCGCAGGCCAAGGTGTTCGACGTGGTGCTGGCCACCAGCGCATACAGCGAAAGCAGTTATGCCAAAACGCAGAACGGCTATGACAAGGACGTGACCTATCCCTCCGAGGCGCTGTGCGGCGCACTGCGCAAAAGCGCGGCGCGGCTGGGCATGCCGCTCATTGAGGGCGCGGTGCATTCCAGCGACGTGTTTTACCGCGACGCCGAGCCGGATTATTGGGAAAAGCTGCGGGACGAAAAGGGCTGTCTTGCCGTAGAGATGGAGAGCTTTGCGCTGTTCCACAATGCGGCCGCCACGAAAAAAAACGCCGCGTGCCTGCTCACAATTTCCGACAGCTTTGTATCCCATGAGGAGACGACGGCCGAGCAGCGCCAGACGAGCTTCACGAATATGATGGAGATCGCGCTGGGAAGTGTATTGGAGTGACGACGATGGAACAGAACATCGACCGGAAAGCGCTCATCCGAGCCGCGTTCGCTGCGCGGGAGTGTGCTTACACGCCCTATTCCAATTTCAAGGTGGGCGCCGCGCTGCTGGCCAAAAACGGCAGCGTCTATACGGGCTGCAACATCGAATGCGCCACGTTCACCCCAACCAACTGTGCCGAGCGTACAGCCCTGTTTAAGGCTGTGAGCGAGGGGGTGCATGAATTTGCAGCCGTTGCCGTGGTGGGAGCAAAAGACGGCGCGCCGGACGACGCGCTTGTCACATCGCCCTGCGGCGTATGCCGGCAGATGCTGTACGAGTTTGGCGGGCCGGATTTACGGGTCATCATGGCGAAAAGCGAAAACGACTGGCAGGAAATGACGCTGGGCGAATTGCTGCCTTTGGGCTTTGGCCCGGAAAAGGTGCTGTGACGTTTTTTGATAAAAAGCGGCCGTTCTGCAGCGCCCCGGTGCAGCCGGACAGCCCGTGCCCGGCCGCGCGCTTTCAGGAGCATGCTGCGGCCCTTTTGAAGCATTTGCACAGCGGCGCTGTAAAAAATTTGTAATCTGCGCCATGCCGGGCGGGCTTGAAAAACACACGGGGATTCTGTATACTGGACAAGGGAATTCATAAGAGCGGCTTTTGGGCCGCGGCCGCCGGAGGCGGCTGTAAAAAAGGAGCTGTTGCCGTTCTATGCACGGCAATGGAATCATCTGTCCGCCCCGTCCGGGACGGACGACCGAAAAGGAGAGTTGACATGAAAAAACTGCTTGCACTTGCATTGGCTGTCGTGTTGGCGCTTTCCGTGTTCGCCGGCTGTGCCGCCGGCGGCAAAAAAGCGGAACTTGCCCTCATCACCGACATTGGTACCATCGACGACAAATCTTTCAATCAGGGCGCCTGGGAGGGCCTGGTGAAGTATGCCGAGGAAAAAGGCATCTCCCACCAGTATTATCAGCCCACGGAAAAGAGCACCACCGCGTACCTGGAATCCATCGACCAGGCTGTGAAGAACGGTGCGAAGGTCATCGTGACGCCGGGCTTCCTGTTTGAGGAGCCTGTTTACATCGCGCAGGACCAGTATCCGGACGTGACGTTCATCCTCATTGACGGCAACCCGCATGATGCGGACTACAACTATAAGACCGCCGACAACTGCGTGGGTATCACCTACGCCGAGGAGCAGGTGGGCTTCCTGGCCGGCTATGCGGCCGTCAAGGACGGCATGACGAAGCTGGGCTATATGGGCGGTATGGCCGTGCCTGCCGTTGTAAAATACGGCTACGGCTTTGTGCAGGGCGCCGAGTATGCCGCGCAGGAGCTCGGCATGGCTGACGGCAGCATTGAGCTGATGTACAACTACACCGGCGGCTTTGACGCCACGCCGGAAGCCCAGAACCAGGCCGCGTCCTGGTACAACAACGGCACCGAGGTCATTTTTGCAGCGGGCGGCGCTGTCGGAAACTCCGTGATGGCGGCTGCGGAAGCGGCCGGTACCAAGGTCATCGGTGTGGACGTGGACCAGTCCGGCGAATCCGAGACGGTTATCACCTCCGCGATGAAGGGCCTGGGCACCTCCGTTTATGATATGATTGCCGCATATTACAACGGTTCTTTCCCCGGCGGCGAAAACAAGGTCTACGACGCGGCCAACAACGGTGTTGCGTTGGCCATGGACACCGCCAAGTTCGACAGCTTTGCGAAAGCGGATTATGACACGCTGTTTGCCGCGCTGCAGAACAACACAAACAACATCGCTTCCGACATCCTCAAGAATGTGGATGCGGACAACAACGAGATCGCCCTTACGGATATCCCCGTGAAGGCTGTTGTCGTCACCGAAGTGAAATAATTGCTTTCAAGCGCAAAAGGGCGGGGCGGCTGCGGCTGTCCCGCCTTTGGTTTTCTTGCGCGCCGCAGGGAAAACGGGTACAATAAAGAAAAGCGCCCGGTGCGGGCGGAACAAATAGACACAGACGGGCCGCGCGCCCGGGAAAAGAGGAGCTGTATGACAAAACAGGAGATATTGGCAAAGGTAGACCACACGCTGCTGAAAGCGGACGCAGGCTGGGAGGACATCCGCCGTATCTGCGATGAGGCGTTGGAAAACAGCACCGCATCCATCTGCATCAACCCGTGCTGGGTGGAACGTGCCGTGGAATATCTGGGCGGCCGCGTGCCTGTGTGCACGGTCATCGGATTCCCGCTTGGAGCCACGACGACGGCGGCAAAGGTGGCTGAGGCAAAGCAGGCGTTGGCCGAGGGATGCGAGGAGTTCGATATGGTCATCAACATCGGCCGGCTGAAAATGGGGGATACCGATTACGTGCGGGATGAGATCCGCGCTCTGAAGCAGGCCGTGGGGAACAAGGTGCTGAAGGTTATCATCGAGACATGCCTGCTGACAGATGCGGAAAAGGAAACGATGTGCGGCGTGGTGTGTGAAGCGGGAGCGGATTTCATTAAAACTTCTACCGGCTTTTCCACCGGCGGGGCCACATTCGACGATATCGCGCTGTTTGCGCGGTGTGTGAAGGGCCGCTGCAGGATCAAAGCGGCAGGCGGTATCCGAAGCGTGGCGGATATGGAACGCTTCATCGCGCTTGGCGCCGACAGGCTGGGTACATCCAGTGCCATCAAAATATTCAACAACGAGGCTTCCGGCACAGAATATTGAAGCCCGCCGTCCCGGCACCGTATTTTCGCGGCGCCGGGACGTTTTTTATCGGGATATTTTTTACCGCGAGTGACAGATTGTTAACAATTATTTGCTGATTTTATGGTATAATGAACATGTTCACATTATTTTAGAAGAATTTTTCGCCGCAACGCGGCGGGAACAACGGGAAAAGGAGGAACCACTATGCCCATCGACAAATCCATCGATTACTCGGCCATTACGCCCGAGATCAAGGCGCTGACGAAGCTGTGCCTTGCGGACAATGTCATCGAGCCGGAAATGTATGTGAAGTACGCTGTCAACCGCGGCCTGCGCGACCTGAACGGCAACGGCGTGCTCACAGGCCTGACAGAGATCAGTGAAATACAGTCCAGCAAAATGGTAGACGGCGAAAAGGTGCCCTGCGAAGGCAAGCTGTTTTACCGCGGCGTGGATGTGGAGCAGATCGTATCGGGATTTATCCGCGAAAAGCGGTACGGCTTTGAGGAAACCGTTTATCTGCTTTTGTTTGGCGCGCTGCCGGATGAGGCACAGCTGGATGATTTTAAGAAGCTGCTGGCGGGCTACCGCTCGCTGCCCACGAATTTCGTGCGCGACGTCATCCTCAAGGCGCCCAACGCCGACATGATGAATACGTTGGCCCGCAGTGTGCTGACGCTGTACAGCTACGACGCCCGGGCCACGGACAACAGCACCGAGAATGTACTGCGCCAGTGCCTGCAGCTCATTGCGCTGTTCCCCATGCTCTCGGTATACGGTTATCAGGCGTACAGCCACTATGTGCTGGACAAAAGCCTGTTCATCCACAACCCCGTGCCCGAGCTTTCCACCGCTGAAAACCTGCTGCACATCCTGCGCGCGGATGGCAAATATACCGAGCTGGAGGCCCGAATCCTGGATCTGGCGCTGGTGCTGCACGCCGAGCATGGCGGCGGCAACAACTCGACCTTCACCATGCATGTGGTTACTTCTTCGGGCACCGACACCTATTCTGCCGTGGCGGCGTCTCTGGCCAGCCTGAAAGGGCCCAAGCACGGCGGTGCGAACATCAAGGTAGTTCAGATGTTCGAAGACATGAAACAGAATGTCAGGGATTGGACGGACGAAGAGGCCGTCGAGGCCTATTTGCGCGCGCTGCTGCACAGGGAAGCCTTCGACAGAGCGGGCCTGATCTACGGCATGGGCCATGCGGTATACTCCCTGAGCGACCCGCGCGCCAATGTGTTCAAACACTTTGTGGAGATGCTGTCTGAGGAGAAGGGCCGCCATGAGGAATATGCGCTGTATGCAGCAGTGGCGCGCCTTGCGCCCAAGGTCATCGGAGAAGAGCGTAAGATCTATAAGGGCGTTTCCGCCAACATCGACTTTTACAGCGGTTTCGTTTACAGCATGCTGGACCTGCCGCTGGAGCTGTATACCCCCATTTTCGCCATCAGCCGTATCGCGGGCTGGAGCGCCCACCGCATCGAGGAGCTCATCAATGCGGGCAAGATCATCCGTCCTGCATACAAGAGTGTCAAACCGCGGGTGGACTATGTGCCTTTGCACGACCGCAAATAATTTACAAAACAAGACCGGGAGCCTTCCAGGCTCCCGGTCTTGCATTGCTCTGCGTGGAATGCTTCAGATATAATCTGAAAAATATGCCTTGCCCGTGGGAATCAGCCGTTCCAGCAGCGCCGTGGTCTTGGCGTCCGCCGTCAGGCGGTCAATGCTTTTCAGGTATGCAGGGCGCTTGTAACCCATCAGCATGCAGATGGCCGTGCCGATGCTCATTTCCGCGGTGTAGGGCGACGGTTCCGCCGAAAGCGTATGTGTGCCGTCTGCATGGAACCGCACGGTAAACTCCTGTTCGTTCCAGTCCAGCACTTTGTCGTGGATGCGGAAGGTTATGGCATCGCCCGAGGAGGCTTCGGCAAAATTATAGCTCATGATGAACGCCGCAAAATCTACGATGCGCGCCATCACATAGGGCTGCACGGTCTCGCGGATATCGCTGTCCTCCAGCGTGAAAGCCAGCGAATGGTTGGTATAGTTGCAGCCGGAGACCTCGGTGACCATGGAATAGTGGGCCGTGACATAATCCCACATGCCGCGCCGGGCCTCATCGTTCAGATATACCATTTCCTTGATCTTGAAGATCTCGCGCTTGAGCAGATAGACAAGATAACCCTGCGGCTCGTCCGCGGCGTCGTAGTACATGGCCACGACCTCGTCGTCCACATCCCACCGCCAGTATTCATCCCAGGCCAGCGCGTTGCGCACAAGACAGCCGTGTGTTTTGGCGGCAAAGCGGTCATGCACCGCGGCAAGGGAGGGATCGTCCCAGGCGATGCGCCGCACTTTTCCCGGCACAGGCTGGGGCTTGGGCAGCTGATTGTCCCGAATGCGGAACGTCATTTTGTCCGACACGATCTCCCAGCCCTTGTGACGGTAAAAGGGGATGGAGTACGGGCACAGGAACGAGATGCTCTGTCCGCGCCCGCGCATATCGGTGAGCGCCTGGCGGATGAGCGTGCTCATCAGGCCGATGCCCGCGTATTCCGGATAGGTGGCCACGCCGGTGACGAACCCGGTATCCAGCAGCGCGCCTTCCACATTTACCTGCATGGGATATACGGCGATCTGCGCGGCCAGCGTTTTGCCCTCGAAGCAGCCCAGTACATGGGCTGATTCCAGAATGGGGAATTTTGACTGCTTGATTTCATCCTCCTGCCAGCCCACCTGGACCAGCTCCTCCTCCGTTACCTGGAACGCATAGCGCAGCAGTGCGTTGAATTGCTCCAGATGGGAGGCGTCCAGCTCCTGAATGGTGAACCCGTCGGGCAGTGATGTGTATTGCATAACAAGGATCCTTTCGCTTGAGCGGCGCACTGCGCCGCCAGTGGCATTTACATTGATTCCTGACCTTATCATACCACGCCCCATGCGCCAGTGCCAACCCCCAAATGGGTTTTCCCGGCCGCCGCAGGTGTTTTTTACCGTTTGAATATTTTCCCGGCCGCCGCGCATCCTAACCGCAAGAGGTGAAAAGAATGCAGAATCTTGAGGATTACACGCCGGAAATGCTCGTATTTTATCAAAACCTGCCGGCTCCCGTACAAAATGCCGTACGCCACGCGGATGTGGAGCTGGAGGATCTGGACAGCCTGGCTGTATTTGCTGAAAATCTGGCCAAGCTGTACGACGGCGGACGCAGAACGGAGGGCTGAGCATGCTTTTGGATGAATATTACCGCGCGGACCCGGAATTGCGGGATGTGTGGATCGCGCTGCCCGGAACGGTGCGCGCGCAGATCCTGCAATGGGACGCGCGTGTGACGACGAAGGGCGAGCTGCAGAAGCTGGCCGAGGGCTTTGCGCATCAGCTGTAAAGCGCCGGTACGCTCTGCGCCGTTTTCAGGCCGTTCCGCAGGGCTTTTCTGGAAAAGAGAGCCCGCGGGGCGGCCTGCTTTGTCTTTTTGTGGAGAAAAGCAGTAAAAAGCGTATCTATTTTGCCGGTTTTGACTTGCGGCCGCGCAATTCCCCGTTTATAATAAAAAGAAGAAATCTCTGCACCTTTTGCGGGGAACAAGAGGGATGCGTGTATCATGAAAATTTCTACCCGGGGGCGCTATGCGCTGCGCCTGATGCTGGATCTGGCACTGGCGGACCCTGAGGAGTACTGTTCGGTCAAAAGCATTGCTGCGCGTCAGCAGATCAGCGAAAAGTATATGGAGCAGATCATCTCACAGCTTGTAAAAGCGGGCTTTGTGCGCAGCGTGCGCGGCGCACAAGGCGGTTACCGATTGGCCTATGCCCCCGAGAAATACACAGCGGGGCAGATCCTGCGGCTGACGGAGGGCGACCTTGCTACGGTAGCGTGCCTTGCACAGGACGCGCCGGAATGCCCGCGGGCGGAGCAGTGCGCCACGCGCTGGCTGTGGGAACAGATGGATGACGCGGTGAACGATGTGTTGGACAGGGTGACACTGGCCATGCTTGCCGAGGTGAGCCGGCAGCGGGGCAACCCGGAATGTGTGCTGTGACGCGCCGGATAAAAACCGTAAGTTTTTTGTAAGGCTTTTGGCAGCAGGATCGTTCTTTTTCTGTGGTTTAATAGAACCATGGAATGAAGCCGCACCCGATGCGGTGAAGAGAAAGGGGCGTTCGCTGTGCCGGGGCAGAAAACCCATGCGCGCCGTCCGGTTCAATGGCTGTATTTGCTGGTTGGCTGCGCTGCATTGGCGGCAGCTTTCACACTGTGGATGACTCATTAATCTTTGACGGGAAATTCAAACAGACGGAACATCGCCCGCGCGGTATTTTGCCGCGCGGGCGACGCCATATTCTGCCGCGCTTGAGAAAGCGGCGCGGATGTGGTAAACTAAAACATAGTTTACAGCCTGTTTTTATTGCAAGGGCCTGGTTCAACGGGCCGCATGCCCCAAAACAGCACAGACAGGAGGGACGAGAAATGCGTTCGTTTGAATCGCGTGAAGATTATCTGGAGGCGATCCTGGTGCTCCAGAATGAAAAAGGGGCGGTACGCAGCATTGACATCGCCGCAAAGCTGGGGTTTACAAAGCCCAGTGTGAGCCGGGCCATGGGCCTTTTGCGCGGTGCGGAATACATCACGGTGGACCGGGACGGCTTCATCCGTCTGACAGAGACGGGCCGCGCGGCGGCGGAGAGCGTGTATGAGCGTCACCGCCTGTTGACGGACTGCCTGATTCGTTTGGGTGTCTCGCCCGAGACAGCGGCCGAGGACGCCTGCCGTGTGGAGCATGTCATCAGTGCGGAGAGCTTTGAAAAAATTAAGGAATATGCCGCGCGGATACCGGAAAAATAATGCAGCTCCGTAAGGTAAATCAAAAGCCGCTTTCCCTCGCGAGGGAAAGCGGCTTTTTCTGGCGGCTTTGCGCAGCAAAGCAATCCATGCGGCCACATGAGCCAGAACGGCACACCGCTTGGAGTCCAAGCGCCCGGAGATGCGTCAAAAACAGTAGTACAGCGGCTGTTTTTGCACGACTTACAGGAACAACGGCGCGAAACAGGCTGCGGGCTCAGGATGTCCCAGCAAAAACCCCTGAAGATAATCCGCGCCGAAAGGCTGCAAAGCGGCAAGCTCGGCCGTAGTTTCTACGCCCTCCACACACACACGGATGCCTACACTGTGGCAAAGCTCCACCATCAGGTGTACGAAAGAGTGGTCGAAAGCACTGCCGCACAGCCCCTGTACAAAGCTCCGGTCAATTTTCACGATGTCGACAGGGGCGTGCTTGAGGACGCTGAGGGAGGAATAACCCGTTCCGAAATCGTCCATGGCCACACGCAGCCCCAGGCCGCGCATCTGTGCCAGAAGCCCCGAAAGCCGTTCCAGATTCGGCGCGAGATAGCTTTCCGTCAGTTCCACGATGATATGCTCCGCGCTCACGCCCTCTTCGCGCAGCGTTTGGGCCAGATATTCCACTAGGGTCGGGTCCTCCAGCTGCAGGCAGGAGAGATTGACAGCCATGCTGAACGCCGGATACTCATCCAGAAAAACCGCGCACTGGCGCACCGCCTGCCGAAAGACCCAGCGGCCGAAGGGAAGGATCATGCCGTTCTTTTCCAAAAGCGCGATGAACTCACCGGGCGGCACACTGCCGAACCGCGCACACTGCCAGCGGCTTAGTGCCTCTGCGCCGCAAAGGCGCCCGTCCGGCGAAAAGACAGGCTGGTAATGCAGAGAAAAGCCATTGCAGCCGTTTTCGATGCTTTCCCGCAGAAGCTCCGTCAGCTCCATGGCTCGCTCAGCCGGGCCGAGAATGGCGGACGAAAATACCTCCATGCGGTTCTTCCCGTGGCGCTTGGCGTGGTCCAGCGCAGAGCTGGCGCACTTCAGCAGGCCCAGATAGGTGGTGCCGTCGTGCGGGGCAAAGGCACATCCGCAAGACAGCGTACAGAAAAATTTACTGCCGTCAAAGGTTTGCTGTGTGCTGAAGGCCTGCTGCACAGCACCGAAATAGCCTTGGACAGCGCGCAATGTGCCGCCGCGCAGGACGACCCCGAATTCATCGCCGTCCAGCCGAAAAACTGTGCCCCCCGGAGGAGCGAGCGTCTGCAGTTTTTGGCAGACAATACGGATGACCTCATCCCCAAACAACCGATTGTACAGGCCGTTGATGCGTTTAAGGCCGTCGATGCCGAACAACAGCACGCACACACCTTCGCGGGGCTGGGCGTCCAGCAGGCGGCGCACCTCGTGCTCAAATTCGAATTTGTTAAATACGCCCGTCAGGTGCTCCACTTTGTTCTTTTTTCCCAAGTTGGTGATGATACCCGCAAACAATACGGGTTCGCCGCCTGCGTCGCGTTCCAGGTGCCCGCGGCAACGCATCCAAACCCATTCGCCGTGGCGGTTACAGGCGCGGTATTCGACACAATGGCTGTCGGCACGGCCGTCCGTGATTTCCTGGTTGGCTTCCAGAAACGCCTGCTTGTCGTTGGGATGCACCTTCGCACCCCAGACGGCCGCCGCGTTGGCAATGACGCGGCCGGGCAGGTCAAACTCGTCCACCATGGCCTGGGGATAACAAAAAACGCCGGTTTTCATGTTGCAGACGTAGACATAGTCGTCGGTACTCTGCACCAGAGCGTCCAGCAGATAAATCGTATCATAGGTGAAGTCCACGCCGGGGCTGCGCTGTGGGGAATGCAGCAACGCGTACTGGGCGTTGGCGATGTGGAGACGCCGCTTTTTTTCGTGGAGCTTTTCATCCACGTCGCTTAATAGCTGTGCGACGGAGCGCGCGGGACCGTTCGGCTCCGGCGTTAAAACGCCGAAGGAAAACGCGTCCGCCTGCTCGGACAGCGCCTGGACTCCATGCAGGGCTGCCAGCGCTGTATTCATACGCTGTACCGCCTGCTCCCGTGGTGCGCCGCGCATCAGCGCCAGAAATTCATCTCCGCTCAGGCGGCAGAGCACATCGCCTTCCTGCAGCACGCCGCGCACTGCCTCTGCAATGGAAACGAGCAGCTGGTCCCCGGCAGCATGCCCGAAATGGTCATTGGTCTTTTTCAGGTCGTTCACATCAAACATGCAAATTGAGAAAGGTTCGCCTGTTCGGGCGCATGCAGCGGCCATCTCCGCCAGCGCGGCCTTTCCCGCGCGTCGGTTCAGCGCGCCCGTCAGTTCGTCGGTGGTTGCCGCAATGGAGAGCTTATGGTATTCCGTTACGTCCAGAGAATGCTGAAAGTGGACGAGCCGGCCATCGTGCCATTGAATCAGGCTGTCGAAGTTTTCATAGATGCAGCCGTTGCTGGTATTATGTTCCTCCCAGCGGAGCGGTGCTGCGGAAGGGCCGTCCCGCAGCAGACGCGGCACGGGGCAGAAGGGACAGCGCCCGCTCATCCCTTTTTGAAGCACCTGCCAGCAGATTTTTCCCTCCGGCTCCACAAGGCCGAACTGCTTTTTCATGCCGCTGTTCATGAACAGGATCTCGTCCGTGTCCACATCGGTGATATAAACGCCTGCGTTCATCTGGTTCATGATCCTGTCCAGAAGCCAAACACCGGAGTCGTGAGTGGAGTTCTCGCGGGGCGTATCCATCATAAGCCAGCCTCCTTTTTGGCACAGTGTGCCATAAAATTCGGTCCATGACGGCGCACGGGGGAGTGCGGCAACTGGGGAAAAGGCATGCACAGTCATAAATAAGGTACCGTTCGTGCCATTATAACATTTTTGATGCCTTCATGTCAGCACTTTCGGGGAATTTAGCAGAAAGTTATCGGAAACAGCAGGCATGCAAAACAGGCCGTCCCCGGGACGGCCTGTTTTGCGTTGTGAGAAACACCACAAAAGAAGAATAGGATGGAATGGAGTAAGCAAAAAGGAGGGGCACGCGCCGCGCGTCACACCCGGCAGAGGGAGCGGGCGCGTGCCAGCGTTATGTCATGGCCCGGTGTTTGCGGGCCGGGCCACCTTAAAGAAGGGACAGCGCCTTGCCGAGAGCGGTGCATTCCGCCAGAGCGATGTCGTCGGGCGCCTCGTTCACTGTCAGACCCTCGCCGCACAAAACCGCCCCCGCGGCCGCGCAGCGGTCCTGCCAATCGCGCATCCACTGTCCGTCGCCCCAGCCGTAAGAGCCGAAGAGGGCGACTTTTTTGCCGGAGAGCAGAGGTTCAAGCTCGGTAAAGAACGGCTCGAACACACTTTCTTCCAGCACCTCGGCGCCCATTGCAGGACAGCCCAGCGCCAGTTTATCGTATTGCGCCGCATCTGCGGCACGAACGCTGTCTGCCGAAAAGAGCGCGGCGTCCTCGCCGGCGCCGTTCAACCCGTCCAGAACGGCCTGCGCCATTGCTTCGGTATTGCCCGTCCCGGACCAATAGATCACTGCGGATTTGCTCATAAAAACACCTCTCTGTGATTAGAATTGATAAAGCGGGGCGTTCAGCCTGCGGCGAGCATTTCGCCAAGTGTCAGCCCGCTGGACGCCATAGCCAGATACCGTTTGCGGCAGGCGGCGTATCGACGAAACAGATGCTGTGCCTGTTCTACGTCGCCGTATACCTTCCAGCAGCCGGAACAGCGATACTCCGCGCCGCCTGCTGCGATGAACCCGGTGACATCTTCCAAAGGATAACCCAGGAACAAGCCGATCTCGTGGGGGAAACCGCCTGCTTTTGCACTGCGCATCCGCCGCGAAAGCTCATCCAGCAAACGTCCCGTCCCCATTGAAACGGGATAGCCGCACGCCTGCAAAAAAGCGCGCCGTTCCGGCTGGCGCAGGCTTTCCCGCAACAATGCAGGGCGGTAGACCATGATAACAAGATGCCGACGGCAGCCACACAAAACGCGCAGACGCAGGCCGTTGCCGGAAAACAGGCTGCGGCACGAAGAAAGTTCCGTTTGCCAGCCCGGGATGTTTTCCTTATGCAGCGTAAAGATGCAGGCAGGTTTTACGCCCGAAAGCGTTGGCGCGCAATGTGTGCACAACAACGAAAGAAATGCGTCGCTCAAAATTCCACCTCCGGGAGCACAGCTCTGGTTAGTTAAAGCTAACCGAAGCCGTGAAAAGAAGCGGCCGAAGCCGCAAATTTTCAACAGCGCAAGGTTAGCGTTAACTAACTGATGCTATAATAACATATGACAGATGACCTGTCAAGCGTTTTTTGAAAAAATTGAAAGAACGGATACCGGGAAGGATGCGCCACGGATGCCGGGAAGAAATACGCATATCCGTCAGCCGCGGGCGCCGGAGGCGTGAAGTCGTTCCCGGCGCTTGAGGTCCGGCCAAACGGTGAGCAGCATCGTAACAAAGCATGCGCCGCCGCCCAGAAAATTAGAGATAGGTTCCGCAAGAAAAACACCGTTGACACCCAGACCAAACCTTCCCGGCAGCCACAGCGTCAGAGGGATGACGATGACAGCCTTGCGAAGCAGCGAGAAAAAAACAGCCTGTCTGGCACGTCCAAGCGCCGTGTTGGTGGACTGTCCGGCAAACTGCAGTGCCATCATAAAAAATCCGAAAAAATAAACGTGCATGGAGGGAACGCCGGCGGCCAGCAAGGCGGGGTCTGAAGTAAACAGGCGGATAAACGCCTGCGGGAACAAAAACAGGCACAGCCATACGGCGGCTGTGTACCCAACGCAGACCGCACTCATGAATTGAATGCCGGAACGCACGCGTTTGTATTCGCCTGCGCCAAAATTGAAGCCGATGACGGGCTGCGCGGCATTGGTAATGCCCATGACGGGCGTTGTGGTAATCTCCCGCACCGAGTTGAGTACCGTCATCACACCCACATAAACATCGCCGCCCCAGCGCTGCAGCGTGGCGTTGCACACCACCTGCACCGCGCTGTTGGTGGTGGACATGATGAAGCCAGAAAGGCCCAGGGCGCAGATCTCGCCCACCAGCTTCCAGCGCACGCGCATGGAAGACGGACGCAGGCGCAGCAGCGCTTTTTTGCCGCAGAGAAACGCCACGGCCCACAGCGCCGAGAGAAACTGTGAGATCACCGTTGCCAGCGCGGCGCCCTGTACGCCCATGCCCAGCGCAAAAATAAACACCGGGTCCAGAATGATATTCACCACAGCGCCCAGCAGTACCGTGATCATGCCCATGCTGCCGAAGCCCTGGGCGTTGATGAAATTGTTCATGCCAAGCCCCAGCATCACGAACACAGTGCCGCACAAATAAATGGTGAGGTAGCCGTCCGCATAGGGGAAAGTGGCATCACTGGCGCCGAACAGATACAGCAGCGGTTTTTTGAACGCGAGCACCAGCGCCGTGAGCACAAGGCCTGTGCCCAGCAGCATGGTAAAGGTGTTGCCCATAATATCTGCGGCGTGGGCGTCGTCGCCCCGGCCCCGTGCGATGGAGAAAAGCGGTGCGCCCCCTGTGCCGAACAGATTGGCAAACGCAATGACGATGGACAGGATGGGGAAGGTGACGCCCACGCCCGTAAGCGCCGCTGAGGACGCGCCCGGGATGTGGCCGATGTAGATGCGGTCCACTACGTTATACAAAACGTTAATGAGCTGCGCCACTGTAAGCGGCAGCGCCAGGGAAAGAATGTTGGCCGACACCGAGCCTTTCGAAAAATCGCTTTGCTGTTTGATTCCTGCAGCCGTTTCGGACACCTGCTTTCGAAAAAATTTTGTACGCGGGCGGGGATATGCCGCGCATCGGCGCATGAAATGCGCGTAGCCGCGCAAGCGGCGGGTTTGAGGTTATTATAACAGGACGCCGCGAAGCGGCTACAACAAAATTGCAGTGGCAAAGCCGCTGAAATTTTGCATGGTTCAATGTTCTCAAACCCATGCGCGACGGCGCATCGGCGCATGAAATGCGCGCGGCCGCGCAAGCGGCGGGTTTGAGGTTATTATAACAGGACGCCGCGAAGCGGCTACAACAAAAT
>JABLTR010025345.1_pt1 | contig 18907 bp, 17 predicted proteins | sample 7160071 | NCBI WGS metagenome assembly JABLTR01 (sample SAMN14651230, study PRJNA627086) | human gut metagenome | isolation source: feces | host: Homo sapiens | reverse complement strand
AATTGGAAGAAAGCCGGAAATAAAATATAAAGACCCTGATTCATTTAAAGAATTACCTAAACTTCAATATGATATATTGAAAAGATCTTCATGCATATTAAAACCAGGCGGGCGCCTTATTTATTCCACATGTACATTAAATAAAGCCGAGAATGAAAAGGTAATAGAACGTTTTCTGTGTGAAAATACAGACTTTGAATTATCTAAAATAGGCATTAAGGCAGAAAATATTGATTTATGTGATATGCAATTAAAAGAAGCTATAAATAATATAGGCAATGAAAGCATGATAACTATATTACCGCATATTTTGAATTCAGATGGATTTTTTATAGCTGTTATGGAAAGAAAAAAATAAAATTATAAATAAGTTCATAAAATGAGGTGGGTCATTGTCAAAAATAGATATAAAGTCTATGACGCTTGAAGAAATAAAAAATGAAGTTATAAAATTACAACTGCCGGCATATAGAGCAAAGCAAATTTATTCATGGCTGCAGCATAAAGGTGTTACTGATTTTGAACATATGACCAATCTCTCTAATGACTTAAGGCAAAAATTAAATGAAAAATTCTTTATTTCTAATACAAATATTGAAAAAAGACTTGCTTCAAACATAGATAATACTGTAAAATATCTTTATGTGCTTAATGATGGAAAATATATCGAATCAGTTTTAATGCAATATCATCATGGTTACAGTATGTGCATATCAACTCAGGCTGGATGTAAAATGAATTGTTCATTTTGCGCAACAGGAAAAGGCGGCTTTGAACGCAATTTATTGCCATCAGAAATGTTATCTCAGATTCAGACTGCACAAATTGATAATAATATTAGAATTTCCAATATTGTTTTAATGGGCATGGGCGAACCGCTTGATAATTATGATAATGTTTTGCGCTTTTTAAAATTAGTATCATCTGAAGATGGTATGAATATTGGTATGAGACATATTTCATTATCAACCTGTGGTATAGTTGATAAGATTTATGATTTAATGCAGGAAAAATTACAGCTGACATTGTCTATATCGCTTCATGCGCCTAATGATGAAATACGCAATAAGCTTATGCCTATAAATAAAAAATGGGGGATAAACTCATTATTAAAGGCATGCAAAGAATATATTGAACATACTGGACGGCGTATTTCGTTTGAGTATGCCATGATTAATGGAGTGAATGACAGTATACAATGTGCAAATGAACTGGCATCGCGGCTTCGTGGTATGATTTGTCATGTAAATTTAATACCCGTAAATAGTATAGAAAATGGGCAATATCAAAAGAGTTCGAAGGAACATTTATATAAATTTATAGAAATACTCGAAAAAAACGGAATTACAGCAACAATCAGAAGAACTTTAGGTTCTGATATAGCCGCATCATGCGGACAATTAAAAGGTAAACACACTAAGGAGGTGCACAATTGAAGCTATACGGCGAAACGGATATAGGACGGATGAGAAAAAATAATCAAGATTCATTTATTACCGGACAAATATCCGATAACGTTGTTTGGGCAGCAGTTTGTGACGGAATGGGCGGGGCAGTAGGCGGAGATGTCGCCAGTTCTACAGCTTGTAATATGATATCTCAAATGCTCCCGGAAATGTATAAGGATAATATGAATGACAGTGCAATAAAAAATATGCTTGTATCATTAGTATTGGCTGCAAATGCTAAGATATATGAACTGTCTATTGCGGACAGGTCGCTTTCAGGTATGGGTACGACTATAGTTTTATGTTTAATAGTTAATAATACTGCTCATATTGTCCATGCGGGGGATAGCCGTGCTTATTATATTAAAGAAAATGAATGTATACGTATAACAAAGGACCATTCAGTTGTACAAGAAATGATTGATAATGGTAAAATTGATGAACAACAAGCGGCAACGCATCCTAATAGAAATCTTATAACAAGGGCTTTAGGTGTTGACCAGTCGTTATTAGTAGATTATTGCCAGCAGGAAATAGAAAAAGATACAATAATAATGCTATGTACAGATGGACTTACTAATTATCTTGATAAAAAAGACATTGTAAAATTTATATTAGGTGATTCAATAGAACAAGCTGTAAAAAATATGATAGCATGCGCAAATGAACGCGGTGGTTCGGATAATATTACAATTGTTTTATTAGAAAATTAAAATATGTAAATATTCTTTTGTTATCTTAAATTTTTATGATTACCACCTGTCAAACAAATAACCGGCGGCTGGACAGGAATGGCTTCAGATATTTTACGCTGTCGGGGAATGGAGTTATTATCTATGGATAAATATGTCGGTAAAAGATTGGACGGCAGATATGAAATTATGGGTATTATAGGCGTAGGCGGTATGGCTGTTGTTTATAAAGCCCGTGATATTATTGATGATAGAATAGTAGCCGTTAAAATTTTAAAAGATGAATTCCATAATAATGAGGAATTCCGCCGCCGTTTTAAAAATGAATGTAAGGCGATTGCGGTTTTATCCCATCCTAATATTGTTAAAATATATGACGTAAGCTTTGGCGACCGTTTAGAATATATCGTTATGGAATATATTGAAGGTATTACATTAAAAGATTATATAAAGCAACAAGGTCAAGTAAAGTGGAGTGAAGTTGTTCATTTTACTTTGCAAATTTTGCGCGCTTTGCAGCATGCGCATGATAAAGGTATTATTCATAGGGATATAAAATCACAAAATATAATGCTATTACAAAATGGTACTATTAAAGTCACTGATTTTGGTATAGCACGTTTTAACCGTCTTGAACCGCATGAAGATAATAACGGAAAAACCATAGGTTCTGTGCATTATATCAGTCCTGAACAGGCAAGGGGAGATATGGTAGACGAACGTTCTGATATATATTCCACTGGTATTATTATGTATGAAATGCTTACCGGGCGTTTACCATTTGATGGCAGTAATGCAGTATCAGTCGCTATAAAACAGCTTGAATCAGAGCCTCCTGCACCTAGGCAGATTAATCCTTCAATACCGGAAGGATTAGAAGAAATAACTTTAAAGGCTATGAAAAAGGATGTTTCACAGCGTTATCAGTCGGCAGCTGAAATGATTGCTGATATAGAAAAATTTAAAAATAATCCAAGTATACGTTTTGAATATAAGTATTTTGTTGATGAAACGCCAACAAAATTTGTACAGACAGTTACACCGCCTGTACCTAGAAAATCAATTGATGATAAACAGTTAGATAAAAAAAGCAAAAAAGCAAAAACTAAATATGTTTATTACGATGATGATGAATTTGATGAACCAAAGCGTAAATCATTTTTACCACTTCTTGCAGGAGTAATTGCAGCATTTTTAATATTTGGTACTGTATGCGTTGTATTTATAGATGAACTAACAGGAATATTTACACAAACTTCTAATACTATAGATGTACCAAAGCTTGTAGGTATGGATTTAAAAGAAGCAAATGATACCTATCGTGATGTATTAGTTATAAATGTTATTAATCAGCAATACAGCTCTGAATATGCAGAAGGTGTAATAATTGAACAGAGCCGTTCTGAAGGCCAGAAGGTTCCAAAATTATCTACTATTGATGTTGTAACAAGTAAAGGCTCCAAAGGTGGTCAAAATGTTCCTGACGTCTATGGTTTATCAAAAAGCGAAGCTAAAAAAGCTATAGAAGACGCAGGTTTTGAATATCAGGAAATAACAATGGGGGATAATGATACCCCTGAAGATTGTGTTATAAAAACTGATCCTGAAAGAAATATGTCTTTAGAGCCTGGCCAAAGAGTATTAGTATATATAAGCAGTGGGCCGGTTAATAGTCCTGTTAAAGTTCCTCCGGTAATTGGGTTAAGTGAACAGGATGCAAAGACACTTTTAGAGCAAAGCGGCCTTAAATATGGAACTCCATTAAAAAAGGATAGTAATAAACCTGCCGGAGAAGTAATCGAATGTGCTCCTGAAGTTGGAGAAACTGTTGACGAAGGTTCTACAGTTACTTTAATTGTAAGCAATGGTAATTTAGCTGAAAAAAATATTTCTATTGATATTCCGCTTCCTAATGCATCTGTTGACGTTTATTTAAAAATTTATAAAAATGATGAATTAGTAGAACAAACATCAGCTTTAAATACGTCTCAGGGTACTTATACAAGTAATATAACCGGATCAGGCGAAGGTACGGTTAGAGTTACTATAAGTGCTTATCCAGATACAGGATATAATGATTATATCTTATATAATGTAAATTTTGCTACAGGTAATGTAACAAAAACTAATTCTTATAATTTCCAGGAACCTAATATGGAAGGATAAAAGTTTTGAAAAAAGGATATATATAATGGATAATAATTTTTCAGGTATTATTATAAAGGGTGTCGGCGGCTTCTATTATGTTGAAGCCGCCGAAAAAATATACGAATGTAAAGCAAGAGGTATATTTAGAAAATTAAATATGACTCCAGTAGCTGGAGATAGAGTTAATATTTCTATTAATGAAGAAGATACAGATAAAACAGCAGTCATAAATGAGGTATTACAGCGTAAAAATGTCTTAATAAGGCCGCCTGTTGCTAATTTAGACCAGCTTATTATTGTGGTATCTATATGTGATCCTGCGCCAAATACATTAATAATCGATAATTTAATAGCTATCGCTGAATATAAAAATATTGAACCTATTATTGTAATAACAAAATGTGATTTAGCTAATACTGATGAAATTTATAATATTTATAATAAAACCGGATTTACTACAATTATAGCATCTTCTATTACTGGACAAGGTATTAATGAAATAAAAAATATTATGTCCGGCAAAATCAGCGCATTTACTGGCAATTCCGGTGTAGGAAAATCAAGCTTATTAAATTTAATAAACCCAGATTTAAATTTGGAAACTAACGATATAAGCAAAAAGCTTGGCAGAGGACGACATACTACAAGACAGGTAGAATTATACAAAATAAATAATGGCGGATATATAGCCGATACACCTGGCTTTTCTTCACTTGATTTAGAAAAATGCGAGATTATTCATAAAGATGAGTTACAGTTTACTTTTAGAGAATTTGCTCCATTTATAAATAAATGTAAATTTACTTCATGCGCTCATGTAAAAGAAAAAGGTTGCAGAATACGTCAAGAAGTTGAAAAGGGAAATATACAAAAAACTAGATATGACAGTTATGTAGAAATGTATAATAAAGTTAAAGATATAAAAGATTGGGAAAAATAATGCCATTTCTTAATTTTTAGAAATAAATTAAAAAAATTCATCACATAATTGCTCTTAACTGAGTAAAATGTTATTAATCTTAAAATATTAATTGATTAATATTCAGATAAAAGGAGAGTGCAATTATGCGTCGTAGATCTTCCGGGAAAGGACTTATTGCTATAGCTCTTGGTATAGGACTATTAATTGCATTATTTTGTCCTCCTGTTGTATTAGTAGTTGTAGGTGGGATTGCATTAATTGTTGTAGGCGTTTTAACACTTATATGCTAAAATTATATTTTTATATAAAAAGAGCAGGTATAAAAATTATACCTGCTCTTAATAGTTTAAATTAATATCTTGGGAGATATCTTTCAATTTCCCAACGTGTAACCATCATACTATACTCATTCCATTCATGAGTTTTATGACTTATATAAGTTTTAAAGATATGCTCTCCCAACGTTTCACGAACTAATTTATCTTTTTTCATCGAGCTGATAGCAGCTTTTAAAGAATATGGTATTTTTTCAATACCCATTTCTTCAAGTTCGTCTTCAGTATATTGGAATATGTTTCCGTCAACTGGAGCCGGAGGAGTAAGACCGCGTTTAACACCATCAAGACCTGCAGCAAGACATAACGCTAAAACAAGATATGGATTAGCAGATGGGTCAGGATTTCGCAGTTCTATTCTAGTACCTTCGCCACGGGAAGCTGGTATTCTTACAAGCGGGCTTCGATTTTCAGCAGACCATGCAATATATACAGGTGCTTCATAACCTGGTATAAGACGTTTATATGAGTTTACAAGAGGATTTGTTATAGCTGTCATCCCTTTACAATGCTCTAATAAACCAGCTATAAAAGAATAAGCAGTTTTTGATAAACCATTTAACCCATTAGGATCATTAAATATATTTTTACCATCTTTGCTGAGTGACATATTGATATGCATGCCAGAACCAGCTTCACCATATAATGGTTTTGGCATGAATGTTGCATATAAGTTATGCTGATTAGCAATAGATTTAACAGCAAGCTTAAATGTTACAATATCATCAGCTGCTTTTAATGCATTACCATATTTAAAATCAACTTCATGCTGGCCATGGCCTACTTCATGATGAGATGCTTCTATAACATAACCCATATCTTCAAGAGCTAAACATATTTCTGAACGAGCTACTTCACCTAAATCGACAGGTCCCATTTCAAAATAGGAACCTCTATCTCTGGTAATAGTTGTTGCAAAACCATTTTCATCTTTTTCAAAAAGGAAAAATTCACATTCAGGACCTACATTAAATGTAAATCCCATATCTTCTGCATCTTTAAGAACTTTTCTTAATACACTTCTTGGATCTCCAGCAAATGGATGTCCATCCGGACGATATACATCACATATAAGACGAGCAGTTTTTGCAACAGTTTTCCAAGGATATATTACAAATGTATCAATATCTGGTACTAAATACATATCAGATTCTTCTATACGGACAAATCCTTCTATAGAGGAACCATCAAACATACATTGATTATCAAGAGCTTTTATTAACTGACTTTTTGTTATAGCTACATTCTTTAATGCACCTGCAATATCAGTAAATTGCAGACGAATAAAACGTATATTTTCTTCATTGACAATTCTAATAATATCCTCTTTTGTATACTTACTCATTATACCTGATTATCCTCCTTTGGATAAATTTTATTTATAAAACAAATATTACCTGACAAGGTATTATATCATTTCCTTACTATTTGGTAAAGCATTTATATTATTTTTTGCATAAAAAATTTTTTTATTTATAAAAAAATAAGCGTCTTGCAGTAATATTACTGCAAGACGCAATATTAATTTAGCTATATATTAATATTTAAATTTATATTAATACATGCCGCCCATACCCTGTGCAGGCATTGCTGGAGCTGGATTATCTTCTTTTATATCAGCAACTAATGATTCTGTTGTGAGAACCATAGCAGATACAGAAGCTGCATTCTGTAATGCAGAACGTGTAACCTTAGTTGGGTCAACGATACCAGCTGAGATCATATCAACATATTGTTCATGGAGAGCATCAAAACCATAATTGATTTTTTCAGCATTTCTGATTTTATCAATTATTACAGAACCTTCAAGGCCTGCATTTTTAGCTATCTGGCGTACTGGTTCTTCAAGTGAACGATATACAATCTTCATACCAGTTTTAACATCGCCTTCTTCAGTAGCATTAATAGCATCTGCTAAAGCTTTGGAAGCATTAAGAAGTGCTGTACCGCCGCCTGCTACAATGCCTTCTTCAACAGCAGCTTTTGTAGCTGAAAGAGCATCTTCAATACGCAGTTTCTTTTCTTTCATTTCAACTTCTGTTGCAGCGCCAACTTTAATAACAGCTACGCCGCCAGCAAGTTTAGCAAGACGTTCCTGAAGTTTTTCACGATCAAAATCAGATGTTGTATTTTCAATCTGGCTGCGGATTTGTGCAACACGGGATTTTATTTCATCAGCATTGCCAGCGCCGCCTACAATGATTGTATTTTCTTTTTGTACTTTAACTTGGCTTGCACGGCCTAACATATTCATATTAGCATCTTTAAGTTCAATACCAAGTTCTTCAGAAATAACTGTACCGCCTGTTAAAATAGCGATATCACGGAGCATTTCTTTACGTCTATCACCGAAACCAGGAGCTTTTACAGCTACGCAATTAAATGTACCGCGAAGTTTATTAACAAGAATAGTAGCAAGAGCTTCGCCTTCAACATCTTCAGCGATTATAACAAGTGTTTTACCTGACTGTACGATTTGTTCAAGAAGAGGTAAAATTTCCTGAATATTTGTAATTTTCTTATCTGTAATAAGGATATATGCATCTTTGATAACAGCTTCCATTTTATCTGTATCAGTTACCATATATGGTGAAATATACCCACGGTCAAACTGCATACCTTCAACAACTTCTGAATATGTCTCAGCTGTTTTGGATTCTTCTACAGTTATAACGCCATCGGATGATACTTTATCCATAGCTTCAGCAATAAGATTGCCGATAAATTCATCACCTGCTGAAATTGTTGCTACACGAGCAATATCATCGCTGCCGTCTACTGTTTTTGAATTTTTGATTAATGCATCTACTGTTACATCAACAGCTTTTTGAATACCGCGTTTTACAAGCATTGGATTTGCGCCTGCTGCAACGTTCTTCATACCTTCGCGGATAATAGCCTGAGCTAAAAGAGTAGCGGTTGTTGTACCGTCGCCTGCGATATCATTAGTTTTTGTGGCAACCTCTTTTACAAGCTGCGCTCCCATATTTTCAAATGGATCTTCCAGCTCGATTTCTTTTGCGATTGTCACACCATCATTTGTGATAAGAGGAGCACCAAATTGTTTGGAAAGAACAACATTTCTTCCCTTTGGACCTAATGTGATAACAACTGTATCAGCAAGTTTATTAATACCTTCTTGTAAGGATTTACGAGCTTCTTCGCCATATATAACTTGTTTAGCCACTTATATTACCTCCTAATTATATAACAAATATATCAATGTAAATGTATTATCCTAAAACTGAGCTTATTCAACAATTGCAAGGATATCGGACTGACGGACAATAATGCATTCTTCAGAATCAACTTTAACTTCTGTTCCTGAATATTTGCTTGTGATAACTTTATCGCCAACTTTAACATTCATAACTACTTCCTTGCCGTCGACAAGACCGCCCGGTCCGACAGCTATAACCTCAGCTACCTGTGGTTTTTCTTTAGCGGAACCTGTTAATATAATACCGCTTTTAGTTGTTTCTTCAGCTTCAATCATTTTAATTACAACTCTGTCAGCTAACGGTTTTATTGTCATTGAAAATGCCTCCCTGAAAATTTTTCTAATAATTAGCACTCAACTTCCCTGAGTGCTAATTATATTTTAACACTTGCACAGGAAAAATCAAGTACTAATTATGGAATTTTTTACTTTTAACAATTTGTTTACATAATTATGGGCATGTCTTTGGTAATTAATTCTATAGCCAAGAAATTTTTATTACTTTATTATACAAAATCATGTCCACTTACTAAGCTGCAGGCCTTGGCAAATCATAGAAATGTTTACTATAGTCGGTTTTCTTAGAGAGACACTGCAACTGAATATCTACTACTTGCATCGCTTGCCCTACAGCCTGTATACGTACATTCTAATGTTCTATTTTGTATTCTATATTATATAAATATTACTGTTTATTTATCACTTTGATCATTGTTCAAATAAAAACCAAAACTTTTTCTACACAGCAAAGCAGGGAGGCTTATTTGACGTTAAAGCATATAAATAAAACAGGCTATGTAAGTTAAAAAACTACATAGCCGTAAAAAGCAACTTATTTATTTAATTTACTAAGTATTGATTTAACTTTTTCTGTTATATCATCCGCTCCCACGATATCAGAGACAAGACATATACATTTTGCACCAGCTTCAATTGCTTCATGCATATTATGTTCTTTTATGCCGCCTATAACTACGCGCGGGATATCAATATTTTCTGCAGTAAAACGGACATATTCAAGGCCTACTGGATCGCATACATTATCTTTCGTATATGTCTTATATACGGGCCCTACACCAATATAATCAGCGCCGTTTTGTACCGCCTCAAGCGCCTGCTGAGGAGAATGAGTGGATAAACCTATTATCATATTCTTACCGACAAGTTTGCGTACCTCTTTTATTGGAATATCATCCTGGCCGATATGTACTCCATCCGGTTTAACTAACAGCGCAATATCAATATTATCGTTTATTATAAATGTAACGCCTGCTTTTTTTGTCATTTCACGGATTATCATACATTCTTCATACCGCTGGCGTATTTCACGGTATTTTTCCCTGTATTGTATTATTTTTGCGCCGCCTTCTATCATATCGCGTACAACTTGAATATTATCTCGGCCTTTTGACAGATTTTGCGCCGTTATACAATAAAGGGGGAAATCTAATTTTTGTCTTTTTATTTCATTTATCATTTTGTATATTATCCTTTACATATATTATTAAAATTCATAATAAATTTATTTAAAAATAAAACAAAGCAAAAATATGACCGAATATAAGTTAATTTAAAATTAACTTTAGTACAACGAAAGAAATTACGCTGATAGATAAGTATGACTCCCACAAACGGACGAATGTCCGTCGATGCAAATAATGCCGTTATTTAGAATAACTTTATTTTTTTATAAATAATCATTTCATATAACGTCACTTGCGCGGGTATCTCTTTCTGACGTTTTTACCGTTTATTATTATAATATAGATTACTCAAAAGAAAAGATAATGTAAAATGGGGGCGCCTGCGCAGCGCATCCTAGATGCGCTTTACGCAAAATAATTTTTTAAATATTCAGGCTGAGTTATAAAGGAAAACAAGTATTATTTTAAATACACATCATCTTTATTTAGTAAATTATTTTGCATTTGGCAACCATATTTCATATGGTTGCACGCAGGCGCCCCCCTTTTTTACGGTAACGCAACCAGAGATGTTTTCTTTAATATTTTAATGCATATTCTTATATGTTGTTTGATTTAGGATAATATAGCTTTATCCATATAATATTTTAAAACAACATCTGCTTGGAGTGCAGCTACAATATTAACACGCGGTGACATAGCTGGTTTATCATGTGTAACTTCATTTTCAAAATCCCCTACAATATAAAAGCTATTACTAAGCTTTTTAACGCGGATTTTATCAAAATCTCCCCAACCAGCCATACCAGAAGCAGCAACAAACAGCTTATCACTTTTGGCAAATGTATTTATCATAAGCATTTTGCATTCAATTTTATCAAATGCTTCAATGATAACATTACAATCATTGAATAAACTTATTATATTATCTTCTGTAATTTTAATTTGTTGAACATAAATATCGGCCTTAGGATTAATGCTTAATAAATTTTCTTTTAGTGCGTTTACTTTTGTCATACCAATTTGATTATAAAAATAAAACTGACGGTTTAAATTACTTTGTTCTACTTTATCAAAATCGAAAATTTTGAAATGCTTAAAACCACTTCTTATAAGATTAAAGGCACAGTTGGAGCCTAAACCGCCGGCTCCAGCTATACCTATTTTTATATTATCAAACATAAAATAAAATCACCTATTAATTTATTAATACCAGTCGTGATATACGGGTTGGTATCCTTTTGCTATTAGCATATCCTGTACATCTTTAACCGTACGGTCGTCTGAAATATCAAACTGTGGAGTATTAGTATTTTTATGCGCATATCCACCCACTTCCGTAGATGACTCAGCTGATATTTTTGTAACGCCCAATGGTAAAAGATTATCACGGAACTCAGCTCGTTCTCTTGTAGATACGCTTATGCCAGCTCTTGGCATAAATAAACGGAAAGCAGTTATTATTTGAACAATATCAGCATCGGTTACTATTTCAACCGGCTGATAACTTCCAACATGAGGACGCATTCTTGGCGGTGATACACTTATTTCAACTTCTGGATAATTATCCTGAAGATAATCAGCATGTAACCCTGTAAAGAAGAAATCTTTACGCCATTTGCTAAGACCTAACAGCGCGCCAATATTAACGCTTCTCATTCCTGCTTTACATGCTCTTTCCGGAGCATCCAATCTATATTGGTAATCCATTTTAGGTCCGCGCAGATGTACTGATTTATATACATCGCGGTCATATGTTTCCTGATACATACAAAAACTATCGGCACCTGCATCTACCAACTGTTTGTATTCTTGAGTTGTAAGCTCATATACCTCAATACCAATAGACGAAAACTTTTCATGTATTATTTTAAGACAATCTGCTATATAATCTACCGGGCTTTTAGCGCGTGATTCACCTGTAAGCACAAGTATATTTCTTATGCCTAAATCATATAAAGCTTCTGATTCTTCGCGTACTTCGTCAAATGTAAGCTTTTTGCGCTTAATATGGTTTGTACAGTTAAATCCGCAATATATACATTGGTTTTCACAGTAATTGGCTATGTATAGCGGAGCGTATAAAATTTTGGCTTTACCGAAATGCTGCAATGTCAAAGCATTTGCCTTTTGCGCCATAGCTTCAAGATGATTTGCAGCTTTTGGCGATAATAAAGTCAAGAAATCCTGTTTAGTCAATGTCTCTTTTGATATAGCCCTTAATATGTCAGCATCTGTTACAGCTTCAAAGAATCCATCAAAATCAAAATTATCCCATTCGTTTACAATATCAATAAAACTCATTTAAACTACCTTCTATTTAAATAATTTTTTATAATAATTTATCTTAAAAATCCTGTAAGAGGGGATGAAGCTACTGCATAATCACTTACAGCGCCTGTACCAGATAAATATGCACTGCGTCCAGCTCTTACCGCTTGACCAAAAGCTTTAGCCATAAGCACAGGTTCACCCGCAGATGCAATAGCTGTATTAACTAATACAGCAGCAGCTCCCATTTCCATAGCTTCACATGCTTCTGATGGTTTACCTATACCAGCGTCTACAACAATCGGAAGATCTATTTCATTTATTAATATTCTTACAAGTTCTTTTGTAGTAAGCCCTTTATTGGTGCCAATAGGAGCACCGAACGGCATAATAGCGGCTGCTCCCGCGTCTCTCATACGACGTGCATCCATAAGATTAGGGCTCATATAAGGAAGAACTACAAACCCTTTATTTGCTAATATTTCTGTTGCTTTAATTGTTTCATAATTATCAGGTAAAAGATATTTATTATCAGATATAACTTCAATTTTTATCCAGTTGCCGCAGCCCATAGCTCTAGATAATGTAGCGATTCTTACAGCTTCCTCAGCAGTACGTGCGCCAGATGTATTCGGCATAAGTTGGCATTGTTTTGGAATATGATTGATTATATTATCATCTTTAGCATCTAAATCAACCCGGCGTATAGCTACTGTTATTACTTGAGCACCAGAATTTTCTATTATATCCGGTATCATATTATCATTTGCATATTTTCCTGTTCCTACAAATAATCTGCTTGTTAATTCTTTCCCACCAATTATAAGTTTATCTTCCATTATGTATTACCGTCCTTTTTATATTATTTATTTGTTAATGAACATTAATTAATTCCTATCCGCCGCCGACTATTCTTAAAATTTCAATATTATCACCGTCTTTAAATGTTATGTCGTTATCACTGTCCAATATTTCCATATTATATTCGATAACTACTGTATTGCGGTTAATACGCTTATCATTTAAAAATTCATTTAAGGTTATATCTTTATCAAATATTTCCTGTTTACCATTAATGGTTACTGTCATAATGCAATATTCCTCCTTTTTAATGCAAAAAAATAAAGACCGGCTATAAATAAGGTTAACCCATATTTTATAAATCAATGTTAAACTGATTTTTAAAATATCATCTGGGGACAAAAACGCTTTTATGTATTACAGCGTTTTACCTTATTAAGCGGTCCTTTAATATTAAAAATTATATAAGTTTCGCTTTCCTACGGCAGCATTAACTGCATCAGGTCAAAGGGTATATTCTCAGCCGGATTAACCAGCACCCCCAGCACAATATTTAATTTAAATTTAATTATATAACAAAATCTGACAGAATACAACTATATATTATAATAAATTATATTATTTAATTTTTAAAGTACATATATAATTGGCATTTTATCATACCATTATATAATTTCCTGCGTTTATCGGCTGCATGTCCAAATATTTTTTCAAAATCTTCATGCGGGCTTATAATATAATAACTATTCCCATTTGTTCTTTCAAAAACTTTGCCCATTATTTTATATATTTCTTCAGCCTGTTTAATATCCAGCAATCGTTCTCCATATGGCGGATTACATAATACAATCGTATTGGAACCAATAGAAAAATCTTTTATATCCCGTGTCTGGCATGTTATACGTGAAGAAACACCCGCTCTTTTTGCATTTTGATTGACAAGTTCTATTGAACGCGGATCAATATCATAACCAAACGCCTTAAAATTGTTATCGCGTATAATACGATCAAGAGCACGTTCACGTTCCATTTGCCATACTTCTTTTGGGATATCCCATTTTTCACAAGAAAAGGTTCTATTAAGCCCCGGAGCAATACGCAGTGCATGCATAGCTGATTCTATCAATAATGTACCGGAACCGCACATAGGATCAATTACTGTGCTGTTTCCTCGTATATGAGCTATATAAGCTATAGCTGCGGCAAGAGTTTCTTTTATTGGCGCCTGATTGGCTAGCGGACGATATCCTCGTTTATGAAGCCCTTCACCTGAAGTATCTATCATTAAACAGACTTCATCTTTTAATATGGAAAATTGTATTTGATACAACGCGCCAGTTTCTTCAAACCATGAGATATGATATTTTGATTTTAATCGTTCCACAACAGCTTTTTTTACTATAGATTGACAATCCGGCACACTAAATAATTTTGAATTTACCGACCAACCTTTTACAGGGAATGCATCTTTTTTACCTATCCATCTTTCCCATGGCAAAGCCTTTACCCCTTCAAATAATTGATCAAATGTAATTGCTTTAAATCTTCCTAAAACTATTAATATTCTTTCAGCATATCTTGATCCTATATTAGCTCTGGCAAGTATATTTTCATTTCCTGAGAAATAAACTCTGCCGTTATCAGGTTTTACATTGTCCGCACCCATAAATTTTAATTCTGTACCAAGGATTCCTTCTATACCAAATAAACAAGGTGCGGTAAATTCAATCTTATCCATATTTCCCTCCGCATTTTATTTACTTTGATATTATATACTATATTTTTACAAAAAGATATATTTATAAAAACATTATTATTTATTTGACTTTTTTTATGTATTGCAGTAAAATTTTTAAAAATATAAATCATATTAAAATAATTGGAGATTAATAATGAAATGTTATAAAATACATTTAATACGTCATGGCGCTACATTAGGCAATAGTTTAGGACAATACATAGGTATTACCGATTCACCTTTATCAGATGATGGCAAAAATGCGCTTATCGATATGAAAGAAAAAAATTTATATCCTGATGCACAGGTGCATTTTGTAAGCCCATTAAAACGTTGTATAGAAACTGCTAAGATTATATATCCAGATGCAAAGCCTATTATAATAAAAGATTTTTCTGAATGTGATTTTGGAGATTGGGAAGGAAAAACTGGTGAAGAATTAAAAGATAATACTGAATTTCAAAAATGGGTATCAGGCGGTGAAAATGCAACTCCACCAAACGGTGAAAGCGGCGTGGATTTTCAAATACGTACATGTACAGCATTTGAACGCGTTGTTGAAGGTTTAATGAAAAGCGGTATAACGTCAGCTGCTATTGTTGCACATGGCGGAACTATTATGTCTATACTTGCGGCATATGGTCTTCCAAGAGCTAATTTTTATGATTGGATGGTACCAAACGGTCAGGGTTATTCGATTATTATAACCCCGTCGCTTTGGATGAGAAGCAAGGTTGTTGAAGTGTATAATACCATCCCTGATCAGGGAGATGCGCACAATGATATGGTTTATTATGTTTATAATGTAGCGCGTCAGACAGCTATGGAGATAATTGGAGAAAACAAAGAAAAAGAAGATAATAATGATAATACAGAAAATACTAAAGAATAAAAACTGAATATTATAATTTTATAATAATATTTTAAAATTCAAAAAAGGAAAAGAGTTGAGTTTATTTTGAAAGAGTATAATGTTGTTTTATTAAAAGGCGACGGTATCGGTCCTGAAATAGTTGATGAAGCTGTCAAGGTTATGGATAAAGCTGCGTCTATATATGGCTTTAAACTAAATTATACTGAAAAATTATTAGGTGGCGCTGCTATTGATGAAACTGGTATACCTCTCCCTGAGGATACAATAATTGAATGTAAAAAATCCGATGCTGTGCTGTTAGGAGCAGTTGGAGGATATAAATGGGAAACATTACCTGGAAACCTTCGTCCAGAAGCTGGTTTATTAGGAATTCGTTCAGCTTTAGGTTTATTTGCAAATCTTCGTCCGGCAAAAATATTTAATCCGTTGCGGGATGCCTCTCCGCTGCGCCAGGATATTATTGGAGAAAACCTTGATATATTAATTGTTAGAGAACTGACAGGCGGAATATATTTTGGCGAAAGAGGCCGTTTGGATGATAATGGTATACCTGCGGCATATGACACTGAAAAATATAATGTAGAACAGATTAAACGTATATGTAAAAAAGGCTTTGAAGCAGCTATGAAACGCAATAAAAAATTATGTTCAGTTGATAAAGCAAACGTACTGGAATCATCAAGATTATGGCGTGAAACTGTAACCCAAATGGCAAAGGATTATCCAGACGTTGAATTATCATATATGTATGTTGATAATTGTGCTATGCAGCTAGTACGTAATCCTAAACAGTTTGACGTTATTGTAACATCAAATATTTTTGGCGATATTTTATCAGATGAAGCTTCTATGATCAGCGGTTCTATAGGTATGTTGGCTTCTGCCAGTTTGGGCGATGGAAAACTTGGTTTATATGAACCTATTCATGGTTCTGCTCCTGATATCGCGGGACAAGGTATTGCTAATCCTTTAGCTACAATACTTTCATGCGCTATGATGTTCAGATATTCTTTTGATGAAACTAAAGCTGCAGATGCTATAGAAAATGCTGTAGCTAATGTTTTAGAAAAAGGATATAGAACAAAAGATATTTATACTGAAGGTACTAATGTGCTTTCTACTAAGGAAATGGGTATTAAAGTTATTGAATCAATAGAATAGTATATTGATATAAATGCATAGGTTATTATAAAAAATATTAACCTATGCATTTATTTAATTTTTGTATGATTTTAATCTAACTATTAAAAATTTGTCTACTATTTCTGTTATAATTATGATATAATTATACATAAACTTAGCATTATTGCAGAAAAGGAGGGGATGAATATGAACAAATTATTAAATAAAAATATCAAATTATTTTTATTAATGTTTGCATCAATATTTTTTCTCTCCAGCTGTAATACTTTTTCTAATATAGAAACTATCATGCAACCTCCAAAACTATCTGCTGAACAGAGTGATCTGCAAAATGCATTAGAAGAACATATAGGTACAAACGTAACATTAAAATATCCTAAAAGCGGAGATAATAGAACCGCATTCGTTGAATGTAATATAGATATGGATGACGATAATGAAGTAATTGCTTTTCATCAGGCAAATGTAAGCGGATCTCAGGTAATAATTAATGTATTAGATAAAAATGAAGGACAATGGGAATGGATATGCGATTCTTCAAATACTATTGAAGATGAATTTTCCCGTACTGAAATATACAGCGTTGCATTTTATGATATAAATAATGATGGTAAAGATGAAATTGTTGCCGGATGGAACCAATCTACATCTACCAATAAATGTATGACAGTATATAATTATGAAGATAATCAATTAAAGCATTTGTTTTCCATTCAATATACAGAAGGAATAATAGCTGATTTAGATAATGATGGCCAAAGTGAAGTATTTATAACTTTACTTAATTCTGCTGAAAATACAGGTAAGGCATTAGTTTATAAATGGAATGGTTCACAAGCAAATGTAATAGGTGAAACTAAAATTGATGGAAAAGTAACAGGATATGCTGCATTAAAAACGGGATATTTATATGATAGCGATAAATTAGCGGTATATATTGATGGATATAAAAGCGCTAATGAAATGATAACTGAAGTAATATATTTTAATAAAGAAGGTATGCTTGTAAATCCCTTTTTTATTGAATCGGAAGGTTTAACTAAAGCAACTTATAGGGCTAATACGCTTTTAGTACAGGATATTAATTCAGATGGTTATTTTGATATTCCATCATCTGTGGAATTGCCTGGATATGAAGAAAAAATAATTGCCGAAAAGATGTGGCTTACTACTTATTTTTCTTATGACGGCAATCAAAGTATTGATGTAATAAAATGTATAGTTAATCAGCAGGAAAATTATTGTTTTGAATTCCCTTCAGAATGGGAAGGACAGGTTACTGCGGAAAGCGATAGAATTAACCGTACCTTGACATTCCGTTTATGGAATCCTGGCGGCGGCGCTCAAACAGGCGCACCTTCAAGAGATTTTATGATAATCAAAGCATTTACAGCTTCTGAATGGAATGAAAATAAAGCTAATACTAAATATGATTTTTTAGAATATGGTCCAGATGAAAGCGTTGTATTTGCAGTACATTTAGAAAATAATAAAAGTATTTCTATTACAATAGATGAGGTAAAAGAAGCTTTTAAAGTGATATAAAAAATTAAATGTTTTTTATAGATAATATTGGAGGGTATTTATGAAGCGTATATTATTGGTTGAAGATGAAGCTTCTATAAGAGAATTTGTAGTAATAAATCTAATACGCTCTGGTTATGAAGTTTTTGAAGCACAAAGTGGAGAAGATGCTCTCAGGATATACAAAGAGCAGAAAGGACAATTTGATATAGCTTTGCTAGATGTTATGCTTCCAGGCATAGATGGCTTTACTGTATGCAGGGAATTGCGTAAAGATAATGATAAAATTGGCATTATTATGCTTACTGCAAAATCCCAGGAATATGACAAAGTTAATGGATTATTGCTTGGTGCAGACGATTATATT
>JABLTR010027321.1_pt1 | contig 18916 bp, 17 predicted proteins | sample 7160071 | NCBI WGS metagenome assembly JABLTR01 (sample SAMN14651230, study PRJNA627086) | human gut metagenome | isolation source: feces | host: Homo sapiens | reverse complement strand
CTAAAAGGAAGGTCAGTTACACCTGCCATAGGAGATAAAAAAACTCTGTTGTCAAGACTTACATTTCCTATGTTCATTATTGTTCTCCTTTTTATGTCTAAATTTATGTGGATTTATATCAATTAATTATTGACCACTTCTAATATATTATTACAAAAAATTAAAATATACTATATGATTTTTAATAAATTTTATTTTTTTACATATACTTATAGTTATACAAGCAAATTATTACACATATTTTATCCGAAAAAAGACTGCCCTTTTATTTTAGGACAGTCTTTTTTATTTGTAATTATTAAATAATCTTGTTATCTTCATAACTAAACGATTTATTTTTATATCTATTAATTAAATTTATATTATTCTTTATTTTTTTCGTATATAAGTTTTAAACCTTCTAATGTTAAGTCTTTATCGATATAATCTATGCTATCAGTTTCTGAATCTATAAGTGTTGAAAGTCCACCTGTTGCGATTACTTTTACATCGTCACTACCTAACTCTTTTTTAATCATGTTTATTAATCTTTCTACCATTCCTGCATAACCATATATTATACCAGCTTGCATTGCTGATACTGTGTTTTTACAGATTGTCATACCTGGTTTTGCTAGTTCAACTCTAGGTAATTTAGATGCTTCATGGAATAATGCCTCACTTGATATCTTAATTCCTGGACATATTGAACCACCTAAGTATTCTCCTTTGTCTGATATTGCACAGAATGTAGTTGCTGTTCCAAAATCAACTATTATTAATGGATAACCGTATTTCTCTATAGCTGCTACTGCATTTACTATTCTATCGGCTCCAACTTGTTTTGGATTATCGTATTTTATGTTTAAACCAGTCTTTATTCCTGGTCCTACTATTAATGGCTCCACTCCGCAATATTTTATGCAGAAATTTTCAAGAGAATGCATAACATCTGGAACTACTGATGATATTATAATATTTTTAACATCTCTCATATTGATTCTATGATATTCAAATAAATTATTTATTAATATCCCATATTCATCTGAACTTTTTTGATGATCAGTGTTTATTCTCCAACTGTTAGTTAGTGTATCTCCTTCATAGATGCCTAAAACCATGTTTGTGTTTCCAACGTCAAATACTAATAGCATTTATATAAACCTTCTTTCTATTTTTTGCTTTTTCTGATCATAGCTACTGCTACTGCTGCTGTTAAGATTCCAGCTACTATTGCTTCTGGTATCCCATTCATTCCACATACTGTAAGTATATATTTACCTGCATTTCCTGCTTGGCCGATTGCTTTCATATATCTATCCGCATATAAAACGTAAATTAATCCCATAACTCCTATTGTGTTTGTAAGAGATCCAACTACACCTGCAATGAATCCTGATAAATAAATTCTTTTAGTTAATTTATGAATTCCTGTATATACATAATATGCTACTATACCAATTAATACTCTCGGTAATACTGATATAATTGGATTCATAAAACAAAATGATGTAATTGTAGGTTCTGTAAATGCTTTAAATAGACTTGTTAATCCGAATATTAAACCTACTGCTGCCCCAACAACTGGACCTTCTATTACTGCACCTATTATAACAGGTACATGCATTATAGTTGCCTTAACTGGCCCTAGTGGTATATAACCAACAAAAGGAATCATAGATAATACAATTGATACTGCTGATAAGATTGATATTACTGTCATTCTTCTAACATTTAATTTTTTTTGAGTTGATGCTTGTGCTCCCGCATTCATCATAATATAAACCTCCGTTCCAGCTCCCTTGGATGCCGGACTTTTAATATTATTTCGTTACATTTTTACCCTTTAGTCAGACTTCTTCTTTGAAGAATGTCCGCTGTAACAAATAAATTTTAGCAGTCGATATGGGCATTGTCAATATTCTTACATTTTTTTGTTAATTTTTTATTTTAAGCATAAATCTTCCTTATAAGTATATTTTTGAAAGATACTTAAATAAATTCTATGGATTTATAAGCTATTTTTACAATTTATTTTCATATAAAAGCATATTTATTATTTTACTAATATTTCATGATTTAATTCATTATACGATGGAATTCCATTTATATGTTTTGCATTTTTTACAGCATTTAATATACTTTTTTCCATAACTTCTACAGCTATTGAACCTATTAAAGTTAAATCTGCCCCTGTTTCTATTTCGCCAGTTGCCATTGTAAATATAGTATCTCCATCATGAGGAGTATGAATAGGGAATATTGCTCTCGCATACCCGTCATGTGCCATTTGTGATATCTTTTTACATTGTGCTTTATCTAATTTTGCATTAGTTGCGATAATACCTATTGTAGTATTGTCTATGCTGAAACCACCTTTTGTTACACCTTGTTTCATAAGTTCGTAACTATTTAAACACTTTGTTTTATTGTCATTTAATGCCCCAGCAATAACTTCTCCATTTTCATATACATCTCCAAGTGCATTTACTGCAACTAATGCTGATACAACTATTCCGTTATCTAATTTTATAGAGTAACTTCCGATTCCACTCTTTGTTACATATTCTGCTCCTCTTAATTTACCTACACTAGCTCCACATCCAGCTCCATAATTTCCTTGTTTCAATTCTGTTTCACTAGCATTTAAACAAGCTTCATATCCCATCTTTTTATCTGGTCTAATTTTATAGTTTCCTACTGCCAAATCAAATAAAACTGCACCTACTACTATTGGTACTTTACATGGTCCTGATTCAAAACCAATATTTCGTTCTTCTAAATACTGGCTCACCCCACATGTACTTTCTAACCCAAATGCAGACCCTCCTGATAAAACAACAGCGTGCACCTTTTGAACAGTGTTCACAGGATCAAGTAAATCTGTCTCCCTTGTTCCTGGGGCTGCTCCTCTAACATCAACTCCACAAGTAGCTCCTTTTTCACATATAACTACTGTACATCCTGTAAGTGCATCTTCATTCTGTGCCTGTCCAACTTTTAATCCTTTTACATCTAGTATATTATTATACATATCCTTTTACTCCTCTTATCGATACCTCTCCTGACATTATTTCTTGTATTTCACCATTCTTTTCTTTCACAATTAAATTTCCATTTTCATTTATATCTATACATTTAACTAATTCTCTTTTATTATTCTTTATTACATAAACTTGCTTTCCTATTATAGCCGAATATTTTCTACATAATTCTAAAGTATCTTGTTTATTGCCATCTAAAATATATCCTTTATATAGTTTTTCAAACTCTATGCAAAATTGTCTAACTATATCGACTCTAGATAATTTATAACCTTCTTTATAAAGCGATGTTGCCTTTTCTTTAATCTCATCAGGAAAATCTATAGTCTTTATATTTATTCCTATTCCTATAACAACATAGTTTACTCTTTCCATTTCAGCTGATAATTCAGTTAAAATTCCGCATATTTTTTTATTATGTACAATTATATCATTTGGCCATTTAATAGATGCTTCTACACCTAAGTTAGATAGTGCCTTAACAACACTTGCACCCGCTACCAAAGTTAGGAAAGGAGCCTTATAAGGCTCTATTTTGGGTTTTATTATTAAACTCATCCAAATTCCATCTCCTGATTTAGACTTCCATACTCTACCCAGTCTACCTTTTCCTTTAGTTTGCTGCTCGCTTATTATTAAAGTTCCACCACTAACCTTATTTCCTATTTCTTTAGCATAATCATTTGTAGAACCTACAGTATCAAGATGTATTACTTTTTTACCGATAAATTCTGTAGGTAAATTATATGCTATATTTTCTGATGATAATATATCATCAGGTTTTTCAGCTAATCTGTAACCTTTTTTATTTACAGACTCAATATTGTATCCTTCTTCTCTAAGTGCATTGATATGTTTCCATACTGCAGTTCTTGATATCCCTAATTTCTTAGATAGTTGTTCTCCAGACATAAAATTTTCCCCACTATCTAAAATAGCTTTTATCACTTTCTCTCTCACAAACATACCCCCTTGGTGTTACCTTATATAATTAAATATATCTTATGTTATATAACATAGTTTTTTCTTTATTTCATATATTTAATTGTAACTTAAATATATAAAACTTTATACATAAAACATAAATTTATATTCCTATAAATAAAGTTAAGGCTGTTACAAAACTATTGTAACAGCCTTTTATTAATTTTAAATATATTATTTTTCATCTTCAGAAATTGAACCATCTTTACTTAAATCTACAGTAGTAGTTTTTTCATCAGTTGATTCACTCTTATCTACATATGGATTTTCAACCTTTTTAGTTATATCAACTTTAACTTCTTCTTCAGTTAAACTGCTTTCATCTGTATTTTCATTTAAAACACCTTTATCTAAAGGAAGTTCTTGATTAAATGCTTTTATAAATTGTTCTGCATCTAAAGTTTCATATGCTAATAATCCTTTAGCTACATAATCAAGTTGTGCAGAGTAATCAGTTAATATTTTTCTACATTTTTCATATGCAGTTTCAACTATATCTCTTACTTCTTTATCTATTTCGTAAGCTATTTCCTCAGAATAGTTCTTTTTAGTTGAAATTGAGTTTCCTAAGAATACCTCTTCATCACTATCACCATAAACCATTGGTCCAAGTTTTTCACTCATACCATATTTAGTAACCATAGCTCTAGCTATTGAAGTAACTCTCTCTAAGTCGTTAGATGCACCTGTTGAGATATCTTCCATTATTAACTCTTCAGCCACTCTACCACCTAAAGCCATTATTATAGTTTCCTTCATTTCATTCTTAGTTCCATACATTTGATCTTCTTGTGGAAGAGGTTCTGTAAATCCTCCAGCTCTACCTCTTGGTATTATTGTTACTTGATGAACTGGATTTACATGTTCTAATACATGCATACAGATTGCATGGCCAGCTTCATGATAAGCTGTAAGTTTTCTATCTTTTTCGCTTATAACTCTTGACTTCTTGGCTACCCCAACCATAACTTTTGTTATAGCTTCTTCTATAGTATCCATATGAATTTGTTTTTCTCTTTTTCTTGCTGTAAGAATAGCAGATTCATTCATTATGTTTTCTATATCTGCAGGAGTAAATCCTGGAGTTCTCTTAGCTAATACATCTACTTTAACGTCTTTCGCAAGAGGTTTATTTCTAGAATGAACTTTGAATATAGCCTCTCTACCTTTAACATCTGGAGCACCAACTACTATTTCTCTGTCAAATCTACCTGGTCTAAGTAGCGCAGGGTCTAGTATATCTGGTCTATTTGTTGCTGCCATTATTATTATACCTTGATTAACACCGAAACCATCCATTTCAACTAAAAGTTGGTTTAATGTTTGTTCTCTTTCATCGTGTCCACCACCAAGGCCAGCACCTCTTTTTCTACCAACAGCATCGATTTCGTCTATGAATATTATCGCTGGAGCATTTTTCTTAGCTTGTTCGAATAAATCTCTTACTCTTGAAGCACCAACCCCAACAAACATTTCAACGAAGTCAGAACCACTTATTGTGAAGAATGGAACTCCTGCTTCACCAGCAACAGCTCTTGATAGATAAGTTTTCCCTGTACCTGGAGGTCCTACCATAAGTATCCCTTTTGGTATTCTTGCCCCTAATTCAATATATCTTTTCGGATTTTTAAGGAAGTCAACAACTTCGCTTAAGTCCTCTTTTTCCTCTTGAAGGCCAGCTACATCTTTGAATGTAACCCTAGTTTTTTCATCATCTTTATGAACTCTGGCTTTTGATTTACCGAAGTTCATAACCTTTCCGCCTCCACCTTGAGACTGGTTCATAAATAAGAACCACATTATTACCATAAAGAATATTAATAATAATGTAGGTAACATTTGTATATACCAAGGTTCAGTTGGTTTTGGTTTACCACTAAATACTAATTTACCCTCTTTTGATTGCTGTAATACTTCATTTGCAAATTCGTCACTCATTACCTCTACAGGCATATAAGATGTAAATTTTTCTTTTGAATCTTTTATAGTACCTTCTACTGAAGTTGAATCTACAAAACGTATTTCTGATATGTTCTCTTCTGTTAAATATTTATATACTTGAGAAAAGTTTAATTCTTTTATTGTTTCCGTCGGTGTACCTGCAAATTCTACTATTGTCACTATTATAATTAAAAGTAACAAATAAAAACCTGCTCCTTTTAAGAATTTGTTCAACAGAAGCCCTCCTTTCATATGTTGTTTTATTTTAAAGCTTTTTAAAGCATACTTTTAATACTTCTTTTGTGCTTTCATCTACTTTAAACATTTCACTTACTCTATAAGTTCCTACACATAATACATCTTCATTATCTGCTATTATAGGTATTCTACTTCTTTCTTCTTTCGGAATTTTCATATCGATAAATAAATTTTTAAGCTTTTTATTTCCTACAGAAATATTTATCTTATCCCCTGGTCTTCTACTTCTTACATTTAAGTCCCCCTTTATTTTGTCTACATCAAACCATTTATCACCTTTGTGTTCATTTTTAGTGATATTATATTTTTCGATGCTCATTGTTTCTGTTTCTACAAGTGTTCCTAATTCTTTTATTTTTACAAAACCATTTTTAGGAACATTATAGCAGAATTCTATATCTTCAATTACTATTTCCTTTATAGTAATTATAATACTATTTTTCTTTCTGTATACAAATAATCCCCTTGGTAGATTCAATTTTTTTCCAACTTTATTTTCTGGTTCTAGTTCTACAATTTCTAAAATATGTTTTTGGTCAATAAAATTAGTATCACCTAAAACATATTTTATGGCATATCTAAGAACTCTATACTTTATTGAATTATGTAAATCTACAAATAAGTCTATTGGTATATCTATACTATCATCAGAAATTAAGCATATTTCCTCAAATTTCATCAATGCATTTGATTCAATATAATCGCTATCCTCTTTTATGCTGCTGCTCATTCTAACAATAGCTTTTGTAACGTTTGAATTAAAGTTTTCTTGCATATATGGAAGAAGTTTTAATCTTATTTTATTTCTTGTATATATAGGATCTAAATTAGTTTGGTCTATTCTTGGATTTAAGTTATATTGTTCACAATAACTTTCAATCTCGCTTCTTTCTATATCTAATATAGGTCTTATTATAACGTTATCTCTTATATACTCAATTCCTCTTAATCCATGAAGACCAGTTCCCCTCATAATACGCATAAGTATTGTTTCAGCTTGGTCATTAACATTATGAGCAATCGCTATTTTATTGGCATGAGTTCTTTGCATAATTTCAAAAAACATCTCATATCTTAATTTTCTGGCACCATCTTCAATAGATAATTTATTTTCTTGACAATATTTTGGTACATCAATTGATCTTACAAAATATTTTATTCCCATTTCCTCACATAATCGAGTTACATATAATGCATCTTTTTGTGCTTCAATGCCTCTAATTTGGTGATTTAAATGAGCTGCATAAATCTCTATATCAAATTGTTCTTTTAATCGGTTTAATATATGTAGAAGACATACTGAATCAGGACCGCCAGAAATTCCCAATACAATCTTATCTCCTTTTTCAATAAGATTATGTCTATTTATTGTATCAAGTACCTTTTCAAATATCATATTTTATACCTTTAAATAATTTTTATTAAATAAATTATTAACCTTAACTAACCTAAAAATTATTTTTAAATCCTTTCAAGCAAAATTTATAATTGTTTATATATTTTCTATAAAAAAATATTAAGTCCTTGTATTTTTGCATATTAAATAAAATTAACTATAATAAATATAATAACAAATAAATTAAACAAAAGGTAGTATTTTCACTACCTTTAACAATATTCTTTTCAAAGATTTAGCAAAATAAATCTATCTCTAATATTATATCTAATTTTTTATTTATTAGAATAATTATTTTTCCTTAATATCTATTTTGATTATGTTTCTTCCAGTAAACATGTCCATTATCTTTATATCATAATCTATATATATTGATATATTATTTCCTTCCACAATCTCAAGTTCTTTTGTATGATTTTCTATAACAAAAGCTCCTTGTTGTGTAAGATAGCTTGATATATCTACTTTTCCAACTTTAAATCTTAATGTTGAATCTAAAGCTCCAAATCTTTTTATAGTTATTTGTTCCTCTTCAATCTTTAAAGAAGTTGTTGTTTCTTCGTTATTTTCAATTTCTTTATAAATTATATATTTGTGGTCTTTCTTTTGATATAATGTCCCATCTACATTTGATTTTATGACATTTTCTTCTCCCAGTTCATTAAACTGAGTTGTTACTATATTTATATTAACGTTCATAATTGCCTCCAAAACTTTATATTTCAACTTCTAAGGATATGTTTATTCCTTACTTAAATTACATCAAAATTATAACAGTTATACTATTTATTATCAATTAAAATATGCTCCCCCTACAATTACAATTCGTTCTAAATTGTTTATTGTAAAAAGAGCATATATATTTTTATCTTGCAAATACGTGATTTCCTATTCTTAAATGTGGATTTAAGGTATTAATCCAATTGCACGTAGATATATCAGGGTTCCAGAAATAAATAGCATTGTTTGTTGGATCATTGCCATATAAAGCATCCTTTACAGCCTTATCTGATTCTTCTGTACGTTCAGCTTTTATATATCCATTTCTAACTACAGAGAATGCATTCTTTTGATATATTACACCTTCTATTGAATCAGGGAATCTTGAATCTTGTACTCTGTTTAAAACTACAGCAGCAACAGCAACTTGTCCCTCATAGCTTTCACCTCTAGCCTCAGCCGCCACCAATTTTGATAATAGGTTTATTTGTTCATCACTCAAGCTCATAACTTGTTGACACTCTTCAGTGTCTTCTTTTTCTGCTTTTTTTGTTTGTTGCGTATTATTTGCTAATGTCGAATAGTCCTTTATTGATTTATTTTTAGTATCTTGTAAATTAGGTATTGTTATTTTTACAAGTTTTTTATCCATAGTATTTTCACTTAAGTCAAATTTATACTGACTTTGTAAAGTAGATGACTCTAATTGTGCAAATTTTATTTGTTGTATTTGTTTAAACAAATGTGTAATATTTATTACATTTAGACTCTTCTCTCCATACGCAAATATAGTATTAGTCATCATAAAAATTGCTAAAACAAATGATAGCACTATTTTATAATACCTTCCCATAAAAAAACTCTCCTTTTTAATATTAATTATTTATAGATATTTTATCTTCCTTTTCTAAGTTCAATATTTTTTGAAAAACCTCAACAATTTTAAATTTTATTTGTAAATTATTTATATGTTTTTTATCTTTTTCAACTATTAGTTCATATTCATCCTTTGTTAATACTTTTTTCAACTTTTCATCAGTTTCCTTATCTATTACATTATTTTGTTCATCCACAAAACAAAGAGGAGGAAACATTACACACCACCAGTTTTTTCCTTGTCCCTTACCTATAATTATTTTTAATGATTTATATTCTCCTGCTGGCAAAACTACACTAGAGTATTGTTTAGTTGGAAACTTGCTGTATCCTAAATTTATACTTACATCGTAGTTATATCCATTTTGTTTTATTGTTTCTTTACATATATCCATTAATTTATCTTTTTCATTTAATATTATTTTTTCACTTTGGCTTATGCTTTCTGAATCTTCTAGTTTAGGTTTTAAATAACTTATAACTTTATCTCTTACTTTTAATTTAAGTGCTTGGTCTTCTTCAGAATCACTATTAGCCAAAACATGAAATCTTATTAAGTTTTCTTTATAATCATTAGAAAATGTATTGATTTTACATGATTGAGAATATGCATATCCGACCATTAATCCCAATACAATGAAAAGCATAACGCTATATAATATTATTTGTGATTTTATATTTTTATTTATTTTTAATATATTTTTTATTCTTTCATTTTTCATAATTTCATCCCCACTTTAATATAAAAATCATTTAGTTTATACTTATTAATCTTTGACATTCCTATTTCATATATTGAGATTATTTCCAAGTTATTTGATTTTATACAAAAAATTTAAAATAAAAAAATGGTCCCCTAGCCAAATATTTATAAAACAGATATTATCTCATTATTGATAATAACTTTTTTATAAACATTTATTCTAGAGAACCATTTTTTTAATATGTTTTTTCATTAAAATATTCCTATTTAGTGCAATGTTCTAGCATAAATTGTTCTGCTTTTTCTATATGTTTAATAGCAAATTTTTTAGAATCTGCTATATTTCCTTCTTTTATTGCATTTAAGATACTCTGATGCTCATCGATTAAGCTTAATGATGCATTAGAGTCAGATACATAAGTTATTCTAAATCTTTGTACTTGTTCCCATAATGTATTTATCATTTTTTCTAATTTTTTATTATTAGCTGCTTTAAATATACATTCATGAAATTCTATATCTTTTTTTAATAACATATCAATATTTTGAGTTCTTACTGCTTCTTCAAACTCAACTTCTAACGCTTCTAAATTCTTGATATCTTCATCATTTCTTCTTTCAGCTGCTAAAGATGCTCCTAACCCCTCTAAACTTGCTCTGATTTCTAGTACATCCATTAAATCTTTAACTGATATATTAGCTACATATGCTCCCTTTCTAGGTAACATAACAACTAATCCTTCAAGTTCTAATTTTCTTATAGCTTCTCTCACCGGTGTTCTACTAACACCAAGTTGTTCTGCTAATTGTACCTCCATCAATCTTTGACCTGATTTTAATTTTCCTTCTAAAATGGCACTTCTCAAGTTTTCAAAAACAACATCTCTTAATGGCTTATAATTATCTAAATTTAATTTAGTTAAACTATCCATTAACCTCAACCCCCTTTTCTTCACATGCTACGACGAATGTTTGCTTAAATTGTTTTTCTAATATAGCCTTGCATTTAACTGCATCTTCTCTATTTTCATATAAACCAAAAACTGTTGGACCGCTTCCACTCATCATAGCTCCTAATGCCCTATTATTTGTCATTATATCTTTAATCTGTTGAATTACTGGATGTTTGTCCATAGTAACCCCCTCAAGAACATTAAACATATTTTCTGCTAATTGTCTAGTATCTTCATTTTTTAAGCATTCAATAAGGAATTTATTATTAGGTCTTTTATCGATGTCTTTTGAATCTATACATTCATAAACTTCTTTTGTTGATACAAATAAATCTGGTTTACAGACTAAAATACAGACATCTTTCGTTAACCCTTTGATTGGAGTTAATTCTTCACCAATCCCTGATGCTAAAACTGCTCCTCCATTTATACAAAAAGGTACGTCTGCCCCTAATTTTAATCCTATTTTCTCTAATTGTTGATTACTTAAATTTAAATTCCAAAGTTTGTTTAACCCTACTAATACAGCTGCGGCATTCGAACTTCCTCCTGCCATTCCAGCTGCTACTGGTATATTCTTTTTAATGTGAATTTCTACCCCTTTATTTATATTAAACGTTTTTTTTATTAAATTAGCCGCTTTATATACAAGATTATTACAATCTAGTGGAATTTCATCACTAGTACTTTTAATTGTAATTTGATCATTGTCCTTTTCATTAATTTCAATTAAATCATATAAATCAATTGTTTGCATTATCATTTCGACTAAATGATATCCATCTTGTCTTTTTCCTAATACGTCTATAGATAAATTAATTTTTGCTCTACTTTTTAATGTTATTGAATTCATTTTAGCCTCCTAATACTTGTTTTTGTATATCGTATAATGCATTACTATTTATAATTATACTACAAAAACAAAATAATAGGGGATACTATCCCCTATTATTTATCATTTTAACTAATATTATCGCAATTTCTATTCATCCTGTGCAACTTTTTTTTCTAAAATTAAGCACTTACCTGGTTGCAATTCTTCATCCATACTAATTTCATTTGTTTGTGCTATTTCTTCTTCTGTAGTGTTATATTTTTTAGCTATATCCCATAAATTATCATCTTCTTTACAGATATAAATAATTATACTTGGAGCAGTTGATAAATCATAGTCTCCTTTATCTTCACCTTTTATTATAAAACTTTCAGGTTTTTTATCTATAGCTTCAACAAATCTATTTATTTTTATGTTTAAATCGATTTGATTTTTACTTAAATCTATATCTATTTTTTCTATACAAATCGTATTAAATACAGAACATGTATCTGTTAGTTTATTTATTTCTAATTCATGTTCAAAAGGTATCTCTTCGCTTATTTTATAAATCATTTTTAATCCTTCAATTGGAATAAAAAGAATATCGACTTTTATTATACCCTGTATTACACAGTTTGAACCTTCTATATATGTGTTTTCTATAGATGCATTACAACAAGCATTTACTATATCTTTTATTTGTATATCTTCATTATCATAAGTTATATTTTCTCTAACTAAGAAAGTATCACTATTCGCCATTAAAGTTTTATTTAGATTTATTAATCTGTGTTCGAATTTGATTATTTTTTGTGGAGAATATGCATCTTGTAAAACCTCTCTTGTAACTTCTTCACACACTTTTACTTTTGAGAAAACAGTGCATTCAACTTCTAAAAGTCCAGTATTATTATCTTCATTACGCTTAAATTCATAATTGAAATCACCCATATTCATAAGTATTTCTTCTTGCATACCATCGAATACTCCTGGTACTTCAATAAATTGAGTAAAGTCAATACCTACTCTTTCTAACTCTACAATATCAGAATCATAAGTGTAAGCTAAAGGATTTATTTCTAAAACTCCTCCAATAATAACTTTATTATCTGTTATTCTACTTTCTTTAACTCTTACAACTGGATTTATATTGATAATATCTTGTATTTCTTCTATATTTACTGTAATTGTATCTCTGACTACATTTTCTGACTTTTCTATACCAACTATATCTTGGAATGAAATTTCTTTTCTGTGTTTTTGAATTCCTTCAACTTGAGAAACATCTTTTACTATATCAAGTCTTTGTTTTTCAAATAAACTTCCTCTGATATTAATCAATGCTCCTACTTTTATTTTTCTTTCATTCATTATAGTACAATCAACATGTTCTACTTCTGGATAAAGCATATATTCCATATCAGAAGTAATATTATCTCTTTCTATAACTTCATTGATCTCAATTTTACCACTTATATTTGATACTGTACTTTTGTCATCAGCAATATATATGACATTGTAATTAAAACTTCCTCTACAAGTTATTTTTCCTTCTAGCATCTCAACTTTTCTTAGAACTATGTATCCCATAGTATCAACAATATCATATACGTCTAATTTTTTGTCTGGAACAACATTTTCAGATTCTATAAATGTTTGAAATTTGCCAAACTCCATTCTATTGTCTATTTTAATAATATCTTTAATCAACTCCACGACTATCCCTCCCATATAATCTAACTATTAAATTATATTTACGGAGACAAAAAAAAATTACACCTATTTAATAGGTATAATTTTAACTTACGCTTAAATTGTCTTCTTGATTTTTGCAAATTTGTAATTTTACATTTGCTGTCAATAAATCAGAGTAGCTATAAGATACTCTTTGATTTCCATTCGATGTTCCGTCTAACTTTACTACAAAAACACTTGGGTATACATTCTCTAATACCCCTACTTTTGTAACAATTTGCTTTCTACCTTTATTCGCCTTTAAAACTATCGTCTTCCCTAAATGTTTTTCTAGGGTAACTCTAATTTTATCTAAAGTTTGAACAGTAGCCACGAGATCACCTTCTCCATTTTATTATATGTTTACATAATACCATATTTTTGTTATTCTGTCAAATCTATAAACTAATAATTTTATATTTTTTTCATTCTATTGTCAATAGTATTTTATAAGAATACAGTATTATTTTTATTTTATATTAAAATCTTTTTATTTTTAAGAAAATTAGCTACTGTTCTTTATTTTTTTGTTAGATTTTATCACAATAATGGTCTTGGCATAGCCCATCTAAATTTGCCTCTAGTTTCAAATCCACCAATACCTTTTACACCTGTAATTGTTTGATCTAATATTTCTTCTATCGGAACTACTACATCAATTCTTGAGCATGCTATTTTTTCCACTATAAATACAGGATCTAATGCATGTATCATTATTCTTCCCGGTGAACTTGCATAATTTGCTCCAGCTTTCATTAAAGCCTCATAATTAGATTGACATGCACCCGCAAATATAACCAAAGTATCTAAGTCAGGTTGCCACTTTCTTGCTTCTTTTACTGCTTTTAAAAAGTTATATGAATTTCTATAATTATTTATATTTTTTAAATCTCCGTTTTTAACATGAAGTGCATCATGGCCTGTTATAACTAAAATATCTGGTTTATGTTTTTCTAATAAATTTTTAACTTCTTTATACTGATTTGTCTCTGGTATTGCCACCCCAACTGCTGGGATGCCTAATTGTGAATATACATCTAAACATATTTTTAAATATTCTTTGTCCCCATCTATTTGGAGCACCTTTCCCGGAACTCCATAGACATTTGCTGGTTGCTGCGCCGATTTTGGTAATCCACGCATATTTCTTCTATCTCTATCTTTCGCCTTTTTTAATGATCTATATAAAATGCTTTCAACGTTTTTATCCATCAATATTTCTCTTATATCAGGTGGTTTTAATATTTCCAAATCACTTAATTCTGCATCTGCTATTATTCTAAAGGCTACTCCTTTCAATATAGCTATTTTTTTACCATTTTCATCAACAATGATGTCAGTAATTTTAAAAACTATATCTTTGTTGTAGGATTTTCTGGCAACAATATCTCCAACTTTCATGATAATCCCCCTATTACTAGATTTAATTTATATTATGTTTTTTAGCAGTTTTTGTTCCATAAGTTATATTTTTTAACATTGTTTAACTTACACGGATTATATTATATAATTTAGATATAATTTCAATTGAGTTTATAGGGGGATTAATAATGAAAATAGGGATTTTAGCATGTTCAGTGTTTGAACCTGAATTAAAAAAAGTTTTAAGTGATATAGAAAACAAGAAATTATTTGAAGATAATATAGAAGTAACTTATTTACATTTCGGATTACATACTAATTTAGATAAATTAGAAAAAGATGTTACAGATTCTTTAGATAAATTAACATTAGAATATGATAAAGTAATTGTTCTTTATGGTTCTAAATGTCATTATAGATTTTTCGAGTTCTTAAAGAAATACGATAATATCGTAACTATCAAACCTGCAAACTGTTTAGAAGCTATTATTGGGGATAAAGTTGTCGAATCATATGTTGATGGCAAAGACATCTATTTAACTTCAGGTTGGGTAGAAAAATTCGATGAATTAAACGAATTTAGTAATGCAGTAGACAATTATGATAGATTAAATCAATTTGGTATGTATGAAAATGCTATAATAGGGGATACAGGTGTTATTAAAATAACTGATGATATGATATTTGAATTATACGAAAAAATTCAAGTTCCTGTCGAAGTTGAACCTGTAGATATTAACATATTTGAAAATTTAATAATAGATGCTATTCAAAGAGCTATTAATGCTTAAATACATCTAAATTTTAGTATAGAAATATTGAATCATATAATAAAAAGAATATTATTAGAAATTTAATTCTCAATAATATTCTTTTTTGTACGTACTTACTTTTTATTTTACTTTAGTCTATCATAAATGTATATTAAGAAAAAGGAGATGTAATAATGAAAAAACAAATAGAAGTATTTGATTATGCTAACGACATTTTAAAAGGTATTAAAACTGGTGTTTTACTTACAACTAAAGCTGACGATAAAGTAAATACTATGACTATTTCATGGGGAACTCTTGGAATAGAATGGGGTAAAACTTTATTCACTGTTTTTGTAAGAGAAAATAGATTCACAAAATCGCAATTAGATAAAAATCCTGAATTCACAATAAACATTCCAGTTGGTGATTTTAATAAAAAAATCCTAGGTCTAGCTGGTACAAAATCAGGACACGACATGGATAAAATAAAAGAAATAGGTTTAACACTAGAAGAATCAGAAAAAATTTCTGTTCCTGGAATCAAGGAATTACCATTAACTCTTGAATGTAAGGTTTTATACAAACAAGAACAAGACAGAAATGCTATACCTACTGATATAGTAAAAGATTGCTACCCTGCTGATATTGACAGTTCATTCCACGGCGCTAACAAAGATTATCATACTGCTTATTATGGTGAAATTGTTAATGCTTATATAATTCAAGACTAATATATTAATTTATTTAATATAAAATATGCCATTCTTATCTAATAATAAGAATGGCCCCTTTATTATAAAAATATTTTTATTTAAAAAGTAAAGCATTATGCATTACTTTAACATATATCAATTATTTAATCATACTCTCAATATAATTAACTATTTTTTCAGGTGTAATTCCTAATTCATCTAATAATTGATTTGGATTATATCTATCATAGAATTCTTTTTCTAATCCGTAATTCTTAACCTTCATATCAGAATCGCCATAGAAACTTGCTATCGATTCTCCAAATCCTCCGCGTAATATACCATCTTCTAATGTTATAACTAACTCGTGGTTTTGTTTTAAATCTTCAAGTAATTCTTTGTCTACTCCTGAAGCAAACCTTGGATTTATTAATGTCGGTTTGAAACCTAGTTTGTCTTCAACTATTTTTGATGCTGCTTCACCTATTTGATAGAAATCACCTAATCCTAATATTGCTACTTTAGAGCCTTCTTCTTCAACTTTAAATTTATTTATGATGTTAGAATAATCTTTTTCTGCTTCTCTTCCATCATTTATAACTCCATTACCTGGCATTAAAATCATTACTGGATGTTCTTGTTGTTCAATAGACCAATCTAGCATTGCAAAATATTCAACTTTATTTGTTGGTGCTAATAAAACTAAATTTGGTATATTAGAAAATGCGGCAATAGTGAATATACCTAAATGTGTTACATCAGTTAATCCTGTTACTGATGTATAATTTAAAACTATTGTAGCTGGGTTTGAATTTATACATAAATCTTGTGAAATTTGGTCATAACTTCTTTGAATAAATGTTGCATTTGTTCCTAAAACTGGTTTTCCTCCATTTTTTGCAATTCCTGAAACTAAAGCAACAGCATGTTCTTCTGCTATACCTACATCTACAAATTGTTCTCCCGCTTCTTGTCTTCTTTCTATTCCAAAACCAATAGTCATTGGCATAGCTGGAGTTACTGCAACGACTGTATTATCCTTTTTCATTTTATCTAATAAGAATTTTGCTGTTAAGTCTGCATAACTCTCTGTGTTTCCAAAATTCACTGTTACTTTTCCTGTTTCTGAATCAAATGGTAATGTCCAGTGCCATGACTCTTTATTTTCTTCTGCAAGTTTATAACCTTTACCTTTTTTAGTATTTATATGAACTACTATAGGGTGATCTATATCTTTAATTTTTTGGAATAATTCTATCATTTTTTCAATATTATTTCCATCTGCTTCATAAATATAATCTAGTCCCATAGCTTTAAATAAATTATTTGAAGCTTGCCCATTTGTCTCCCTTAATTCATCTAAGTTTTTATATAAACCACCGTGGTTTTCTGCTATAGATTGTTGATTATCGTTGACTATGATTATGAAATTAGAATTTAACTCAGAACCCGCGAAGTTTAATCCTTCTAATGCTTCTCCTCCACTTAATGAACCATCACCTATTACAGCAACTACATTATAGTCTTCTTTCTTTAAATCTCTAGCCTTTGCCAATCCAGAAGCTAAACTGATTGATGTTGATGTATGCCCAACATTAAAGAAGTCATGTTCACTTTCCTCTGGATTTGTATATCCTGATACTGTTTTATAAGATTTTTCTTCTATAAATCCTTCTTTTCTTCCAGTTAAAATCTTATGTGTGTAACTTTGATGCGAAACATCGAATACAAATTTATCTTTTGGTGATTCAAAAACATAATGCATGGCAATTATAGCTTCCACCATTCCGAAGTTTGGACCGAAATGTCCACCATTTTTACTTAATTTTTGTAATAAAACTTCTCTTATTTCTTCAGATAATTTTTCTAGATTATCAATTGATAAGTCGTTTAAATCTGATGGATGATTTATTTTATTTAATATGTCTAACATTTTTCCTCCTATATTGACCTTGTTATATTTTTTAATCAAAAAATATATAAGTATGCCTATAATATTTATTTTTAGCATTTTAGACTTAAATTTTTCATAATAATTATTAATACTTATGTTAATAATTATTATGAATAAAATTAAATTTATATTTATAATATATTTTTAATTTTATTCATAATATCACCTAGAGTTAACTCCAAGTCAATAGATTTTTTATATAAATTTTAAATGAATATAATTTAATATACATTATAAGAAAAAGCATCTGAAATTACATATTAAATGTATATTTCAAATGCTTTTTTTTATTTAGATATTATTTTCCACAACATTTTTTGTATTTTTTACCGCTTCCGCATGGACATGGATCATTTCTTCCAACTTTGTCTTCTTTAACTACAATTCTTGATCTGTTGAAATCTTTAGTTATAGCTTTTCTAGTTTCAGGAGATAATATTCCATCCCATCCTTGTAATTCATATAACCAGTGAGCTTCAGCACCTAACATATTGTAGTATAATTTTTCCCAGTCTATTTTTACAGAAACGTTAGTGTCAGCTTCTATAGCTTCTAACTCTAACTCTTCTTTAACACTTTCACTTATTCCATCTAAGAATCCCATGAATAATTCATTAGATACGTTGTATTTAGCAGCTAATTCAGCAACTGTACCTTCAACAACATCAGTTTTGTTGTTTAATATTTCATTGTATATTCCTGCTTCTGATTTTAAGTAATTTTCCCAGAATTTTATTTCTTCATCATT